>Ga0164309_10000065_pt1 | contig 58109 bp, 45 predicted proteins | sample Whisoiple_247_MG_FD_109984 | JGI IMG/M metagenome (GOLD analysis project Ga0164309, IMG submission 109984) | Soil microbial communities amended with fresh organic matter from upstate New York, USA - Whitman soil sample_247_MG | ecosystem: Environmental > Terrestrial > Soil > Unclassified >... | reverse complement strand
GACGTTCAGGTAGTCCACATTCGTGACTTGCGCCTGGGCGAGTTGCTGCTGCACCTCGTGGTACCAGGTTGAATCGTGCTCCACGCTCGTGACGTGGCCGGCGAGTTGAGCGAACCAGCGTGTGCTTCGGCCGCTGCCGAATTCCAAGACCTGCATGGACTTGGTGACGGTCGCCTCGCAGAAGGCCACGGTCCCTGGGCACAACCAAGGCTTATCCGGATTTCGCCTTTCCCAGACCCAATATTTGACTCGGGCCGGGATCAGCCACGGTTGTCTCACCCAGAAAAGAACGGCCATGCAGGGTCCTCGACTCGAGCGTCGCTTGGAGTGCTCGCGCCAGTCAACTAGGAATGAACCCGAGACTCCTCGCGCTTCAGAGCCCGTAGACTCGACGGCGATCGCCCGGCGTTTCACGAAGTGCGTCGCGTGTGTCGATGATGAGTTTCGCCTCGCGCAAGAGCCGCTCGCGGTCCAGAAGTGCATGGTCAGTGACGACGATCACCGCGTCGACGGTGGCGAAACTCGCGCTCGGATCGACGCTCACGAGCTTTTCTCCCTCGTCAATCAACTCAGGGACGTGCGGGTCCATGTACGAGAGCTGGGCCCCTCGTTTTTTCAGCTCGCGAAGAATGGGGAACGCCGGCGACTCGCGAACGTCGCGAACGTCAGGCTTGTAGGCGACGCCGTAGATCAGGATCTTAGAGCCGCGCACGGGGAGTGATTGATCATTCAGAGCCTCACTGGTTCGTTCGACTACGTAGCTCGGCATTGAGCTGTTGATCGAGTCCGCGAGTTCGATGAAGCGTGCCTGGTATTGCAACGTCCGCAGCTTCCAGGACATGTAGAGCGGGTCGACCGGGATGCAGTGACCGCCGAGACCCGGCCCGGGATAAAACGGCATGAAGCCGAACGGCTTGGTGGCGGCGGCGCGAATGACTTCGAAGGGATCGATACCGAGCTTCCGACTCATCATCGCGATCTCGTTCACGAGGCCGATGTTCACGGCTCGAAAGGTGTTTTCGAGCAGTTTCACCATCTCCGCCGTTTCGGTCGACGACACCGGAACCACCTGATCCAGAATCTGCGAATAGAGCGCCGAGGCAACCGTCAGACACTCGGCGCTCGCACCGCCGAGCACCTTGGGCGTGTTCTTGGTCTTGTAGACTCGATTACCGGGATCGACGCGTTCGGGCGAAAACGCAATGAAGACCGAACGACCAAGCACCGCACCGTTCTCGGTCAACTTGGGGACCAAAACTTCCGTCGTCGTGCCGGGGTAGGTGGTCGACTCGAGGATCACCAGCATATCGTCGTGTTGGTGACGTGCGATCTCCTCCGTCGCGGCCAAGATGAAGCGCATGTCCGGCCCCTTGGTCTTGTTCAGCGGCGTGGGCACGCACACGACCACTACGTCGGCCTCATACAGAATGCTGGGGCTGCTGCTGGCATCCAGGAGCCGCGCAGTCACGTGCGGCGCAACGTCGCCGGTCGGCACGTCGCTGATGTAGGACTCGCCGGCGTTCAAGAGGCGTACCTTCTCGGTATCCAAATCGAGGCCGGTGGTTCGAAATCCTGCGCGCGCAAACTCGACGGCCAAGGGCAAACCGACATAGCCAATGCCGATGACGACGACCCGCGCGGACTTGGTGTTTATTTTTTGAAGAAGGGACGCCATCTCTAGCTCTGCGCGAAGATGCGCGCTGCTTCGTCCATACGCACGGCCGAGTAGCCCCGAGTACGCAATGTATTCAGGACTGTCTCGAATACCTGTAACTTGCGAGTCAGCGGAACGCGCAAATCGGGTTGCACGGCGCGTAGTGCTGTCGGTACTTCGGACCCCTCCAGAAAGTCGATGCCATGGAGCTCGAGGTTGATGAAACGCGTTCCCACGAGCGCACGGCTCAGCAATTGCGCACCGAGCGGCCCGATTAAGGTGAGGGCAGTCCCGATGAACGGCAGGCGCAACGGCCCAACGACTTGAATCGGAAGTTCGAGCAGCTTCGACCCGCGCGTCCAATAGGGGGTGCCGACGCAATAGGGGATGGTTGGCGCGCGCAGCACGCCCGGCGCGTCCACGACGGACTTCGAGACGCGCCCGCGCATGCGCATGCCGACCAACGCTGCGGCCTTCGCTGCGTAGTACACGGGACACGGAAAGACGGATGCGTCGTAGCTGAGCCCAGACTCTTGCAGGACGGTCATCAGCGTCTCGCTCATGGTGTAGCCGGGCGCGCGGAATCCCTTCGGTCGAACGTCGAGTAAGGTCTCGATTCGATCACTCGCTTCGGCGACTTGTTGTTTTTGAGTCGGGCGTTCACGTTTCGTCAGGTCGTACAGATGGTCGAGCGAATGATTGCCGATTTCGTGCCCCTGCCGAACAGCACGCCGCAAGATCTCTACGTTTCGCTCGCGCTCCAGGTCGCGCGCGATCACGAAGAGCGTCAACGGTAGCCGCTGCCTTGCCGCAAAATCCAGGATTCGTCCGAGCGCGAGATCGAAAACTGCATGGCACTCTGCATCTGTGGCGAGTCCGTGAATCGCGGAATAGCAGGCGATCTCGTCCAGATCGACGGAGAATGAGCAGAGGCGCACGGGCGGGTTATAGCGCGTGGTCAGCGACGCGGGATCGAAACAAAGGAGTGTGAGGGGAGCTGGTTGCACCTATGCGACGCAGATGAGGGCGCGCAGGGTATAGGGCGCAGGGGTACAAATTCATGATTGGGTGAGGTCGATGTCTATTCCTCGCCTGGGATGGTCAGGGAACGACGATCATGAAGGGCCACGGATTGGCGAAGTTGGGGTTTATCGGATCAATCGAATCAATCGAAAATCGATACACCGAACGCCCGATCGTAACCGGCAGAGTTGCTGGGATAGTTATAGTCGCCGTGACCTCATCGCCATTGTTCACCGTCGCGCGGCTCAGCACGGCTTGCCCGTCGAAGTCGCTGCCTGGCACGCTTACCCAATTGACGCCAAGCTTCCAGTCCGCCGTGGGTTGGTTCGACCAAGCTAGGGCGTGGACCTCCAGCGTCGTTCCCGGCTGCGCGTGATAGATCGTTAGATCAGCGGTGACGCTGAAGAATGGGTGCCTTGGATCATTGGGCTGACACGGATTGTCGCCCGCTTGTGCAGCCTTGTCAGACCAAATGCGTTGCACCGTGAAACCGTCGATGACGTCGTAGTAATGGCTCTGACAAAGATCCGCCACCTCGAGTCCGCCGAGTATCTGCCAGGCTTCGAGCGGGGAGCCGTCAGGACCGTCGAGGTGCCAGGCCGGGTCCGTGGAAAGCGGATTCGTCGCGGCCTCGAATAGTTCGTGCGAAGCTGAGTTGGTGGCGATCATCAGCTCGTCCCCGGGGGAGAATGAACACCGCGGAATTATCGCGAACGGAACATTGCCGGTAAATACAGGGTTTGCGATCGCTGCAAATTCGTGCAGGGCCGCGAAGTCGTTGCAGCTGGAAGCCGATGTGCCGGCTGTGATGGTCGTCTCGGCCGGAAAGAAGAGAACGAAAACGGTATTTACGGAAGGTTTTGGCAATGAGCCATCTGCAACGCGCGCGTCGATCCAAGTAGCGATTTGGCTATCGGAAATAGGTGAAGTCGGCACCTTCTCGAAATGCGCAGCGGTCAGATGTTTGCCCTCGTAAACGCCGTATTCGGCGCCGGCTTTCGTCCAATAATCGCTCGCCCCGATCCAGGTGGTGAAACGTTCTAGGTCGTCGCGCAGCGGATCATCACCGAAATACACTGGAACCAGCTCGAGGTTCTTGATTATCGGCCCGCCGTGGTACGCAACGCGCGGATACGGCACATGCGGGGCAGGGACGAACGGCGAATTCGACTCGCCGCTTGCCCCATTCTCACCGCTAGCACCGCTTGCCCCTTGGTCGCCGCTCGTCCCACCTTCCGCTAGGTCTGGCGTGCCGGCGGCGCCCGCGGCCGCAGATCTGCCCGCCGATCCGACGTTTCCGCCATTCCCGAGCCCTGACCCAGCCGAGGCGTCTGCCATGCAGCTATCGGAGGCATCGTTGGGACTCAGCTCGCAGCCTCCCATTCCACCATTCGAGTTGATGCCGCCCGATGCGCTGGTGCCGCCTGAGTCGAGAAAAGCATCGCCCGGCACGCGAGAGTCAGACCCGCCGCACGCGACGCAAGCGTGCGTCGCGAGCCAGACCGCCGAAAGCATCCTTCGGCCGCTGAACTTGGTGGAGAGTGTTGTCATGCTTTCCTTGCGTGCCTAAACCCGGCACCGCTGTGCTAGAATCCGTTCGAATATGGGCAATGGTGCGCACGGTCCAGGCTACTCGATGCGGGGTGCACTCGCGAACGATCTGTTCGTTTTGGTGAGGTCCACGCTTCCGTCCGTGGCCGAGTTCATGACCGTGGCGCACCCCGATCGTGGCCCGGGCCAAGTTGCGGCAGAAGTCGTGGTTTCAGAAGATCCCTCAGCACCGCGGAAGCGCTTTGTTCCGGCCGAATATTACATTTGGGTGAGCTGGTTGAGCGGCACTCACGCGCAGGTGCAGATCAACGGCGCAACGGGTTCGATCGATTGGTCAGGAAGCGAGAACCAGGTGCTTCGCGCCGAACTTCGCATTTTTTCCGAGGGGGCACCGGAGAGTCTCGGCATGTTTTTGCGACTGCTGACATCGCTACTGTTACCGGCGCGGCGCGCCCTTCTAGTTCATGCAAGCGCTGTCGCGACGCAGGGAGAGGGCGTTGTTTTTCTCGGCGAGTCCGGTGCTGGCAAGACCACCACCGCGCGCCGCGTTGGTCGTGAGGGCGCGCTGCGCTTTGCAGACGACTTGGTGATCCTCCACGTGGGGCGCGAGAACGGCGTTCGCGTCGCGTCATGCCGGTTCGACCGAGCCGGCCGACTTCCGGGGCGCGAAAACTGCTGCTTGCCTCTTAGGGCGGCGTATGACGTCCGGAAGGACGCGGCGACTACGCTGGACGCTGGGAGGGTGAAAGATTCACTCGCGACTTGGTGTGCGGCAATTTTGAGCTCGGCCGGCCCCCCGGATTCCTTGGGTTCCATTTTGAGTTTGGCCGCAGACCTCTGCCGACAAGTTCCCCCGAGGGTCTTTAATGTGAAAGCAGCCGGTCCAGTTCTGTCGGCACTTGCTGGTCCTTCGCTGCAGCTTAGCGAGCTTCGCGGTATCTGACGAGGTTTACCGATGACGTTCAGTGATGAAACCGTGATTCGGCGCGTCCCTGGCGCGCTCTCCCGGACCTTCGAGCACGAGGTCGCAATCATCCTTCCTACGGTGAGCGCTGTTCGTGTTTTGAATGAAGTTGGCGCGCGAATATGGGCGCTAGCTGATGGTCGTACACTCACCCAAATTCTCGATGTCCTCGTGAACGAGTATGAGGTTGAACGCACCCAATTACGCGTGGACGCCGTAATGTTTTTGTCCGAGCTGCAGAACAGGGGCCTGCTTGACCCCCCTGAGGAACCATGACGGAGCCGAGGATTTTCGATGACCCCGCAATCGCGGCGCTCGTTGAGCTAGGCGAGTCGTCACGCAACCCCGTGATGATGCACCTGCTACTCGCAGATCGGTGTAACCATGCCTGCGGACATTGCTATCAGGTGCAAGGACTCAAGGGCGAACTGACGCGCGAGCAAGTAGAGAGGGTTCTGCGCGAGTTTCAGGCCGGGGGCGGATTCGTCGTGACCTTCAGCGGCGGCGAAGCCACGCTCAGGGAGGATCTGATTCCGCTGCTCACGTACGCGCACGAGTTGGGGCTCGCAACCATTCTGTACACCAACGGGTACGCCATGACGGAAGCGCTTGCCGCCGCGATCGCGGCCTGCGGGGTCTGGCGTGTCGAGATTAGCGTCTATTCGCATCGTGCTGCAGAACACGATGCGGTGACTCGCGTTGCAGGTTCCTGGCAGAAGACGACCGATGCAATTCGTTGGCTGCGCGCAATGAAGGCCAACGTGACCCTCAAGTTTACTCCCACCGCGCAATCGACGGCGACCGCCGCCCAGATGGTCGCGCTTGCCGCGGAATTGGACGCTCACCTGTACGCGGCGGAAATGGTCTTCGCCGGTGAGGGCGGCCGGCTCGAGCCGACCAAGATACGTCGGGCGCCACGGGATGCGATCACCGTTGGTTTCTCGCCCGACCACGCTCAAGGAGAAAAGAACCCGCTGCATGGCAGGCCTTGCGGTGCGGGGCGGCAGTTGAGCGTTCGCTCGGACGGAATGGTTCAGCCTTGTTCTTTGCTGAACGTCTCAATGGGGCAGATTGGCTCCGAGGCAACCGGGTTGAGTAAAGCTTGGGAGTCTGATGTCGCTCGCTTCTTCGCTGAAGTTACTTGGGCTGACTTTCCGGGATGCCGAGTGTGTGACCTGCGCGCACATTGTAGCCGCTGTTATGCTTCTGCCGCGTCTGAAGTTGGCGATATGCTTGCGCCTTACCGAGGCGCCTGCGAGCTGGCGGTTGCGCGCTACCGTGAAGCCACCGGTACCCTCGGGGTGATCGCTGTTGCGGACAACGAAAGTGAATTGGACACCGAGCCGGCGATTGGACCATATCGCCTCGATGCGGCTGGCCGGTTGCGCCCCACAAAAGCGCAACACGGCGCTTACGATCGCGCTTTGATGGATCGTTATCCGTGGCTACGCCAATCGCGCGAGGCGTTACAATTGTCCGCGTGCGGCTCCGCCGCCGAAGACCGAGTGGACGGCCTGATTCAGCTCCGCAAAAAGGCTGCGTCGGGCACGGCCTAGACGAATGAATTGATCCAAAGAAGTTATGGACGCGGCCGTGAGCCCTATCTTATTAGTGCTGGAGGGATGATGCTTGGTGCAATTCGGCTGATGCGTGGACGGGCCCTTTCTGTTTACGCCAGCGGCGTGCTGCTTTCGCTGCTGGCTCCTGTTGCATGTGGGGACGGTGACACGCTTCCGACGGGTAGTGCCGGTAGCGGCGGAAGCGCGGGTCGCGGCGGCAGTAGCGGTGAAGGCGGTGAGGCCGGCCAAGGGGCTGCATCGGGCAAAGGCGGCTCTGGTGGAATGGGCGAGGTTACTTGCCCAACGGTTGCGTTCATCAGTCCGCTCGACGGAGCCAAGCTGACTGACGCCGATGACATCGGCGCGAGTAGCGATGCCAACTCCTGTAGTGACGGCTTTCAGTACAACGTTAAAGCATCGACCTCGGCAACTGATGGTACCGATGCAACCCTGTACTCCGGCACCAACATGGTCGCCCAGGCCATGGTGAAAGGTGGTGAGATTACCTTCGCCAACGTGCAACTCTCAATCGGCGTCGATGTGCTCAAGATTCAGGTTGGCGACGACGCTTGTACCCCAGCGCAAGCCACCGCGGAGGTGTCCTGCCAGGGGCTACCCGCGTGCGACATTACGAAGCCCGTCATCTCTGCGACTCACCCCGCGCTCAACGGCGTGCCGGTGGCACAGGGCGGGGATCGCGCGAGTGCAGTGGGTAGTCCATACCAGGTTGCGTTCGAAGTTACGACGAATGTCGAGGACGGCAGACCCGTCAGCTTGCAGGTGAACGACTCGGCTCAGTTGATTACCGCGTTTGCCAATTCGGGTAAGGCGACCTTCTCGGGGGTACCTTTATCGCCAGATGGGGACTTCTCCGTCGTTGCGTCCTGCCAAGCGCAATCGGGCAAGACGTCACGTTCCGCCGCAGCGACATTCACGGTCGATACCGCGGCTCCTCAGTTTCTCGTTACCGCTCCCGTCGCCGGTAAGCACTTTGGTCCCAGTGAGGATTCGGAGCCGGCTCAAGCGGGGCAGCAATTTCAAGTGTGTGGTCTGACGCAGGCGCTCGATGCTCTCAACTTGCCTGATAATTTGGGCGCGGCGAAGAACAACTTCTGTGTTGGAGTAGGCACTGCCACACCGCTCTGCGTGCCTGTTACGGGGGACACCAGCGGGGCGCCGTGTGTGACCCTCACCTGCCAAGACCGAGTGCCTTTTGACCTAAAAGTTTCGCTTGCGGATCTGGCAGGCAACAGCTCGCAAACCACTGTGCAGTCTATCTCCTGCACTTCGGAGTTGCCGGGCGTTGCGATTGTCAATCCGGTCGACGGTACCGGTTCCGACATCTCGACGCACATCCTTGCTGCCAGCGCAACCAGCGGTCGAAAAGATGAAAGCGCCAGCAAAGCGGGAGCGCAATTTACCGTAGTTGCCTGCACTGACGTGCCAAACGCTCCGATGACCCTGTTGGGCGCCGTCAAAGGGCAAACTCAGCAATCGCTAGCGACCACAACGTCTGTCGCCGCCGTGCCGACCGACAATTGCCCCACCGGAAAGTCATACGTCGGCAAATTCGTCGGGGCGACCTTGCCGGAAAGTGATGAGACGGTGCTCGGCGAGCTGGTCAACCCAACGGAGCTTGCTGTAACGGTGAGCGATCAAGGCACGGTCGGAACCAGTCCGTTGGTGGACGTGTGGGTGGACTCGGTTTCGCCGTCGATCAGTCAATACCTTCCGAATCCGTTGTGCGGTCTGCTGATCCAAAGCGCTACCGCCGTTTCGAAGCCCGTTACGTTGTTGACCAGCTCACTCCCGGTCTTGGTCACAGTCACCAACAACGGTACCGCCGCCAACTACACGGCTACCTTTGCTGATCTCGGCCAAGCCCCCATCGGGTCGGTGGCGTTTGGACTGGGTGTGAACACGTTCGTTGCGACAACTGTCGACCCCGCCGGCAATCCAGGCGCATTGATCACCCCGTGCGAAGTCACGGTTGGCAATCCGCCGAGCGTTGCTTGGGTTTCACCGACCGGTTCGAGGCTCAATATCTTGAACGATTCGGATCCGAGCACGGATGGGTGGCAAGGAACGCTCTCCGTACAGACCGACATCGGAGGTTCGGGGGCAACGATTCAATTCTCGACGGCGGCCGGAAATCTCGGCGCCCCGGTCGCGATCGACGCGACCGGCAAGGCGACCTCACCGGTCGTGTCACTCTCGGACGCGGCAGCGGTCACCCTAACGGCGACCACGAGTGACGTGCCCGGCCGAGGAATGGGCTCCGCGAAGCTCACCGTGGCAGTGGATACGGTCGCTCCTGCCGCTGTGACGAGCTTTGCTGCGACCGTGCCGCCCGCACTGCGTCGTCAGACCACATTTCACCTCGGGTGGCTCGCTCCTTCGGACGCGGGAAGCGCGGTAGCGTCGTACGACGTGCGTATCGCGAAGGGCACGCCAATCACCGCCGCCAACTTCGACGCCCAAGAAAAAGTTCCGTACTCAGGAGCTCCGTCGGCGCCAGGCGCCACGGACGGTATAGACGCGGTCAATCGGCTAATCGAGAATGACTACTACTTTGCGCTGGCTCCGATCGACAAAGGTGGCAATCGAGGGCCGATGACCTTTACGGGGCCCACTGCGGCGCATTTCAAGTCGACCATTCTGTCCCCAGGGATTGCTGGTGAGATGTTCGGATTCACCGTCGACGGGTCCACGAGTCTCGATGGGGACGGGTATTCGGATCTCGTTGTTGGCGCATTCAACTCGCAGACGGTCTACATCTACATGGGCTCGGCGACGGGGTATGCGAATACTCCAACCTCCAAGATCACTGGCTCGACCATTGGTTTCGGCTCGAGCGTCGGCGTCGTTGGCGATATCGACTCTGACGGTCTACCAGAGCTAGCAATCGGTTCGCCGAACGAGGGTGGTAACGGCGTGGTCTTTATCTTCAAGGGCCGGCGTCCGTGGCCGAGCTCGCTGCAGCAGAGCGCCGCCGATTACGTCATTCAGACGACCGGTAGTGATTTCGCGGGTTCTCGCAATGGCACCAGCGTAGCCAATGTCGGCGACTACAATGGCGATGGCGTTGACGACCTTGCGATTGGAGCAGCGTTGTTTGGTGGCACCAATGGCAGGGTGTCGGTTGTGTTCGGCGTTCCGCAAGGACAATCTTTTGGGACTGCGGGCGTGGTCACGCTGCCTGCGGATTACGGGACGAAAGCCGTCGCAATCAGCGGGACAAACGGGGCCTTCGGACAACGTGTGCTCGGTTTGAACCGTTTCTACACTGGCGGCGGTTCCACCTTGGTGGCAACGGCGACCTTGGGGACCGGCGCTGCTGACGCATTCCACGGACTGGCCGGGGCAGCCGCCGTCACGACGCCTGATCAAACCTTTGCTGGACCTGTAACCAATGGCAGAACCGGGCTGGGGCTCGCGTTCCTTGGCGGTGGGCCGGGTTTACCCTTGGTGGCGGTTGGCAGCCCTGGATACGATACGAATCCGCCGGCCGGGCGCGTCGACGTCTTCGGCGGCGCTGTTTCGAGCGGCCCCTTCAGCGGAGCACACGCCATCTATACCAATTCCAGAGCCACCTCCCTGGGCGACAGCTTCGGGATCATGACGGTTGGAGGCGCCTTCACGAGCGGGTCAACGAACTTCTTGGGTGATAGTGCTCCAGATCTGGTAGTCGGAGGCTTCAAGGAGGCGGGCGGCGGCCCGCGCGTCTACCTGCTGACAGGTCAGAACGCGATCACGCCCGGATCGCGCGATATCGTGAGCGCAGCCGATGCCAGCTTCCAAATGCCCGCGGACTGGGAAGGGTGCGCGTTCTTGAGCGGTGCCATTCGGGACTCCGACGGCGACGGATACGGCGATCTCGCGGTCGGTGAATTCAAGCGAGGAACTGGCTATAATGGGCGAGTCCTTGTGTTGTGGTAGTATAACCGAAGGAACGGCATAAGATGACTGACGACAACAAGCTGGAAGACGGGCCGGCAGACGAGCAACGACCACAACGTCGAGCCTATCAGCCGCCCTCCGTCTCGGATTTCCTTCAACCGCTTGTGGTGTTGGGGTCGTCGGCGTTTCCGGTGACTGGCATTTGTGCGGCGAATCGGATACCGCCGAAGCATTAAAAAGTAGCTCGCGCATCTGAACTACGTTGCGCCAGCACTCGCGGTATTGCGCTTGCCTCGATGAGCAACTGGGCTCGTCTACTGGGCCGCCGCGGGTCTGGAAACCCAACACGGGATCGGGGATGTTCGCTGCCCGCCACCCGTGTTGTCAGGGCGAATCGCGTCCTCCCACAAGCAGCCCTATTTCGAGGAGGTGCAGGGCGTTCACAACGCGATTCGTTTCGTCGTACAGATGCGACGGGCTTCGCTCGGAATTGCTCGACGCCGTTACATAGGTGACGTGGGCCTGTTCATCGAAGTCGGAGCTTGTCGTCTTGGAGGCGAACCTACCGTTCGTTTCTCGCTTCGACAACGGGTCATTGAAACATTGAAACCCTTCTTCGTGCGAAAAGTGACTGCCGCATGCTCATCGTCGCCCATGACGACGCATTTGCCGCAATCGCTGATCGAGTCTATCGAATGCCGCCCAAGCTCTAGCACGCCTCACGCAGCGTCGCGCCCAACGTGCAGCCGTTACCAACCTCAACAACGGGCCGCGTGACAAGGTCCCCATGACCGGCCCATCGAGCCGGTATGAGATTGGACCTCTCGTGAAGCGAACGGCACGACCCAAGAGCTGGCTCGGTTGCACCGGAGGATCGTCAGTGGCGCTCGCGTCTGAGCGTGTCGATAACTCATCCGCTCCGAGTGCGACCACGCGATGGGCGACGAAGTTCGTCCTGTCCAACCAGACCGCGATGTCACCGAGTCGCAGCTGATCAAAACTGCATAGCTCTACGTGCAGTTTGCCATGCGGCCAGATCCAAGGTCGCATACAGCCACCGGCCGTGGGGAGCACTACTTCGGTCATGGCGCTTCAGTGTGCGTTTCGGGGATGAGGATGGCGTGGGCCGCACCAAAGTCGTGTTCCTGCCACAGCCGCACGCGATATCCAGCAGCGATCGCCTCTTCCGCGAATGCCGCTTCGGTAAAGCGGTGGACTGCTCCTTGCCCTCTTTGCAGTCCGTCGCCTGTTTCCGCCATCGAGCGCGAAGTCCCGAGGACCCGTCGCAACCTGGTTCGGAGCCGTGCCGGACGTTCAGACTCGTCTGCCATGGCGGCGTGGAAGCTGAGTAGCAGCGGACCACTTGGGCAGAGTGCCCGCACCGAGCGGAGAAATTCCACGCGCCGCTTTGCTCCGCGAACGTGCGTATAGCTAGTCCAACCGACGAGTACCGCGTCGACGGGAGCACCGGTTTCGCACAGTTTGCGGACTGGAGCCAACGAGTCAACGGTTTGATGCGCGCCCACGCAAAGGCGCTCTCTCATCTCGAAAAGCCGCGGGTCTTCGCGTAGCGCGTCAATGAACTCTTTGACGGGATCGTACGCCGCTGCGATGCGGTACCCACGTTCGAGCAAGCCGAAGATCTCCCTTCCACCTCCGCATCCGCCCACGAGAATTGCGGCTGGAGGGGGAGGAAAGGCGAGCTCGATCGCCTCACGCTCGAACGCAAAGAGTCCGGATTGGTTGTGATCCGAGCCCTGTGAATACTTCGGTTCTTGCGTGTAAAGTGACTGCCCGAGGTCTAGCCAATCTCTTTCTGTGAGGGTGCGAAAGGCCAGCTCTTCCCGCAAAATCGCCAAGACTCGTGCCGCTCGATCGAGCTCGAAGCTCCAACTGAAAAGCCGTGAGCGGAGGGTCATGGGGCGCGATTCGGACCCGTGCGCACGAACTCCCAGGCGGCGCTGAGAGATTTGAAGAGCTGAGCGGGGCTGCGCACTTTTGACGTTCCTCTGTTGCGAACGAGGCTGCCCACGCGCAAGCAGAGCGCGTACCGGCGGTCTAGTTGGCCTGCCAATGCGTGGCGCAAGATAACTCCCGGACCACCTTTCATCGCTAGCTGGAGGTCCCCGTTTTGGAGCGCGCGGGTCAAGGTTTCCACGCTCGCGAGATCGTCAACCGTCATCGTGCGAATCAGGTATGGCCGAGCTCGTTCGACGACGTCTGGGGTTGTCACCTGCAAATCCGCAAGATCCGCGAAGGTCTTTAGGGGCGAGCACATGTGCGGCGCCTGCGCGTGCTGCATCAGACCATGAGCAATTGCATGGGCGGCGAGAACCGCGCTGTCAGGAACCAGGGCGCTGTCCCACGAGCGAGTAAGAAGGCCGGCTTGCTGTAGGTCCTCCGCGCGCGCGAACGGTTGCCCGTGCGCCAAAGTGATCAGAGGCACGTGCAAGTGTAGCTCGACCAGCACCCCGCTCGGAGCCTGCAACGCAGCCAACTGGTGGCTCGACTCGGAGAGGCCCAGATCGCGGTAGCCATGCTGGAGCAGATGAGCTTGAAACTCTCGCGCGCGAGCCTGTGGCACGAGCACGTCGAGGTCGGTCGCGGCGCGTGAACCAACGCGTAGGACTCCCGTGCGACTCAATGCGGCATATTTGAGCAAAATGCAGGCAATGTTCTGCGTCTGTGCAATGCGCAGAAGCTCGTTCAGCGCGTGATCGAGCAAGGCACCTCGCGCGACCGTAGCAACGTACTGTTCTCGGAAGCGGTGTCCCGCGGTCGCACCCACTTCGCGTTCGATGAGTTCACGTGGATGCCGAGCCGAGATGCGTGATGCAAGATCCAACTGGAGCGAGACGTTGGCCAGCCGTGAGCCCAAGATCTCGCGTTTTGGCGTCCACTCCGGCGGGCCAAACGCGCGCTGAAGTACCCATTCAACCTCGGGATCCAGCACGAACCCGGGGGGGCGAAAACCGAACGGTATCACGCGAACCGCGCTGGCGGCTCGTGCACCTCTAAACATATCGTAACATACCGCCTCGCGACGCTGGCTCGCAAGGTTATCGAATCCGTTGCGGCGGCGCGATCTGGTTCGTGGACTTCGAGGACCGACCGGAGGTTGGGGGAGTAGGTTTTCGCGATCAGCTCAAAACCAGCCCCATCTGCCCGTGGCGCCCGCGCAAAGCGTGAACGCAACGGGCAGCACTATTCGACTACTACCGCGCTATCGCCACGGCTTGCGGGTATGTTAGTACGGACCCGGAGTGGTGAGCCGTGAGGTCGTGCTTTCATTCATTTGGACGCGTTGAGGAACAAAGAGTGCTTCCGAAAAGCAGACTTGGAGAAGCGACTGGCGGCGAGGCGGTCGACCGGATTCAATGAGGGTACGCAGACTGATTACCGTTGGTCACTCCTATGTGGTCTCGCTGAATCGCCGGCTTGCTCACGAGATGGCCGTTGCAGGGCGCGACAAGTGGGACGTGACGTGCGTCGCTCCGCACTATTTTCACGGGGGAAATGACCTTGCTCCGCTGACTCTCCACCCGAGCCCGGAAGACGCTTACTCCTTCGAGGGGGTGCCTGCGTATCTCACCTCGCGCGTGCACGTATTTTCCTACGGGCACAAATTGCGCTCGTTGATGAATCAGAAGTGGGATCTGGTCCACGCATGGGAAGAGCCGTACGTTCTCGCCGGTTGGGAGATCTCTCGTTGGATTCAGACTGGTAGCAAGCTCGTCTATCGAACCGCACAAAGTAATCCGAAGCGCTATCCTCCGCCGTTCTCCTGGTTCGAGCGGAGCAGTATGGCTCGAGCTTGCGGCTGGATCTGCTCGGGCCTGTCAGTCGAACAAAACCTGGTCTCCCGCAAGGGCTACGAGCGTCCGCATTTGCTCAGTCCGCTCGGGGTCGACGTAGAGGCCTTCAAACCAGATGCCCAGCAACGAGCGCGAACTTACGCCGAGTTGGGGTGGTCGGCTGATGGCCCACCCGTGATCGGCTTCAGCGGCCGGCTAGTACCAGCCAAGGGTTTGCATTTGTTGATGCAGGCGCTCGACGCGTGCCAGGAGCCGTGGCGCGCGCTTTTCTTGGGAGCCGGCCAAATGGAGCTGGAGCTGCGTCAGTGGTCAGCCAAGTACGGGGATAATGTTCGAATTTTGCGGGTCCCGCACGATTCCGTTCCCTCCTACGTCAATGCCATGGACATTCTGTGTGCGCCGAGCCAGACAACGCCGAGCTGGCGCGAGCAATTCGGGCGCATGTTGGTGGAAGCCTTTGCGTGCGGCGTTCCGGTAATCGGAAGCAACAGCGGCGAAATCGAAAATGTAGTGGGCGAAGCGGGTGTAATCGTCGGTGAAAACGACGTTCCAGGCTGGACCCACGCCATTCAAGATTTGCTGGCGAGCCCGCGAAAGCGACGGGAATTGGGCGATAGCGGACTCGATCTGGCCAGATCGAGATATACTTGGCCACTGATCGCACGGGAATACCTGTCATTCTTCGAAACGCTCTAGTTTGCGCGGCCATGGACACGACAGACACGACTTCCAATCGGGCCTCGGGCCATAGGCGACGCCTCCACCGGCGGCGCGGCAAGGCCGAATTCCAAAATGCGCTTTCCGACGGCTTGCTCGCGCTCGTGTTGGTTGGTTCGGTCCTGGCGATCGGCACCGTCCATATTCCGACCTTGATGGCGGTTTCCGCCATCGCGTTGATCGGTGCCATCATTGAAGCAAGGGCCCTGCGGCGAATCCCGTTGCCCGCGATCGTGCTCGCTGTGCTCAGCCTGATCTCGGCCCTCCAAGCGACGAGCCTGCCCGCTGCTTTGGTGAAGGTGCTCTCGCCGGTCTCCGCGAACATCTGGTTGCGATGCCTAGTGCCGTTCGGCGAGCCAGCGCTGCGCCGCTTCCCGCTGTCACTCGACCCCTCTGCGTCGATCGCGGAGGCGCTGAAGTGGCTGACCTATGCCGCGGTCTACATTATGGCAACACGGGCGCGAGCGCGCCGCGGTTCCACTTGGCTCGCGGTCTTGCTGTTCGGCTCAGCCACTCTCGTGGCGTTCATCACGCTGCTTCACGGCGTCGCCGACCTGCCGGAACTGTACGGCCTGTACCATCCGGATTTCATTCCAGGTCGCTGGAATGTGGGTCCGCTGCTGAACTCCAACAATCTAGCAGGGTACGCTCTGCTCGGACTGTTCACGGGCGGCGGACTGATCGTCAGCGCTCGTTCTCCATTGCCACGCCTGGCGTTGATGATCGGGGTTGGGATCATCACCGCCGCGCTCGCCCTCTCCGGTTCGCGCGCCGGCGTTCTGAGCGTTTTGGTTGTTGGCACGACGGCCTTGGTATGGCTCATGCGAGGGAAGGGAGCGCACGTCTCGGTTCGGGGTGTGGCGTTCGGGGCGGCGCCGCTATTGATTGGCATCGCGGTTGCGATTGCGCTCGGCGACGAGAGTACAGCAGCGGGCTTGGCCACACTCGATGTGGAACGAAAGGTTTCGGTGTGGGCGTGGTCCGTGCCGATGATCCGTGAGCACCTATTTTTGGGCGTTGGGCGGGGCGCGTTCGAAACGGGGTTTCAGCCGTATCGAGGAACTCTCGCGCACGATTGGGCCAACGTCGTCACGCACGCGGAGAACTTCGTGCTGCAGTGGATCGCCGAATGGGGCGCTCCGGTCGGTCTGTGCGCGGTCGTGCTGATCGTCGGCTATGTGCTGCGCGAGTGGTATCGCAGCCGCGGTGACCGGCTACGCTTCATGGTGTTGTCGGGCGTCGTCGCGTTGCTCCTCCAAAATTTGGCCGATCTCGGACTCGAAGTGCCCGCGATCGCGATCGCAGCAGTCGTCGCGCTCGCGACAGGTGAACGCTCCAGTGCGACTGCTGACATTGCTCCCGGCTCAGACTCCGGGACGCGCCTTGGAAGGCTGGCCTTGATCGCATCCGTCCCCGCCGTTGCGTTGTGGGCAGCGACGCTCGCCTGGTCGCGTTTCCCGGTCGATCTCGAGCGCCGCGAATTGTCGGCAGCTTACGGTGCGCTGGCGATCAGTGACGCCCCTGAGCTCGCCTTCGACAAGGCGGATGAACTAGCTATGGCTACCGCGGGTGAGCTCTCGGGAGGTGCGACCCCGACCGCTGTAGAGGATCAAGTGTCCCAATTTCGGGGCCGACTTCGCGAGGCCACCCTGCGTCACCCGGGCGAGGCATTTTTCCCTCTCTTGGGCTCGGTGGTCGCCGTTCGCACGCGCGACCCGAGTGCCCTGAAGTGGCTTTCGCACACCCTGGAGCTGGGGCCAGCGAACGGTTCCGCCCACTTGGTGCTCGCCGACTTGATGCACTCGCACGACGCGATCGACCAAGCGATGTTGCATCTGCGCTTGGCTGTCGAATACGACGGTACGCTTATTGGTGCGGTGAGCACACGTGCAGCCGCTTGGGCTCCGTCCATCGAATTGCTGATGCGAGCAATCCCGGACGACTCGCGCGGGCGAGAGGTGCTGCTCGAGTCCTGTGCGAAAGCCCGCGCGAGCGAGCTGAAACTCGAGTGTTTTCGGCGCGGGGCCCAACAGAATCGGGGCTTCTTGCGAGCACAACTCGAGTTGGCGGAGGCTTTGCTGCTCGCGATCAAAGCGGAACAACCACCCTGCAAGGATGCCTTGGCGGAGCGCTGCACCTCCGAGGCCGAAACGGCGATACGGGCGGCTGCCAGACTGGATTCCAAGGCGTGGCGACCGAGCTACTTGTTGTCGAAGGTACGACTTGCGCGCGGCGACACTCTTGGCGCAGCGCAGCTGTTGACGCGAACCTGCCCGTCAACTTTCGAAGGTGACGAATGTTGGCACGAAGCGCTATCGATTGCGCTCAAGGGTGGAGCAATCGATACCATCTCGGTGGCGGCCAATGCTTTGGGGGCGCGACCGTGTGATGGTATGGAGTCATGCGCGCGCATGTTCAGCTCCCTTGCGGCGACTCTGGAAGGGGGAGGCCAGCCCGCGCTTGCCAGCAAGTTCTTCATCAAAGCGGCTGAGGCCGAACCATCGGCGGAGCGCTGGCTGAAAGTAGCCGAACTCGCTGCGCAGGCGCACCTCAACGGCGTTGCGCGCGCAGCCCTCGACCGCGCCAATCGTAGCTACGATGCCTCCGCCAGCAGTAGAGCGCACGTCGAGGTGCTGAGGCAGCGTGTCGCTCGCACCGCAGCGCCATGAGCAACCTTTCCTAGCCCCGAGTCGGTTAGGGGTTAGGGGCAGTGCCACGGTCCTTTTGCTCCTGAGCGCTTTGAACGCGCGCCGGTGCCCGCGGTCCGCGAACCGTTTAGCTCAGCTCGTAGGCCGTCGTCCCCGGGCGTTCAGGCTCAGTTCAGCTCGCAGATGTCTCGGGGTCCGTTGCCCCGTAGGCAGCGTAGTAGCCTGAGTAGTAGTAACGCTCGCTCGAACCCACCGCGTTGAGCACGAAGCCGGCGCAATTTGCACCCACGTCGCGCAGTGAACGCATTGCGCGCTTGGCGGCGTCGCGCCTCGTCGCTAGCGCTCTGACGACGAGCACGGTTGCGTCGACTCGAGTTGACAGAATCACGCCATCCGTAACCAGGCCAATCGGTGGGCTGTCGATGACCACGCGATCGAACTGAGCGCGTAGCCCCGCGAGTACGCGACCGAAAGCTTCACTGTGCATCAAATCCGCCGGGTTCGGCGGGGTAGGGCCGGAGCGCAAAATCTTGAGGTTCGGGATTTGGGTGTCGGCCACGAGCGAGTCCAGCTGCTCGGGTTGGAGTAACGCGGTCGTGACTCCTTGGTCGTTACGCTCGCCAAAAACGGTGTGGACCCTCGGCTTCCGCAAGTCGCAGTCAACCAAACACACTGACTGACCCGTCTGGGCGATTGCGATTGCGATGCTCGCAGCCACCGTGGTTTTACCTTCTGAGGGACCCGCACTGGTCACCAGCAAACAGCGATAAGGGTTGTCCGGGGACATGAACATGAGGTTCGTGCGAATCGCACGGGCGGCTTCCGCCGCCACGCTCTTGGGGTGGGTGTGGACCAACAACTCAGGGCGTGCGCTTTCACCTGCGGCTGGGCCGACGCTCGCGCGCTCTTTCTTCTGCGTGCGTTTCCGACCGTAGTAGTAGCCAAGGTTCAGCCCACCTCCTTCGCGTCCGACATCAGGCAAAGAACCCAACACGGCAAGGCCGAGCTCCCGTTCGATGTCCTCGGAAGTGCGCACCGTGCGGTCCAGCATTTCGCGACCCGTCGCACCAGCGAAGCCGAGCAGCAGGCCGACCACGATACCTACAGCGAGGTTCGTCATTGTCCTGGGATAGACAGGAACTACTGGCTTCAATGGGCGATCTAGGACACGCACATTGTTGAATGGTGCCATCTTGGACAAGCCGCTCTCGGTCGAGCGCTCGAGCACCATGCCGAAAAGCTTTTCCGTGTTTTCCTTGGACCGATGCAGGCGACTGTACTCGAGCTCTTTCAGGTTGAGCTGCATCGCCTCTTTACGCGCTCCCTCGTACAGCCCAGACAACCCTGCCAGTTGACGGTTGACGTTGGCGAGCTCGACCTCGGCGCCGTTTTTGATGTTCTGCAGCTCCTGCGCGATCGCGGCGCGGGCGCTGTCCAGCTGCGCATTGAGCTTCTGCACTTCGGGGTGCCGATCGTCTTTGCCTCCGGCCTTGACCATCACTAGGTCTCGCTTTGCCTCCACGTACGCCTTGCGGAGGGCCCCCAAAGCTTCGTTGGCAACCAACTCCGTGGCCGGAATTTCGCCCGGGTCCGACGGATCTACGGCTTGCACAATGGCAAGGCGCGCCGACACGGCTTCCTTCTTTGCTTTCAACTCCGTCAGGTTGGCGTTCAGTTGTTGGATCTCGGCGCGGACCATATTGGACTGGTCGTCATATGAAACCGAGAGCAGATTGTACTTGAGCTTGAAATCATGGAGATTCATCTCCTGTGATTCCAGGTCGCCTTTCAGCCGCTTGAGCTGAACGTCGAGCCACTCCACGGTCTTGTTCGTGGCGTCCATGCTCGTGTCTAGGTTCTGCTCGACGTACGTGTCCACGACGGCCGACAGCAGGCGCTGGGCTCGAGCAGGGTCAGCATCCGTGAACTTCACTCGGGTCAGACGACTGTCTTGTATCGGCTCCACTTTCAGTCGAGCGCGCAGAGTTTCCGCCGCGTCTTCCAGTGATGCTGCGGGGGGACCACCGGTGGACTGCGAAGGGCCAGGAGGTAGATTTGCCAAGAATCCTACGTCCGACGCCAAGCCTAGTTTTTTGACGACGAGCTCCGCCACCCGACGTGAGGTGATCACCTGGTACTGAGTGGCGAAATACTCTTGGTTGCTCCAGTAGCTTTCGGCGCCCGACTCAGTGCCCTGATGACCGAGCGGGGTGAGCGGTTGGGGGTCGAGCTGAATCGTCGCGACCGCCTCGTAGATTCGAACTTGGCGGGAGGTGTATACCGAAGTACCGGCAACGGACGCCACGAACAGGAGCAGCATGATCGGCCAATGCTTGCGCATGGCGCGAAGGAGGAGCGCCGGAGAGAATGCCTGTTCGGGCTCGCCGTGCGTTGCGGTGGATTGCGAGGGAGTCATATCAATTATGGCTTATTTCAGCTTACAGCTGGGATTCGCTCAGGCGCGAGCTCGGATTCGGCAAGGGCCGGCGTGGCCACCAGGCTGCTGCCGAGTGCCAGAAGCACGCTGGACAGCTCGTCGACCAAAATCTGCAGCAACACATCAACCTGGGGGGCGGGGTCTTCCATATCAGAGCTCCAGCGAAAACGCAGGCTAGCGATGGCGTTGGACTCCGGTCCGATGGGAAACACGACCTCGACCAGATCGCGTTGAGCACAATCTGCTCCCGGCGCGGTCCAGCGCCGGCCTTTCGGAGAGGCCAGCAGCTCCACGCACGAGATGCTCGTCTCAGTCGTGAGCCGTGCCAGAACGGCGAACGCGCTGTCTTCGGTCGACGTCTTCGACATCGAGACGATGAGCCCTGGAATCACCCGGCGCAGGTTTTCGGTGAACGGATCCCGCAGACGAGCTTTTTGCCGCTTGCGGAAATGGAGGTATTCGAAATACCCCAGGAAGCGAACGAAACCGACGAATACGAGCGACACCGAAAGCAGCGCGAGCCCAACGTGCCAACTTCGTCCAAGCGAAACGGCGATGGCACCTGCGGCGAGCAAGCTCGAAATCCCGTACAGGAACACGACGGCGCGCCGATGGGTCAGGCCGAGATCGAGCAACCGATGGTGAACGTGTCCCCGATCAGCCGAGAAGATTGGGCGCCGCTCCAGCACACGGCGGAACATCGAAAAGAGGGTGTCGAAGATTGGCACACCCAGTGCCAGAACCGGTACGAGCAGGGAGACCGCCGTGGACGCTTTCTGCTGCAGTCCGCCGCCCGCAAGAGCGGTGGTGGCGAGCACGAAGCCGAGAAAGTAGCTGCCGGAATCGCCCATGAAGATCCGGGCGGGATTGAAATTGAAGAACAGGAAGCCAACCAATGCGCCCATCAATGCGGCCATCGTCAGCGCAACGAAAACGGAACCAGAAATGCTTGCGATGACGAAACTGGTGAACGCGGCGAAAAAGGTCACACCTGCCGCAAGACCATCCAGACCATCGATCAAATTGACAGCGTTGGTTACGCCCACGATCCAAAGCACTGTCACCGGAAGCGCGAATACTCCCATCGAGAGCGCACCGAATAGGGGCAGCTGAATCGCTTGAATCTGGAAGCCGCACGCGAAGGCGAAGATGGCAACCGCAACCTGGGCCGCCAATTTGTAAATCGACCGGAGACCGCGCACGTCATCGAGCGCGCCCACCGCACAAATGGCGGCGCCGCCACCCACAACAGTCGCGATCTGAAACAACCGACCATTCAAGGCATGGACTAAGAACGGGTCCTGCAGTGCGAGGACGACGACTGGCACCGCCCAAGCCAAAGCCAGGCCGATACCCCCAAGGCGGGGAATGGCGCGGCCGTTGACATGCCGGCCACCCGGGGTGCTGACCGCGCCGATTCGCAACGCAAAACGCCGAACCAGGGGCGTTACAAGCACGCTCAGCAGGAGCGCGACCATACAGGCTACGACGTAACTCTTCATGACGGGTTCCCTGGTCCGTGACGTTCGTTCGTTGCCGCTCAGTGCGTAGACGTTCGACGAAGCGACGCTAACTCAAAAGAAAATCATCGTCTACGGGCTAGGACGTGCACATTCTCGCCGCACTGCAAGCGTGACTGGCGCTTCGCGAGCTTGTATATGCGCGAGACAATGGAAAGCGCCGTACTGATTTCTGGCGACTTTGTCAGGACCGGCGGCATGGACATGCCGAACTACGCTGTCGCGCAATATCTTGCGGAGCGGGGCATTTCAGTACAACTGGTCGCGTTTCGCATCGCCGAAGAGTTGGCGAATCGCGCCAACGTGAGTTGGTGTCGAGTACCCAAACCACTGCGATCGTACACGCTCGGATTGCCTTTGCTCGACAGAGTCGGCCGGAAAGTCGCGCGACAGTCCTTGGCTCGTGGGGGGCGAGTGATCGTCAACGGGGGCAACTGCCAGGTCGGCGATGTGAACTGGGTGCACTATGTTCACGCGGCCTATCAGGGATCCGCCCCAGCGAGCCTGCTTCGCAGCGCACAGCGTCGGTTGATTCACGGACTGAGTCTCGAACAAGAGCGCTCCGCGCTGCGCAAGGCTCGCCTAATCATCGCCAACTCGGAACGCACTCGGCGTGACCTCACCGAGAAGCTCGGGATCGATGACGCGCTGATTTGGACCGTGTACTACGGGATTGACGCAGACCGATTCGCGCCGCCCACGGAAGAATTCAGACGCCGGATGCGTGAGCGCTTGGGGCTCCCCGATCGCCCGCAGGTTGCATTCGTCGGCGCGTTGGGTGATCGCCGAAAAGGGTTCGACACCCTGTTCGCGGCGTGGTCTTCACTCTGCCGAGATCGTGCTTGGGACGCTGACTTGCTCGTGGTTGGACGAGGGGCAGAGCTCTCGTCATGGCGCCAGCGAGCGAACGACGAGGGCATTCAGGATCGCATTCGCTTCTTGGGGTTTCGCGCTGACGTCCCGGACGTGCTCGCGGCGTGCGATGCGTTGGTCGCTCCGGCGCGCTATGAGGCATACGGGCTCGGCGTACAAGAAGCGTTGTGCACGGGGCTACCCGCGCTGGTCAGCGCGAGTGCAGGTGTCGCGGAGCGCTATCCTCCGTCCTTGTCCGAGCTTTTGATTCGCGATCCCGACGACGCGGCGGAGCTCGAATCGCGCTTGAAGAATTGGCGACGTCAGCACGAACGCTTGCGCGAGGCGACCCTCACCCTGGCCGCGCAACTGAGACAGCGAACTTGGCAGGTGATGGCTGAAGACGTCCACTCGCTGATCGACACTGGCCGTACGCCGCGCTGAGCCGACCGCGCTCCAGAACCCGCCCTCACTTCTCCGGAAAAACTCTATGCTACCGCGCTTGGGTGTGCGCTTCGCTGAGTCCCGTGAGAGGCGCACAAAACGGCCATGTTAAGTAACCAGAACTCGACGCCACCCGTCCCTTCGAAAAGCGGATAGGTAAAGCAGACTGCGAGGGCTCCGACGTCGTACGCCAGAATGACGGCCGCCCACAGGCTCAGCAAACGCGCATCCGCGCTATCTTGGCGCCGAGCAACCTTGAGGCATCCCCACATCGCGAGCAGAATCGCGGATGCATAGAGGATGATCAGCGCAACGCCTCCGTCGAAGAGCCACACAGTCCACTGGATTTCGGCCCACAGGCCCCCGGTGCCTTCGCCGAAGTATTTGTGCACCATTCCGGTGCGAGCGAGGCCTGCCCCGAGTGGGTAGAGCGGTAGGTCGTGGTCGATCGTATATTCGAGAAAGTGGCCTCGGTGAGTATAGTAGACCGAGCTCGGATCGGCCTCGACGAGGGTCGCTAAGCGCGCTGTCATCGCTTCGCCCCCGACCGTTACTGCCAAGGCAAACGCTGCGGGGATCAGAAAGCCCGCAGCACTAACCAAGCCGACCAACTTCGTCAGCCGACCGCTGAGGAGCAAGACGGCCAATAAGGTGAGTGTGCATACGCCCGTCATCACCACGAGAGATCTGACCTGACAGAGGTACAAGCACATCAAACCAGCGAGCATGCCGCCGACCGCAAGCGGGCGAGCGCCTGCAAAAGCGGGCTTTTCCGAGAGCAGCGTGCCAGTGCCCAAGAGCACCGCGTAGAGTCCAGCGGCCGATGCGCCTCCTGGATTGTCCGTCAACCCCATGGGACGGAATACACGCTCGCCGCTTGCGAGCATGATCTCCAGCCCAGCCAGCGCATCGCGGCTTTTGGCTGCCAACGAGGCTGACAGGGGAGGCTGGAACTGTCCCGGGAAATACGCTTGGAGCACGCCTAGTACGGCGCTGGCCGTATAGAACAGCCAAAGGATCGTGATCAGCAATTGCAGTTGGCTGGCACTCGTCTCCGTTCGGGACACCCAGAAGATGGGGGCGAGCACCGCGAGCTTCAACATCACGGCTGCGAGTGACCCCAACAAGCCGCTGCTTTCGGGGTGAAAGAATTCGAGTCCAAGCAGTACCAGGATGCTCCAGGCGACCGTTCTCAGCGCCGTGGGCGTGACACGATTGCTCGGAATGAGCACCAGAAAGGCCAAGCTGACGCCGAACGCGGTGACGCGAACGAGCACTCGGACGCTGGAGAGCGCCGGGATCAAGAGCAGCAGCTGACACGCAATGTGCAGCAACACGAAGCTGATCAGCCAGCCGCGCGAGGGCCGCGCTTCGCCGGCCCTGTTGAACCGCGTCGGAACGCTTGTTGCCGCATCGAGCACTGCGCGTAGCTACTCCAGAAAGTGGCTCGTAACAAGCTCGGGCGGGCGGGCGGCACGAGGGGGCGATCGACACCGCGTTAAAGTTGAACGCAAGATTGCTAGGCCCCGCTCGAATCGGGAAGCGTTGGGGCGCGATGGTCGGAGAGCCGGGCACACGGAAAAGAGCCTGCGGAGCTTCGTGACTGGGTGGGAGCACACATGCTAGCTTGCACGACAATGACGCCGATGGTGACGTCCTGCCTCCCAAGCTGCCGACACCTGTCGCTAGTTCGAAGGAGTCGCTCGCGTGGCATTGGAGCGGACGTTGCAGTGGTTCAAGGGGGGCGTCATTCGCCCTCCACCCTAGGCGTGGTCGGGTGATGGTGAGCCGCAAGAGGATCCTCGTACTGTCTCACGCTGGCGTTCTGGAAGTGAACCGAGCGGTGTTTCAGGAACTCGCGCGCTTGGACGCCGAAGTCACGATGGTCGTCCCGAGCGCGTGGAAGGGCGACCTCATCAGCGATCTGCGCTTCGAGCCTCGAGAAAGCGATCAACGGTTGCGGGTGTTTCCGCTTCCGGTGGCCTTTTCGGGCAACGGCTCGCTGTTCTTCTACCGTTCGTCACTACGTCGCGTGCTGGGTGGTTGGGTGCCGGATTTGGTTTTCTTGGACGAGGAACCGTGGAGCCTGGCCGCCCTGCAGACGTTCCTCGAGTTCCCACGGGCGACGATCTGGTTCTTCACCAAAGAGAACTTGGATAAGACAATCCCATGGCCATTCTCCAGCCTGAGGCAATGGGTCTACCGCCGTGCCGCTGGAGCGTTCGCTGTTTCGGAGGAAGTGGAGCAAGTGCTCCGCATCAAGGGCTTCCGAGCGAACATCCAACGGCTCCACCATTCCTACGATCCGGCGCTGTTCAAGGCGCGTTCTGGACCCGAGAAGCAGCGCATCCGTGACGAATTCGGAATTCCTCGGGACGCCGTCGTCATCGGCTATTTCGGGCGCTTGACGGTCGAGAAAGGCTTGAGCGATCTCACGAGTGCTCTGCAGCTGATGGCGCAGAATACGGATCTTCCACCTTGGTTTTTTTGTTGCGTCGGGGGCGGGCGCGCCGAGCAAGCCACCAAACGCGCCCTTTCGTCGCTGCCCGCGTCTCGCTACCTGATGCTCCGTGCGATCAGTCATGATCGTGTTGGCAGCTTGCTTTCCGCTATCGACGTGCTGGTGCTTCCATCGCGCACCACGTTGCGTTGGAAGGAGCAATTCGGTCGCATCCTGGTCGAGGCGATGGCGTGCGGCGCCGCGGTGGTGGGTTCGGATTCCGGTGAGATCCCGCATTTGATCCGGCGTTCTGGCGGGGGATTGGTTTTTCCCGAAGGGCAAGTGAGCGAGCTAGTGGCGTGTTTGGTGCGACTCCTGAAGGACGCTGCCCTGCTCGAGCAGTATCGAACACAGGGGCGGAGCTACGTGGAGCAAACGCTTACGCATGCAACCGTCGCCCGCGAACTCGTCGAAAAACTACAGGTCAGCGTCTGATTGAGACGGGGGCGGGTACGTGGGCAGGTTGCAACGGATCGCGGTCATCGCTGACTTTTTGGAGGAGCAGTGGCCGAGTATGGATCTTGCGGCCGAGCAACTCGCAATGCACCTTTCGCAGCGGGGCGATCTCGAAAGTCGGCTATTTCGACCGGCCTTGAAAGTGACTCGGCAGGGAAGGGCGGCAAGCGCGGCTGAACGTGCTCTCGGCCGCTTCGTACAGCTTCCGCTGCAGGTCGCGCCGACACGCTTCAAAGCGGACTACGTTCATATCGCTGATCACAGCTACGGGCACTTGGCGTTGCTCTTTCCCTCCGAGCGTGTGGGGGTGTATTGCCACGATATCGATGCTTATCGCGCGCTATTGCCAGGCTCCGGCGCGCCCCGCGCGCGCGTCCTACTTTCGCAGCTACTGCTGCGCGGCCTGCGGCATGCAAGCGTGGTCTTTCACAGCACCGCGAATGTACGTGAAGAGATCCTGCGTTACGATTTCGTGCCCGCGTCGCGGCTAGTTCAAGCACCGTTGGGGATCGCAGCGGAATTTCTTGCGGCGTCAGCGCCCAACGCGGCAACGCAGCAATACCTGCTACACGTCGGCTCGTGCACTCCGCGGAAAAATGTCGAATTCCTGTTGCAAATCTTCGCCGCTGTTCGCCAACGTTTGCCGAACTTGGAACTGATACAAGTGGGCGGGCTCTGGACCGAAGGCCAGCAGGCGTATATCGAACGCAACCAGTTGAGTCCGTTCATTCAGCAAAAGAGGGGCATTCCGCGCGAGCAATTGGCGGGGCTGTACTCCGGCGCCATGGCCGTGATCGTGCCGAGCATTGCGGAGGGCTTCGGTATTCCAGTTATCGAGGCGCTAGCATGCGGCGCGCCGGTCGTCGCGAGCGACATCCCTGTGCTGCGAGAAGTCGGCTTCGAAGGCGTGAGATTTTGCTCTCTCGGTGATGTGAGTCAGTGGAGCCGTGCGCTCGAAGAGCTATGTGCGACGGGGATGCGGCCGAGCACGGAGATTCGCTCGCGCATTCAGGCCCGCTACACCTGGCAAAGGCAGGCTCAGATTATTGGTGACGCCTACCTGGGCCGAGGTCGAGGGCGCGTGGCAAGGTAGGCATGCTCGAAGTCACGGAGAACCCGCAACCTTCGGACCTCGCGATTCGGGCAGCGAATGCTCAAACGCTGTCCGCGCAGCAACACGTCTCCACGCCACAGCACGTCGACCAGTTAGACGGCTTGCGCGGGCTCGCGATCGTCATGGTCATGGTCTTTCACATGACCACCCAGCAGCCGATTGGAAAGTTGGCTGAGGCGTGGTGCGCGCTCGTTGGTTCTGGCGCGTTGGGGGTGGACGTGTTCTTCGTCCTCTCCGGGTTTCTCATCACTAACATACTCCTCAGCGCCGCTCACGCCCCACACTACTTTCGCAACTTCTACGCCCGTCGCGCGTTGCGCATCCTTCCGCTCTATTACGCAGTTCTCACCTTCGCCTTTGTCTTCTTGCCTCGATTTGCCGGGGCGCGTGCGGCAAAGTACGAGGCCGTCAATGCCGATGCGATCTGGTATTGGCTTCACCTCTCGAATTTTTCGATCGCGAAGCGGGGGGCGTTCATCCACGGATTCGTGGACGTGTCGTGGTCATTGGCGATTGAAGAGCAGTTTTATTTGTTGTGGCCCGCGATCGTGTGGTGCGTCTCGCCACGGCGGCTGCGTTCGCTCTGCGTGGCTTTGGTTGTCGTGTCTGTCGCGAGCCGAGTTGTGCTGGGTGCTCGGCACGTAGAGCCAGTTGCGATTTACACACTGACTTTTTGCCGATTCGACGGCTTGGCAATCGGAGCGCTGGTTGCGCTCATGGTTCGCGGTCGCGCTCCGTCCGCAATCGGCTCGCTCATGGTTCGCGGATTCTGGGCGACCTGCCCATTGTGCCTAATCTATTTTGCACCACTCGAAGGGTCATTCGCGAGTCTGGTGAAGCTCGGCAACATTTACCTTTTTGCCGCCGCGCTCACTGGCTGTGTCATTCTTGCCGTCCTTTCGACCCCCAAAGCGTGGCTGATTCGACCGCTCGATTCGCGAATACTGAAACTGTTTGGTCGCTATAGTTATGCGCTCTATCTCTTCCATTTCCCGATTTCGGGCGCGCTTCGCGAGTTCATTTTGACGCCCGCTCGCATGCCGTTGGTCTTCGGCTCCAGCCTGCCGTCCGACTTTGTTTTCTACCTAACGGCAGGGGCGGCGAGTCTTGGTGCCGCCGTGCTCAGCTGGCACTTGTATGAGAAGAGGTTCTTGCGCTTGAAGCGGCTTTTTGTCTGAGGATTTGCCGATGTGGTTCAACTCGAGATCCACTACGCTACCGACATGACCATTGCCTGCCCGCTGTGCCGCTCGGGCGACACGTTTGTTCTGCAGAAGACCGAGCCGTTGGCCGACTCAGATCCTCTCATCGAGACGACCTTCGTCGCGCCGGGGGAAGTCGTCAACTTCATGGCTTGTCAGGCGTGCAGCCTGGTCTTCCGCACTCCGCGACCAACGCCGGAGCAGATAGCGAATTACTATCAGCATGTATTGCCACCGCAGGTGCCCGTGCACTTGAAGCAGATGGGTATCAGTGAACAGCTCTTGGATGCTCGCAACGAGCGCCGCTACGCGCTGCTCTTCGACGACCTCATGCGGCTAGTGCCAGGAAAATCGGGGCATATCATCGACATCGGCGGCTGGGATGGCCGCTCTCTCGTGCCCTGGCAAGCGGCCGGATGGGAGACGACGCTAATCGATCCGGGCGCAACAGAGACGCTACCACACCCCAAGATCCGCGCGCTCGGTTCCGTAGAGGAAGCCATTCACGCTGAGCTCCAGCCTGCCAAGTTGATTACGAGCTATCACTGCATCGAGCATTTGCGCGATATCGATGAATGGATCGCCGAGTCGAAGCGATTGTCGAACGCGGAGACGTTCTGGGTCATCGAGGTGCCATTTGACCTCATCCACATTCCAAATTTGTTTCAGCGGCGCCCACTGAATCGAGCCAACGTTCACATCCAACACCTTAACTACTTCACGCCCCGAAGCTTGAATTCCCTGGCGACACTTTTAGGGCTCGAGCCAATGAGTCTGAAGATCGTTGTCGCACCGCACTGGTTTGGGCCAACAGTGGCTTTGCGGGTGATCGCCCGTGCGCCCGCACATCCGAAGCGACCGGTTCCCCTCAAACCACGTTCTGCCCGCCGGGTCCGGGCAAGCCTAGAATTGCGCGTTCCGGTCTGGAGGCGCATGGCCGGGTTGATGTTTCGATATACGCGTTTGGCGCATCCAGAATGGGGGTGACCCCTGTCTTCCAACGCCGACTTTCGGGAGCGAAGCCGCGCTCGTGACATTCACTGACCGATCGTCGAGCTTAGCGACAACTCCCTTGCGGAGCGGATGACAGGATCTCCAGCGCCCGTCTGAGGGCCCTTTAGGTTCTCCTTGTCAGCAGGGCAAACTTGCCTGCTGAAGGAATTGGTACCTCAAAGGCATAGTCTGCCGGATGCTCGGCCACGAATTCGTCCACCGCAATTTTGGCTCCCTCGGAAAAGTAATCGTAGTCATCAACGATGACGATTCCACCTTTCGCCAACACCTTATGCAGGAAGTCCAACGCGATCTTGATCGGTTCATAGAAATCAAAATCGACGTACGCAAATGACACCTTCGAAGGCATCGTCGCAGAGAGGATGGTCTTCTCGATGAACCCGTCGATAATCTTCGTGCGGATGAGCGGAAAATTCACGCCTTTCAAACTGCCGAGCAGCACCTGTTGAGCGTAGGCCATCGTGCCTTGGTACGCTTCCATGCTCTTCAGATTGAGGACGTCGTCCTTCAACTTGTCTTTGGTCGTAGGCGCCGGCAGCCCTTCGAAAGAATCGAAAAGCCAAAATGTCTTCTTCGTGGGCAAAATGGTGTGGCCAATCAGCGCGGAAGTATATCCTTGCGCTACACCAAACTCACACACATCGCCGTCGAGACTCTGGATGGCGTGCAAGGCATTCAGCAGGTAGACAGCTTCACTCGCTTGAGTTCCATCGAGACGGGCCATGAGTTCGATGGTTCGCGCATCCGGCTCTGGCAGCGATTGAAATTTCAAATCCCGGTAGCAGCCATATACCTCTCGCAGCGCCCGTTGGTACTTGCCCTCGAGTGGATTCGGGTTGCGGGTGCGTTCAATCTTGTATCCAGCCGTCGCTAATAAATTCCTGATTTGTCGCTTCATCGATCCTCTCCTCGCGGCCCGTCCGAACCTAGGCCGATACTCACGCGCTCAAGAGTTTTCACTGAGCAGCGAAGTGATGAGCATTTCTACTGCGTCTAAACAGCTATCACTCGCCCGTTGCTCGACATAGCTGCGAGCGCGAACGCCCATTTCCCTGAGCTCGACGCGCTTAGAGTAAGCGTCCGACAGCGCCTCCGCCAGAGCAATGTCTTGTCCGGCCGGAACCACCCAGCCGGCATTTGCGTCGCGCACCCACTGGGCTGAGCCGCTTTGGTTCGTGACGATGGTCGCCAGGCCGCATGCCATTGCCTCAGCGACCACAAAGCCAAAACCATCCTCCATCGACGGCAAAACCGAGATGTCTGAAGAATGGTAGGCAGCAACGGGATCGCCCGGCGCTAGCACGACATCGAGGCCGTTCGACTCACGGCGCAACGCGAGCTTCATCTGTCGACTCCCGGTGCCGCCAACGAGGAGCAGTCGCAAGGGCAGTTGGAGCCGCCGTACTGCGCGCAGCAAATATAAGAAACCTTTCCTGACATCCAGCGAACCGACCATGACGATCTGAAAGATCGACGACGATGGTTGCAAGGGAGGAGGGCGGAAGCGTTCGAGATTGACCGGCAGATCGACGACGACAATCTTTCCGCTCTGATCGACTTCCTGGGCCGTTGAGGCGGCTGCCCACGTCGAGGACACTCGAATTCGATTCGCGAGAGCGTACTCTTCGTGGACACGCTCGACCATGCCCGGCACGGGATGGTCGGGAAAAGGCCCGCTACACCAGTGGTCCCACTCGCGCTTGCAGACCGCGCGGTAGTTGGCAATGCCGCCGTTCGGATTGTCCACGATCGAAGGGACCCCGTGTGTTCGACACCATTGCAGACCTTCCAGTGCGACTTGCGTAAACAGGTACACGAGATCTGGCCGGATCTTGTCGAGTTCACGAGCGGCCCATCGTCCGATAAGGCCGTGCGCCAGCCAGGTCTGGCCACCAGGGTAGAAGCGCAGCGGAGTGTATCGCACGGCGCTATTCGGGACGCGAGGCGCACCCGCAACCCACCTCACTCGATCTTTGATGGTCGTGAGTGGCCAAGCGTCGATCGAGCCAGGACCGAGCGCGAAAACTTCGTGGCCTTGTCGCGAAAGCGCCGCAATCACGGTTGCGACGTGCAGTCCAAGACCTCCGGAGCCAGCGGGCACGGCATAAACGACTGCAACGCGACGTCGTTTGGATGCTGATACCGCCTTGGGTTGGCCGAAACGATCATTCATCGAGCAGGCGTGCTCCCGCCCAAAAGCACGTTCCTCACGTTGCGAGTTCCGGTTGGACGTCACGGCCAGGGAACGCTTCCAGGTGCTCCTTTGGATGCGTGAGTTCCTCCAGGATCCCCTGCGGCAACACGAGCTTGTGCGTCGCGGTGGCGTTCGCCAGGTTGCGGTGGGTGATCATGAATGTGGTTCGCCCAACGCTCGCGCTTTGAATCGCCTTCAATACCTCGCGTTCGGTATCGGCGTCCAGGGCCGAGGTGGGCTCGTCCAAGACCAGGACTTTAGGTGCTCGCAAGATCGCTCTCGCGATCGTGAGCCGCTGGCGCTGTCCGCCCGAAAGGCTCGCGCCGCGCTCGGCGAGCACGGTGTCGAGTCCTTGCGGTAGCTGCTTCACGAAATCGCCGAGTTGCACGCTCTCCAGCGCCGTCCATGCTAGCTCACGCGAGATTTCGCTGGACCCCAAGGTCAGGTTCTCGAAAATGCTTGCCTTGAACAGAAACGACTCCTGTTCGACGCAAGCGACCGCGCGGTGGAACGACGAACGCGAGAACTCCCAGTAGTCCGTGTTGCCCAATGTGATTAGTCCTGCCGTGGGTTCTCGAAGGCGCAAGAGCAAGCCAGCCAGTGTGGACTTGCCCGCTCCCGATGCGCCTACGACCGCCACGAATGCACCAGTGGGGACGCGGAAGGAAAGGCGATCTGCCGCCAGCTGTCCGTTCGGATAAGCAAACGTGACGTCGCGAAATTCGATCGCTTCCCCGACGTCGTCGAGGGAGCGAGCGCCGAAGGGCCGTTTGGGATACTTCGGCAGATCGAGCCACTTCATGACCTGTTCGATACTGCCTGCGAGCGCAGCGAACGAGCCTTGCAGCCCGTAAATCTGATTGAGCGCGGGGAGGAGACGGAGCAGTCCAAAGCCGAAGGCAAGGAAAAGCGAAGCTTCCAGGCGCCCGGACGAGACGCCGAACACATAAGCAGCGGTCGTCAGGCCCATCGCGCCAGCGACTCCGAGCGATTCGGTCACGCCGATCGTCAAGGAGTGACCCAATGCCGTGTTGATGTCGCACGTTGCCTGGCGGGTATTCACCGTCTCGAACGATTGGGCCCGGATCGTCTCCGTAGCGGTTGTGCGCAGCAGGCGGAGGCCACCGACGGTCTCGCTGACGTGGCTTGCGAGGTCGGCGTTGGCAGCGGCGGTGGCCCTTCCGCGGCGCGCGGTGTGCCGGTTGAGCGCGAGCGCCACTGTACCTAAGATCAGAGCGAGCGCGAACGTCACAAAGCTCAACGTCGGTGAGAGCCACACGAGCGCCACGAAATAGCTCCCTGCGATCAGGGTGCGCTGCGCGGTGAGAACGCCAAAGTCGATGGCATAGGCGACGTGAGTTGCGTCTGTCAGGAATGCCCCACTGATCTCGCCGCTCGTGTGGGCCTCGATGCGTTCGGGAGTGGCATAAAGAACGCGATCGAGGAGCTGGCGTCGGAGTTCAACCATAGCGCCGCGGCGCAAAGATCCTGCAACCCAGGCCGCGGCGTAGGAGATCGCGCCCTTCAAGATCACGACGCCCAGGATCGTGGCGGCGAATAGCGCTAACCGGGATGACGGGTTCCCGGTGCCAATGACCCGGGCGAGCCAGCGTCCGGACGTGCTGGATGCCTGCGCGGTGCCGGTGAGCGTAGATAGCAGCGGGACCATGAGGCTAACCGCCGAGGCCTCGAGGAGGCCCGCCACCAAAAGCAGGAGTAGGGTTAAATATCGCTTCCACTGGGGCGAACCCAGCCGGTCCAGCAAGTGAACGGTGGCCCGGAGCGGACCGACGATAGCAAGGCGCATTCTCGTGCGCGGAGTCTAGTCGAATCGGGCTCGATGGCTACGTTCGATCCCACGCGAGCTCGCGTCCACGCTTGGACGGGCGAGCTCGGCGAGCCTCAGAAGCCATTTCGCCTCGGTGATCCCGGCTCTCGCGTCCCCGAGATGGAGTAGCTTTCGTTCCCCACTCCTGTCTGAATGAGGTGACTCCCAGTGACCGAAGAGCTGACCTGTTCCCCTACGAACGAACTGCATCGAGACGCGAGCGGCGTCGCAACTTCGTCCGCCTCCGCAGGCCCCAGAGCTCAGGAGGATGAGGAACTGGCGCTCGTGGCAGACGGAAGCGACGTTCTGTGCATTAGCTGTTCGTACTATCCGCAGACACTGCCGACCGGCATTCGGGCCGAAAAACTTTTGAGCCGTCTCGCCGCGACGTGTCGCCTGCGCGTAATTACCGAGGAGCCGGCGAGCGCCGACGATCCGGCGAATCTCGAGCGAATTCCAGTGTCCTGGGGGCGCAGCCAACGAGCCTACGCGGCTCTCGGGCGCATTCGGCTATCGAAATTTCTCGAACTCTTGGTGTGGCCCGACCGTGAGCTGCTTTGGACCCCGTGGGCCGTGGCTGCCGCCCTGGACGCGGTCAAGGCACGCAAGCCGTCGGCGATCGTGGTGTTCATGATGCCGTATTCGTCAGGGCTGGCAGGGCTGGCTCTGAAGCGGCTGACGGGGTTGCCACTGATCCTCAATTTCGATGATTCGCCGACGTGCTCGGACATGCACCCATTCTTTCCGACCTCGGTTCATGCGCGGCTCGCTGCCTGGCTGGAAGACCTCTACGTTCAATCGGCGGACGCCGTGATCTACGTTTCGGGGACGACTCTGGCGCGCGTCCGCGATCGCCAGCCGCCCGCGCGTCGCGAAAAATTCCGGCTGATTCGCTATGGCGCTGATCCCGTTTCCGTCGAAACGCGCGCCGACGCCAACTCGCAGGTGTTTACGATTCGTTATGTCGGAGGCTTCAATGGCTGGCATCATTTCGAAGAACCGTCGCCGATGAGTCCCCTGCGCCGGGCGTATCAATCCTGGATGCGTCTCGGGCGCAAGGAAGTAGTCTCACTCGACTTTCGCAGTTCGAGCCCGGTATTCGTGGGGCGCGCGGTGAAGCGCCTTCTGTCACGCCGGCCCGAATGGCACGGCAAGATCAGAGTCGAAACGTATGGCAACCGATTTCCCCCCGAGGTCATCGAGGCGGTCCTGCGACGCGAAGGGATCGAGGAGGTCGTAAAGGTCGCGGGGCCCGTCACCAATGATGAAGCCATGCGCCTAGCGGCATCCGCCGAGATGCTTTTCTTGTCGTTGCCGGGGCGACCCGACGGCAGTGCGGGGGGCCGGATCTCCGCGAAGACCTACGAATACCTGGTCACCGATCGCCCGATTTTGGCGGCTGTGCCTCCGGGTGAGAATCGCGAGTTCTTTAGCGACTTCCCGGGAGTGACTTCGTGCGATCCAACTGACGAGGCCGCGATCGAGGCGGCGATCGAGCAGGCGGCCGCTTCGTTCTTCGGGGGCTCCCCCGCGCGCTTCGATCGGCGCCGTTTCGAAGCATCGCTCGGGTATGATGATCGCGCTCACGAACTGGCGCGCGTCATCGCTGAGGTCGTGCGAGCGGGGCGCGCCCCAGCCGTACGCCAGGCAACGTAATCCTTCGAAGCGTTGCGCCGGAGTCAGGAACGAACGGCCATAGCCAGGATGCTCATGCCCTTGTAACGAAACGCTGGTAACAGTGTGCCCGGAAGGCCAAGGCCGAGGCGCGCCTTCCTACCGAGCCGACCCGCGCGCTTATATCCCTCGTCGTTCGACCGAACCATTGCATTGAGGTCAATCCACCCAAGTGGTTCTTCGTCGACGCGGGACAGGGTCCAACCGCTGCGCTCTAGGACCCTTCGCAAAGCGGGCTCTGTCCAGCGCGTTTGATGAAAAGGGGGGTAGTCCCACACGTCGCGCTTACCCGCGCGGTGCTGGGGCAGCATGGGAGTGGTGTAGCGGTTGGGACCGGGACAGGAAATGAATATCGTCGCGCCGCGCTCCGCGAGTTGAGCGAGGTCTCGCAATGTGCCGAGGGGATCCTCGAGATGTTCGATGACATGAAAAAGCGCAAACGCCGAGAAGGTTTGGTTATCGATCAAGAGCTGGCGCAAATCGGCGCAACGCGCATCGAGCCCTTTTTTCGCAGCGCACGCGACCGCGCGCGCGTTGAAGTCGACGCCTACGGCTTTGTGTCCGGCGCGGGAAACAATCTCCATGAAGTGCCCTTCGCCACAACCGATTTCGAGGAGTGAGACAGCCCGTTTGGGCAGCTGCTTCAATACCTCGAAGTACTCCCAACGAATTCCGTAGCGCTCGAACTGGGCATACCAATCAGCGCCGACACTAAAGGTTGGTGATGCATATTCCAGCCTGCAATCTGGGCATCGCGCGACGCGAATGTTGTCAGGGATTTCTCCGCGGCTCATCGATAGTTTGAGCTGCTCACCCGAGCCGGGTACGATTTTCGACCAGACCTCGGCAAGCCTCGTCAACGGGAGCTCTTCATAGACTTGGCCATGCGTGGAACCGCACGCCAGGCAAGCATCTACAGGGATGGAAGTCCCGGTGTGGTAGGGCCCGGACACGCTCCACCCGGCGGGGGCGATCGATCGAGCTAGCGAGCTCCGGCGGACGAGCGAAAGCATCTCTCTCAGCATGCGCTTTCCAACATACCGGTACCTCTGGCGTGGACCAAGCCGCATCTCCGTCAGGGGTGACCGGTTCCCCGGCATTTCAAGGTGGGCGTGCCGAGGGCGAGAATGTGCTATCCGACAGAAGACCGGCCGCCTTCGAGGGGGTAGCCGCTGCGGGACTCTATTCGCAATCAATTTACACGTTCTGAGGCTAAGAATGGACGCGGATCAATTCATCCAACGGTTGCCGAAACTATGGGACGACTTTCCCCGAACGGCGCATCCTCACGACCGCTCGCTCGCTCCTATCCTCGAAAGCGTGGAGGGCATGGCGACAGAGAACAAGCTCAAGCTGCTCAACTTTGCGTGCAGCCTTTTGTCGCCCGATGAGTACTACCTTGAAATTGGTACCTGGAAGGGCGCGACGCTGGTCGGTGCACTATACAAAAACGAGTGCCGCGCGATCGCGATCGACAACTTCAGTCAATTCGCCGGCTCAAGAGCTGCACTCGAATCGAACCTTCAATCGTTTGGAGTGCGCGGCAGCGTAAAAGTAATCGAGGGGGACGCGTTCCAGGTCGCCGCGCGCGGGGACCTCGCGCCAAAAAGTGTTGGCGTGTACTTTTACGACGGTGGGCACACCTACAGCGATCAGTACAAGGCTCTTCGCTTGTTCGAACCCTTCCTCAAGGACGACGCCATCGTCGTCGTCGACGACACGACAATGGGCCAAGTCTTCCGCGCGAACAAGGACTTCGTGCGATTGCACTCGGATCGCTGGTCGCTCCTGTTCGACATCCCGAGCCCGACCCCCAAGGAGCCCCTGTGGTGGAATGGCCTTCAGATATTTCGATTCACGCGCCGCGGCTCGGAGAGCAAGCGTGAGGCCCTGGCAGACAAGCTCCTTTTCGCGTGTGGCGCCCTTGCCAACGATGTTCTCCTTCCGCGCTATTGGCAAATGCGTGGACCCGTCGCGCTTCGCACCCGCCTTCGCAAGCTAGTCTCGGCGTGAAGATCGCGCAGTGGCGTTCGTGACCGCCGTGGAAAGTACACGTGCTAGGTTTGGCGCATGACGCCCGTCGTGAGTATCTGCATCCCTACATTCCGCCGCTTGGCGTATCTCAAGGAGGCGGTTCGCGCGGCGCAAGAACAGACGCTGCAAAACATCGAGGTGCTGATCAGCGATGACGGGGACTCGTCCGAGCTCAAGACCTGGTGCGAGAGCGCCGTGCGAGCCGATCCGCGGGTGCGCTATCGAAGGAACGCGAAGAACTTGGGTCTCGGGGGGAATTGGAACGAATGTGTAATCGCGGCTCAGGGGCAGTGGCTCGTCATCCAGGGGGACGACGACCGCCTGCTGCCGTCGTTTTGCGAGACGCTGTTGCAGGTCGCTGCGCCTGATTCCCAAGTGCTGTTTTCGAACCACTACGTGATCGACGACCGAGGGGATCGGCTCGAAGGGGAGTCCGAAGCGTGGACTAGGCGCTATCAGCGACACTTGCTGGCGCGGGGCAAAGTGGAGCACACCGCACGATGCGTTTGGAACAACTCGGTGCCGATGACCGCCGCACTGGTCCGCGCCGACGCCATCAAGCGTCTGGGCATCAAGACCGACCTGAACACTCCGGAGATCGAACTATTCGCTCGTTTGGCGGCGGAGGGCGCGCGTTTCGATCATGAGCCCGCCTATCTGGCGGAGTTCCGCTCGCACGCAGGCTCGTCGACCGCGAGCGGCCTATTCTCCGAGCGGCTCGTGAGGTACCTGGAGCCAATTGTGGTGCCGGAAGCGGCAGAGGACGCGAAGCGTGCATTCATGGGCCCACTCACACGCAACGCCGTGGATCGTTTGCTGCGATCAGGCGAGCAGGGCAGGGCGCTCGAGATGATGCAGTCGCGCTACTATCCACGCAATCTGCGGGACCCGGCGTTGTTGGCGCAGGCGCTCGCGGTACGCGTTCCCCTGCGGCTCGGCTCTCGCGCCTACTTATTCGCGCGTCGACTTCACGAAGCGCGCAACGGCTGGTTGAACCGCCAATCGTCATGAGCCGCCTGTGCTCTGGCTCTGTGAATTCTGATCTGTGGTCTCGCGTGCCGAGAACAGCTCGTCGAATTTGGGTCGTCGGTTGCGGTTCCAGTGTGCTTGGACCGGCAGTCGGATTCGCCTCGGCGCCGGCAAACGAAGGGCGTTGACATTCAGGTATGCATTCGGCAGCTTGCCGAAGACTTACCAATGGACCGAGCCTCAACACGTTCGGGCGCTAATTCGAGTGGTTAATGATGCGAAGCATGCGGCCGGGTCTGGTGAGCCGGGGAAGGCCGATGGGAGCCTGAGCGGCGCCGCTGGGCGTTTGCAGGCGAGCCACGGGGCACTTCTCCTCGTCCTGCCGTGCGTGGCATGGTCTGCTTGGCACTGGCTTCGCCTGAATAACCTGCTGTACGGCGACCACCTGCGTTGGATGTTCGAAGCGCGGCGAGCCGCGACGGGCGAGCTCATCTACCGCGATTTCGCATCGATGTATCCCCCACTGGGTATACTGGTCTACGGCGCCACCTATCGCTGCTTTGGCGCAACCTTCGCTGTCACCAACGGGCTCACGGATTTGCTGAGTACCCTTACCGTTTTGGTCACGTGGCGGCTCGGCGTTCGTCTGTTGGATGCCCGTCTTGCGCTCGCAGTTGCAGTCGTCTTCACTTTTCTCGGCGCGACCAACGCAGGGACTTTCGCGCTGTTCTCGCTCAACCTCTACACGCCCGCCATCCTGCTCGGAGCGATTGGCATGGCGTTGACGATCATCGGCGCGCTTGATCTGGTGACGGACGACTCGAAGTTGCTCCCAAAAATCTTGCTGGTCGTCGGCACTACGATCGCACTCTTGAGCAAACTCGAGCAGGGCGCGGCCGCATGCGTCACAATCGCCGTTCTCGCACTCTGCAAGTTGCCGCCTCAGCGAACGATCCAAACCACCGCGCGCTGGCTTGGCGGCTATCTGAAGCTCGGTGTCGCTGCGGTCGCGCCTGCTGCTGTCACCTACGCGGTCCTCGCTCGAGCTGTCGGGACGGATAACTTGCTCGCCGGACTTTCAGGGTACGGCATCCCGGCCCGCATCTGCCCGCTCTGGCCGAACGGACTTGGGTTGCTGGGGGCGATCAGTGCTCTAGGACTAGCTGCCGCCACAATCGCTTTGCTCAGCGTCCTTTACACTCCCGCCGCGCAACGCCTCCGCTTGCGCACGCTGGTTTGTGGCGCTCTGGCGGCGATAGGCGGGGTGTCGTGGGCGTACCATCTGCGATTTGCGCTGGTAGATTTCCGATCTTCCCAGCAGACCCTGAGTGGCTTCCGGCTCTTCGCTAGTTACTGCCTCTCGATGTCTGGTTTTTTGTCCCCGTTCATGTGGTCGGGGATTGTCTTGTTGCTCGTGTTGATTGTGCGAATGTTGCGTTCAATGCGCGCGGGCGGTGTGTCCAACCAGGACGCCTCGCTCTTGCTCGTATTGGTTCCGTTTGCGGTGCTTGCGTCGCGCGGAATGTTCGGCAGCATGTTCGGCAACGTCACGGCGGTGCATCAGGCGGCGTACTCTCTCCTGATTCCGTTTGCCGCGTACCTGCTCCTCTATGCGCAACAGCTCGTTGACGCTGTTAGCTCACCCAACGGCGGATTTCGCGTTCCTGCGCTGCCGTCCTTGTGGGCTCGACCTAGTGGGCGCGGGTGGGTGCTCCTTGCAGTCGTGGGCGCCGGATTCACCCTTCCGCGAGTCGTCAAGGAACTAGGGCAAGCTTCCGCGCCAGTCCTCGATACCTTGGCCGGTCGTGTTTACTTGGCCGATGCTGCGTCGCGTGCCGCGTTTGACTATGTGTCTTCGCATTCGCGGCCTACTGACCGGATATTGGAATTGCCCAACGGCGGCGGACTGAGCTTCGCCTTAGGTCGTTTGCCCGCGACCTATTCGACTCAGTTCATCGGTTTACTCCCATCGCAACGACTGATGCATGTCGATGCGGAGCTCGTGCGCGCGCATCCCCCAGCACTCGTACTCACCTTCGACAACCCGAATCTGGGGGTGATGTTCGGCCTGTGTGCACCCGTCGAGTGCGCCTTTCCGCGTCTGGTTTGGCGCTCGGATCACAGGGCCTGTGACCCGGACCAACGTTTCGAAGCGGTAGAATTCGTTCGAGCCAACTACGAACCGCGAGCCCATTTTGGGCCGTTCGTGGTGCTTTCGCCGCGCTCGAGTTCTTGACGCTACGGGTTGGAACGAGCGCGATTTTGCTCGCGCGCTTGTGCGTCGACGAGCAGCTTCTCGAGTCGAGAGAAGTGCTGTTCGGAACCATATTCGAAGGCCATTTCCCATGCTCCTAGCTGTAGGCGGCGATGGTGCTCTGCGTTTCCGAGGGCTCGCTCGAGGGCGGCAGCGAGCGGTCGCAATCTGAAACCGTCGCTATCTGCCTGCTCGCCGCTGTGTCCGGGACGAAGCCAATCCACGATTCCGCCTGCTCCGTAGCCTACTGCGGGCACTCCAACTGAGGCGGCTTCGATGCCCACGATCCCAAATGGTTCCGGCCACAGGCTCGGGACGACGAGAACGTCCGAATCGCGGAGCAGCGCTTGCCGTTGTTCAGAGGAAACCCAGCCGAGAAAATCCGCTTTGACTCCGAGCTGCGTCGCCAGGTGTCGGGCACGCTCTAATTCTGGGCCCTCGCCCGCGACCGTGAGATGCAGGGTGCGCTTCAGGGCGCGTTGACAGCGAGCAACCGCTTGCACGGCTTTCGCACAACCTTTGCCCGATGTCAGCCGGCCCAAAAAGAGTACGCGGTCCAAGGACCTACTTGGAGGCGGTGGTGCTTGTGCGGGAGCGCCGTCTAGCGGATAGGGAATGACATGGATGTCCTGCTCGGGAACCCCATGCTCGAGATAAACCTGCCGCATGTATTCGCTTGCCACGACCGTAGCAGCGAGCCGGTCCAAGACTTTGAGGCGCTTCTCCTGGCTCGTGTACAGATCGAGCAACCGTAGCGGGTTTCGAGCACCGCAACCCCTCAAGTAGTTCATCGGCAAGCACGCCGCTCCAAAACGGCGCGTGCAGACTTGGCGTTGGGGAATTCGATGAACGCGCCAGCCGGTGGCACACGTCCCATAAAAAGCGTGGGCGAAGAGAACGGTGCAAAAACGCCCCGCAAGCGCAAAATCGAGCGTAGGATCCATCGCTCCTTGGAGGAAAACGACGTCGGGGTTGAAGCGCGCGAGGTCTTCGAGAAATGCCTCGCGCGTCATCTCTCTTAGGTTCCATCGAATAATGGGCTCCAACCCTTGGTCGGCCGCACGTCCATGTTCGGCGGGGATCTCGAAAGCAAACGCGAGCTGATGCCCGCGTGCGAGAAACGCAGTGAGGAACCGAGTGAGATAGGTTTCCGCGCCACCGACCACGCCTTGATTGGCGCCAACCACAGCGATCCGCACGGGGCTACCTTGCCACGAAGCTGAACGATTTGCAGACGTTCAGATCCAAAATCGGAACGGGCATGACTAGGATGACCCCCAATGACCCCCGACGACGTCGCCTACGTAAAGAAGCTGGTGCTTGACGGCACGATCCACGGCCCTGTTCTGGAGCTGGGAGCAGGGTATGGTGGCACCACTAGCCGCGAACAGATCGAGGGCGCGGGTTTCGAGTACAAGACCACCGACATCGCGCCCGGGCCTGGCGTCGACTACGCAGCGGATTTCGAGGCCGACGATGTGACGGCTTCGATCTCGCGCACTGATTTTGGGAGCGTGCTGGTCTTGAACGTTCTCGAGCATGCCTTTGCTCCCATCACCGTTCTAGACAATGCGATCCGGCTCACGCGAGCGGGTGGCACGATCGTTACCGTGACGCCCACGATGTGGCCCGTCCACAACTATCCGCGTGATCACCAGAGGCTCTTGCCGGATTGGTATGTGACGTTTGCCGAACGACGCCCGGGAGTGAGGTTGCTCGAACCGCACTTCGAGTTTCTTGGCTACGGGCCGGTGGCCAAGTTTGCCGCGAGTGGCGTGCGAAACCTTCCTCCACCTTGGCGCAGCGCGACCTCGAGCTTCTACACGCGCGGAGTAAACAAGTTATTCAATACCGCGAGTCGCGGTCACTGGGCGGCTCCACATTGCGCGATTGGTGCGGTCTTCCAAAAGCAGTAGCCGTGACTTCACGCCCCGGGATCGACGACCGCGGCACGGTACCACTCGTACGAGCGCCGCACGCCTTCCTCGACGGAGATTCGGGGGGAATAGTCGAGCAACGCCTTGGCCTTGTCGACGTTGGCAAACGTGAAGTCCACATCGGCCTTCATCATCGGTTCGCTCTTGACCGGCACTTTCCTTCCGGCAAGCCGCTCGATCGTTTCGATGTAATCGGTGACCAACACTGGCTCACCGCGGCCGAGGTTGATCACTTCATAGCCGAGCCGCTTGTCGAGCGCTGCCACTATCCCGGACACGATATCGCCAACGAAAGTCCAGTCGCGGCGCATACGCCCGCCGTTGAAGAGCGGGATCGGCGTGCCGGTGCGGAGCGCGTCGAAAATCTTGTACGTCATCATGTCCGGACGACCGCGCGGGCCATACACCGTAAAGAAACGTAGCGCCGTAAAATCCAGTCCCTGGATGTGATGGTACGAATGGCCGAGTAGCTCTGCGGCTCGCTTGCTGGCGGGGTACGGAGCGAGCGGACGATCTGCTGCGTCGGTCTCGACGAAGGGGACAACCTTGGTGTTGCCATACGCGGACGACGTTGAAGCGAAGACAAAGTTCGGATTGTTGAAGCGGTGTGCGGCATCGAGCAGGTTGAGCGTGCCGGTGAGGTTGCACTCGTAGTAGAGCCAGGGATCTTCGACCGAGCTACGCACTCCCGCCATTGCAGCCAAATGGGCGACACCGCTCAGAGAATGCGCGTCGAACAGCTGGGCGAGCAATTGGCGGTCGCGGATATCCCCCTCGATGAACGTAAAGTGCCCATGGCTGGCGCCTGCCTTGCGTACGTCTGCCAGATTCGAGCGCTTTCGGACCGGATCATAGTAGTCGTTGAGGTTGTCGAGGCCGACCACGTGGTCCCCGCGCTCGAGCAGGCGAATCGCCGTGTGACTGCCGATGAAGCCCGCAGCGCCAGTGACCAGGAAGGAGCGACCGCTCGATGTCGGCATGGAGACCGGAAACTAGTCCCGTGACGATCGCGCTTCAACCCATTGTGCCGGAGTCACGCTTCCGCCTAACTTCCGCGGAATGTTCGAAGGAGCGACGCCTAACGCCCGTGGTGCAAGCAGTGCGGCTCGGGTGGCGATGTCTCGAAGGCCGGAGCTCCGGGTGCTGACGAGTGTCCGCTTCCTTGCGGCGCTCGAGGTCGTGTTGATGCACACGATGTTCGAGCTCGGCGGCGATGCGGTTCGCGCAGTTCCGGCCCCGATTTCGCAACTCTTGACGAGCGGAGTCCTCGCCGTCAGCTTCTTTTTCGTCCTGTCCGGATTCATCCTGACGTACACCTATTGTGACGATGAGGGCGATCTGAGAACGGCGCCGGCGAAGTTCTGGCGTGCGCGTTTCGCACGGATCTACCCGCTGTATTTCTTGGGCTTTCTGATGGACGCGCCGCGCGTAGTCAGCTTGTTTCTCGGTTCGGTCGCTTCCGCATGGACCGCCGTCGTCAAGATCGCGGGTGCAGGGGCAGCCTATTTGACGCTGACGCAGGCCTGGCATCCAAGAGTGACGAAGACTTGGAACACGCCAGGGTGGACGCTCAGCGTGGAGGCCTTCTATTACGCGACCTTCCCTCTACTGTTGCTCGTTACGAAAAGGTGGAAGCTGTCGAGCATTTGTTGGGCCGCCGTGGCGCTCTGGGGGGTGCCCATCTTGCTCTACGCGAGCAAGTTCGAGGCCGCGATGAACCCGAGCGCGCGGACGTTTTGGCGGAGCTTTCCTCCGCTTCGATTGGGGGAATTCGTCTTGGGTGTGGCAGCTGGGCGACTATTTCTGACCAAGCGGTTCGCGCCGCAACTGAAAGGGTTGGGCTTGGTCGGCGCCATCGCGGTCGCGTTGGTCCTGCTGCTCGCCGTAGGCGCTAACTCTCTCCCGGCTTATCTGCTCAGATACACGCTCGGTGCGCCCTTGTTTGCGCTGGCTATTCTCGCGCTCGCCTCGGGGGCGCTCCCGACGCCGAGTTGGTTGGGAAGCTCAGGGTTGGTTCTCTTGGGCCGGGCGAGCTATGCGGTCTACATTCTCCACCTACCGTTCATGGCGTGGTTCGTGAAGCTCGCTCATTTGACGCCTTGGGGCAGGCCTTCGCTGCCGTTGCTCTTCACGTACCTAATCGCGCTGCATCTCGCATGTATCGGACTGTTCTTGCTGTTCGAAGACCCCATCCGGCATTTGCTCACGAGAGCGAGGAGCGCGTCGGATCTCAATCCCCCCGCGTGAGCTTCTCCGCTGCACCGGGCATCGCCGTGACGCCGCTCGATTGTAAGAACTTGTGCAAAAGCTCGTTGTCACCGTGAATCAGCTCTTTCGGCGGTCCGGAAGCCACGATCTCGCCTTTGGACAATAGGTAGATCTCGTCGGCAATCTGCAATGCGCCAACCATGTCGTGCGAAATGATCACGCTCGTTACGCCGAACTGGTTGCGGGTGTCCAGGATCAGATCATCGACCATGCGGCTGGTCACCGGATCGAGACCACTCGTGGGCTCGTCATACATGATGACTTCGGGTTCGAGCATCAGCGCGCGTGCTAGCGCGACGCGCTTGCGCATGCCGCCGGAGAGCTGGCTGGGGAAGCGCTTTTCCACGTTCTCCAAGCCGAGAGAGTTCAGTTTCTCGCTGACCCTGCTGCGGATCTCTTTTTCTGAAAGGTCGGTGTGCTCGCGCAGTGGGAAGGCGACATTGTCGAGCACGTTCATCGAGTCGAGCAGCGCCGAGTATTGGAACACCATGCCGAACTTGCGGCGCACGACGTTCAGCTCTCGGTCGCTCAGCGCGGCGATGTCCTGCCCGCTGATTTCGACTGAACCAGAGCTCGGTCGCTCCAGGCCGATGAGAATGCGGAGGAGAGTCGTCTTGCCTGCGCCCGAGCCGCCGATGATCACGGCAATGTGCCCGCGGCCGATGCTCATGTTCACGTCGCGCAGGACCTTCGTCTCACCGAAGCTCTTTTGCAGGGAGCGCACCTCGAGGTGGGGGGCGCCGGCGTCCGCTTCGGCGCGCTTTGCCCCAGTTTTGTCGTCTTCCTTCGCGCTCGCGGTCTCGCTCACCCGCTGAACGATAGAGCGAGTTTTGCCCGTCTCCACGACAAAAGCGTCCGAGCCTTGACTTCGGGCGGGAAAAGAAAAACTTTAGCGCATGACCGAAGAACACCTGACCACGTTGCTCAACGCGGCTGAGGCAAAGAAGGACGACAAGGGCTGGGTGGGCGCCGCCGACGGACGGCTGTTTACTCTGTACGTCGCTTTCAATGGGGCGGGGCTGACCGTGAGCCGCGTCGAGGCGCTGCGCATCGACGGGAAGTTGCTCCACGCGCGCACCAACCGCGGCGAGCTGTACTTGTTGTCGCTGAGCGACGTCTACGCGGGCGCCATCGAGGGCCCGACGGCGACGTCACGCAAGGCTGGCTTCGCCTGAGCCGTCGGAAGCGCTAGGGCGTCGGGGTGAAGGAACCGAGCGCCTCAGCGATTGCACCGACCATCCAGGCCTCGAGCTCGGGAAAAATCGGCAGCGCCAGCGATTGCTGGGCTGCCGATTCTGCTTCTGGAAATGAGCCCACTCGATATCCGAGCCGTGCGCAGGCCGGCTGAAGGTGGATCGGGTGAGGGTAGTATCGTTCGGTTCGGATCCCGCACGCTTCGAGATGCGCCGCGAGCGCGTCTCGTTCGCGGCTGCGCAGGACGAATTGATGATAGACGTGTGTTCGGCTAGTTAATTCGCGCGGCAGCTGGATGGCGTCATTCGTCGTGGCGGCCAAGTATTGCCGTGCGTGGTTGCGGCGGCGCGCGTTGAAGCCATCCAGGTACGGTAGCTTCACGCGCAAGACCGCGGCTTGCAGCGCATCCAGCCGATAGTTTCCTCCCAGACGTTGGCTGAAGTGCTTGGCGCTGAAACCGTGACCTCTGAGCGAACGGGCCAGCTCTGCCAGCTTTTCGTCGTTGGTCGTGACTAGCCCGCCGTCACCGAACGCGCCGAGGTTCTTGGTCGGAAAGAAGCTGAAGCACGCCATGTCCCCCAAGGTGCCAACGCGCTCACCATGGAGTGTCGCGCCCAGCGCTTGGGCCGCGTCTTCGATCAATGCCAGCTGGTTTTGGCTGGCGATCGAGCGAAGCCTGCCCATGTCCGCGGCCTGGCCGAACAAGTGTACGGGCAAGATCGCGCGGGTGCGTGGCGTCAACGCCGCGCTGACGCGCTCTGCGTCGAGGTTGAAGCTGTCACGCTCGATGTCGACGAACACCGGTGTCGCGCCGACCCGCAAGATGGCGCCGGTGGTCGCAAAGAACGTGTACGGAGTGGTGATCACTTCATCACCTTCGCCGACGCCGCAGGCCGAAAGCGCGATGCTCAGCGCGTCCGTACCGGAGGACACCCCAATCGCGTGTTTGACACCGATGTAGTCGGCGATCTCGCGTTCGAACGCGGCTACTTCTTCACCCAATATGAAGCGCTGCGACCGAATGACCCGATCGATGGCCGCACGAATCTCCTCCATGAGCTCCGAGGTTTGGGCGCTCAAGTCGAAGAAAGGGACGACAGAGTTCGTGGCGGCGACGCGCGCACTCGGTGAGGGGGGCTTCACGGTAGCGGCAGATCTTCAGGGTGATCGAGGCAGCTGAGGTTGCCGCTCTCACTCTCACGGTAGCGAAGACCAGTCTCGGGACAAAGCAGGTTTCCTGCCGTATCGCGCGTTTCCAGCCTATGCCCGTGCCGGCTCACCCAACCGACCTGGCGCGCGGGGACCCCCAACAAGAGCGCGTAGTCCGGGTGCTGCCCACTGACCACCGCGCCCGCCCCGGCGAGGCTGTATCGTCCCAGGTCGGCGCCGCAGACCACGGTCGCGTTGGCGCCGATGGTAGCGCCGCGCCGTACTCTCGTGGGTAAGAACTCATGTCGGCGAGACACCTCCGAGCGCGGGTTTTTCACGTTGGTGAATACGCACGAAGGGCCGCAGAAGACTTCGTCCTCGAGTTCTACCCCGTCGAAGACCGAGACGTTGTTTTGGATCTTGACGTGGTTGCCAATTTTGGCGCCGGCAGCCACGAAAACGTTCTGGCCAATCGTGCAATCGCGGCCGATGGCGGCGCCGCTCATCACGTGGGAAAAATGCCAGATGCGCGTGCCGCTGCCGATGGTGCAACCCGGGTCGACACACGCGCTCGGGTGAATCAATACGTCTTTCGGCCAGTCGCTCATCGCTGCCGCACTGTAGCGCGGTTTGACGTTGCCGCCCGCCTGGGGTGGGGCTAACTGGGAGGCCATGTCCGAGCAAGACGGCCTAAAAATCGGCACACATCTCTTCCAATCCAGGCTCATCGTCGGTACGGGCAAGTATCAGAGCGTCGAGGAAACGGAGCTCGCGCTGACTGCGTCTGGAGCCGAAGTCATCACGGTGGCGCTGCGACGAGTCGATCTCAAAGATCGCAGCTCGGGGTCGTTGATGAACCTCGTGCTCAGCAAGCGCTGGACGATTCTACCCAACACGGCTGGTTGTTACACGGCTGATGAGGCGGTGCGGACGCTGCGGCTCGCGCGCGAGTTGGGCATCGCCGATATCGTCAAGTTGGAAGTCATCGGTGACGCCAAGACGCTCTACCCGGACAACGAGCAAACGCTCGAGGCGGCCCGACTTCTGGTGAAAGAAGGCTTCACCGTGCTTCCGTACTGTATCGACGATCCGATCGTCTGTCGAAAGTTGGAGGATCTCGGCTGTGCTGCGGTCATGCCCTTGGCTGCGCCGATCGGTTCTGGTCTCGGCATTCGAAACCCGCACAATTTGCGGATCATTCTGGAAAACGCCAAAGTGCCTGTGATCGTCGACGCGGGCGTCGGTACCGCGAGCGATGCGGCGGTAGCCATGGAGCTCGGCTGTGACGGCGTGCTGTTGAACACCGCCATTGCTCATGCGAAGAAACCGGTGATGATGGCCGAGGCGATGCGCGGCGCAGTCATCGCGGGCCGCAAAGCGTTCCTCGCCGGTCGCATGCCGAAGCGCGCCTACGCAAACGCTTCCAGCCCTGAAGCCGGCCTAATCGAATGAACGCTGACGTCTCGTCGAACCAAGCTCCGCCTAGGCCGTCTCCGCTTTCGGGCTATCAGCGCCGGTTGCTCGTCTTCTTGAGCGTAGCGAGCTTCTTCGAGGGCTACGATTTCTTTGCGCTGACACAGATTCTGCCGAATTTGCGGGCAGATTTGCAGGTAGGCATCGCCGGCGGAGGCTTGCTCGTCGGGTTCATCAACGTGGGGACGATCCTAGCGTTCATCTTGGCTCGGAAGGCCGATCGCTGGGGACGGAAGCCCGTGCTCACGGCGACGATCGCTGGGTATACGGTTTTCACCTTCTTGTCTGGGCTCGCGCCGAACGTATACGTGTTCGCCGCTCTGCAGATGATCGCGCGGATCTTTTTGATCGCCGAGTGGGCGACGAGCATGGTGATCGCCGCCGAAGAATTTCCGGCACACAACCGGGGTACGTCTCTCGGAGTCGTGAGCGCAGCTGCAGGCTTCGGGGCCATCGTGTGCGCAGGCGTCGTGCCGATGCTGCTCAAGACGAGCTACGGGTGGCGCAGCGTGTACTTCGTCAGCATCGTGCCGCTCGTTTTGCTAGCGATCGCGCGGAGTGGTCTGAAAGAGACGACTCGCTTCAGCGAGCAGAAGCTACAATCCGAGGAAGAAAGCCTGTTTTCGATTTGGGGCACCGATCAGCGCAAGCGTGTATTGCAATTGTCGGTGATCTGGTTTCTGACGTACGTCTGTACTCAGAACGCGGTGACGTTTTGGAAGGAGTTCGCTGTCGCCGAGCGCGCTTTGACTGACGCGCAGGTGGGGAACGCCGTCAAGCTATCCGCTCTGGCGTCGATGCCGTTGGCCTTTGCGGCTGGCAAGCTGCTCGACGTCGTCGGTCGAAAGGTTGGCGCCACCTTGATCTATGCGGCCACCATTGCTGGCGTGATTGGCGCCTACACGGCGCAGGGCTTGACAGCTCTGACCATCTCGCTGGTTTTCGCTGTATTGGGTGTGAACACTGTGTTGACCGTACTGAATGCCTTCACCACGGAGCTGTTTCCGACTCGTTACCGCGGGTCCGCGTTCGCCTGGTCCAACAACTTGATCGGCCGAGTCGGTTATTGCTTGTCTCCCGTGGCAGTGGGCGCGCTAATTCCGCGCTTCGGATGGGGCATGACCTTGGCGGCGACTACGGCTTTCCCTTTGGTCGCACTGGTCTTGATCTGGATTTTTCTGCCCGAAACGCGTGGCCGCGAGTTGGAGGAGACCGCGTCCCTGTAGGTCAGCGTCGCCGCAGCGCACGCGGCTATCCGGTTGGAGCGCGAAGTTGGTTCGCCAACTCCACGATACGCAACGCTGTCACCGCCGGGGAGGAGTGCTGATCATACTCTGCGCGAGCGGCACGGCCGACGGCCGCTCGCTGATCGGCGTTCTGGAATGCCAGCACCGCTTGGGTCGCGAAAGTTTCGCGCTCGGACGGCGCAAGGAAGCAGATCTTCTCCCAGGGGATGTCTTCGAGCGTGTTGGTGCCACGGGTCGTGACGACGGCTTGCCCATGCTGTAGGGCCGCCATCACCGTGCCCTTTCGCGCGCTGACACCTTCAATCAACGGGATCAGGACGAGCGCTGCGACCTGGAGCCACAGCGAGACGTGAGGTGCCGCGACGTAACCTAGCGCATCGACCCTGTCGCCGAGAGCGGCCAGGCTTGGCCGGATCTTGCTCAGTTTTGCGGTACTCATCCCGACGATCACCAGACGCGCACCTGGCTCGAGCTCGAGCAGAGCCAGGAACGCGGCTTCCAAGTAGTCGAAGAGAACGGCTTCGTGACCGGTTCCGAAAAATAGAATTGTCGGAGACGGAACGGAGTACCCAGCCGCCGTCAATTCTGCCGCGGGATCCGCGCTGGCATGAAAGGGAATGTTGGAGCAGATGCGGGTCGTATAGAAGCGACTCCGCAAGAGCGGCACGTGCCGGGCCCATTCACGCTTCGTGCTCAAATTCGAAAAAAGCACGGCGTCGAAACTCGCTGCCAGTGCCGCGAACTGCGCGATTTGGATTAGGCCGAGCGTGGCGAGTTTGAATTCACCATTCTTCAAGAAATAGCCCACGGGCAGCCCGATCTCGTGCGCGAGCAGGATCGTTTGGCAACGGAGACGCCGGCGCAGGCGAGCACTCCAGAGTGTGAATTCTGCCGCGATGCCACCCGTGCGTGGCGCATAACCGAGCGGAGTGTAAGCCACGATCACCAGATCGGCTCGATAGGCGGCCAGTTCGGCGTTCAGGTGCGCAAACCCTCGTTCGTGCGGTTTGGTACAAACCAGCACCTCGTGCCCAGCGGCGCGCAACTCCTGGACCATCGCTTCCGAGTGATCGCTCACTCCTCCACGGTCGGGCGGATAATCCGGTGTGACCCAGGCCACGCGCCTCGACGCTGCTCGATCAGAGCGACTGTGTGGTGGGGGGGGATAGTCGAACGGCATGATCCTCGCGCTCGCTGAGCTAGTTCGGTCGGTGCGCCGTGTACACTCGCAGAAGCTCCGTGCCCAGCCGTGAGCGTCCGAAACCGCTGACCGCGTGCTTTCGGGCTGACCGGGACAAGCGCTCGCGCAACTGTGGCTCCAGTGCACGGAACATGACATCCGCGAGAGCTCGAGCGTTGTTGGGTTCGAAGCCAAGCGCGTGCACGCCTTCCTCGAAAAGCTCGGCCGCGCCGCCAGCGCGAGCGATGATCACCGGCCGAGCGCAAGCCATCGCCTCGACAATCGTTCGCCCAAAGGGCTCGGGTTGGGTGCTGGCGTGGACGACCACGTCCAAGGCTCGATACACGCGTGCAATGTCCTCCTGAAACGGCACGAGACCGAACTGTGATTCGATGCCGCAGCTGCGAGCGCACTGCAGGAGCTCGGATGCCTGAACCTGCGAACCCGCCGTGTCGTAAATCGGACCCCCGACCACATAGAAGCGCAGCGCGAGCTCGGGCCGAGCCTTTGCCAGCAGGCCTGCGGCTTGGATGAACAGGCGGTGTCCTTTCCAGCGGGCGTACGTTGCCACCAAACCAAAACTCAACGCATGCGGCGGTGGCGGTGAAAGCCCGGCCAAACTCGCCAGCCAGTCGGCGTCGGCCGGGCCCTCGCGAAAGTAGTCCGTGTCCACGACATTATGGACAGTGCGCACGTCGGCACCGGGAGCAATGCCGGCAAAATCTTTGGCGACGGCGTGCGAATTGGCCAGGAACACGGCTCGTGTTCGAATTCGCCCGAGGGCAGGGAGAAGCCACCTCGATGCGCGCCGCGTGCTGATGAAGTCATGTAGGTGAACGACCAATCGGACATGCGCGGGCGCGACCAACCCTACCAAAAGGTGTGCCTTCATCCCGTTGGTGTGGACGACATCAGGGGCTGCTCGAACGATCGCGTCTCTCAGTGTGGCCAGAAAGCTTGCGAGGCGGGGTGCCACACCGATGAGACCAAGCACAGCATTTCTAGCGTCCGCTCCGCTCTCGCCCAACCGAATCAAGTCTGTCGGGGCCGAAAGGGCCTGAGTCTCGGCGCCAAGCTGCCGTGCTTGCGCGAGCAACGGACCATCGGCAAACGCAAGAACTCGGGTTCGAACCTCATCGTGTTCGTGCAGCACCGCGATGGCGTCGAGCAAGCATCGCTCGGCTCCGCCAAGCTCGGCCGCAGGGCTCACGAACAGGACTCTCATCGAGCGACCATTTACATCAGAACGGGCTCGGTTCGTCAGGTGTGCTTGCACGCACCTCGAAAGTCGGGCAATACACGGCCCTTGTGTGGGCGCGAGTGCCTCTTCGCGCCACGAGTCACGGATGCACGTCTTACACGTCGGCAAGTACTACCCTCCGTACCGCGGAGGCATCGAGACGGTGGTTGAGCAACTCTGCCGGGGGCTGGCGAAACGTGGGGTCGAGGTCACCGCACTCGTTTCGAATGACGGCCCCAGGACCGTCGAGGAAACGATCGACGGCGTGCGCGTCTTGCGTCTCGCGAGAGCTGCTGAACTCAATTCGCAGCCGCTAAACATGCGCTTGGTGCAGACACTTCGTCGAATGCGTTTTGATGTTCTGCATTTCCACACGCCCAACCCAGTCGGTGCGCTGGCCGTGTTGGCTGCGCGTCACTCCGCGCCGGTCGTGGTGACCCACCACAGCGACATCGTGCGGCAGCGTTTGCTGGGCACGCCAGCCACGCTCGCGCAAGCATTGCTGTATCGTCGCGCTGCCGCTTTGATCGCGGCTACGCCCAAGCACATCGAGCACTCATCGGTGTTGCGTCGCTTCGCGTCGCGCTGCCGCGTCATTCACTTTCCCATCGATGCGACGCCGTATGTGGACGCCGCCTCGACTTGGGATGAGCAGCTCCCAGTCGCGTGGCAGGCTGACCCGCTCGTGCTGTTCGTCGGGCGCCTCGTGTACTACAAGGGGCTCGATGTGCTGCTCGATGCGTTGCGGCTCACCGAGCGGGCGCGTCTAGCGATTGTTGGAATTGGTCCTCTGGAGGCGGAGTTACGCCAACGGGTGGTCGATCTCGGGATCGGCGAACGCGTCAAATTCCTTGGGGCTGTTCCAGAGGGTCGCCTGCGCGCCTTGTATAAGCGGGCGCGGTTCTTGGTGCTTCCGTCCGTCGCACCAAGCGAGGCGTTCGGGATGGTGCAACTCGAGGCAATGGCGGCAGGGCGGCCCGTCATCTCGACGGATTTGAAGTCGGGCGTGCCGTATGTCAACCGCCATGGTGAAACGGGATTGATCGTTCCTGCAAACGATTCCCTGGCACTGGCCACGGGAATGAAGACACTGCTCGATGACGAGGCGCTCTCGCTTTCGCTGGGCGCAGCGGCACAGCGGCGTGTGCTCGCCGAGTTTCACGTCGACAAGGTCGTCGACGAGCATTACCGGCTATACACGAACCTACTGTAGTTGACCGGCTGCAGATCACGGCCGCTTGCAGCCGCAACTAGCCACGTAAATCAGGCGTCCGTATCTCAAAGGTCCGTTCGCTGAGCGAGTGAGGCCTCGAGTTCTGGGCTGATGAAGATGGCATCTCCGCCACCGACAATCGAGTTCCGACGGTAGTATGAGAGGTTATAAAGGCCATACAGCCGATAGCCGCGTGCTTCCAGGTGACTGAATAAGTCATAGTACCGGGCGGCTCCCGCATACGTCTCGGCGTAATTCACCTCGGTATAGATCACGTCGATTGCATGCCGCTTGATCAGGTTTTCGGCGCCTGCCAGCACCAGTAACTCTCCGCCCTGCACATCGAGCTTGAGAAGATCGATCTTGTCGATGTTTCGCTCGGCAGCGAAGGCGTCAGCCGTCGTGCACTGGACAGTGGTGGCGCCCATTGGCGCTACCCAATCCGCTGGTAAATGCTTGGCAATGCCAGGTGCATTGGGGAGGAGCGAGTTGGTGGCACCGTCACGATTGGAATGGAAGGTGCGCTCACCGACGCGTTCTGCGAGCGCTAGGTTCACCGCCTTGATTCGCGGCTCGTGCGCCACGGCGCGTTGCACGTTGGCGAAGCTCTCGGGGAAGGGTTCGAAGCTGTACACGGCTGCCCGTGGGAACAGGGCCGCGTATTGCAGCGCGGTCCCACCGTCGAGCGCGCCGCCGTCGATCACGACTTTCACTTCGCGCCCGCGCAGGAGCGCTGACTGATCGTAGAACGCATCGCTATGAAAGCTGCCGACTCGGCGCAGCTCGTAGCCACAGCGCTTGACGGTCGAAAAGATGAATTCCTTCAAGCCAGTTTGCTTCATGCGTCTTCCTTTTGACTCGTTCCGTGGCTCAAATAAGGCTATTCAATTGCCGAGCGATGGTCGATCGGTTGTGCTCTGGATCGAAGTACTTCAGGCGCGTTCGTTCCGCGGCTTGGTGAAAACTGTCCTCGATGTCCGGTGCATTCCACAGGCTGGTCAATGCGTCGGCGCCACGCTCGGGGTTCAGGTTGGTCCAGCCCCGAGTGAAGCCCGGCTCGTCCGTGCACAGCTCGCTGGTCGACGAGTTGGGTGGCGCGTGAACCAGGATCGGGCGCGCGCACAAGAGGTAGGTGCTGAGCTTCGTCGGGAACGATGTCTCGCGTAGTACCGTCTCCGCAGCCGTGAAAGGATAATTTAGGTACAGCGCCAGCGCTTCGCGCGACAATTGAGTCGCAGCAGTTCGCTCGTCAACGTGCCCGCGCACGACGATATCGACCTTTCCCTTGGTCTCGCCGGCGAGGCGATCGCCGAAGCTTTGTCCGTACACGATCAAGCGACCCGGAACCCCCGCACGCGCGGCGGCCAATCTGACCGCCTCCGCGAGTATCGGCAATTGCTGGTAGCGATAAGTGTTGCCCAGAATGCCGACGCTCAGGCCGACTGCTCGGCGATCGAGACGCGGAATCGGCTCGATCGCACCGTCGAGAGCGCGATGAGTGATCTCGGACGCAATGCCGTACCGATGGCGGTATCGCTGCTGCATCCCTTTGCCGATCACATCCACGGTACGCGCAGCTTTCAGCAGCGTCGCGAACTTGCGCTCGGTTCGCGGAACGAGCAAGCGAAGCTTCTTGGACATTGCGGCGACCGCGAAGGCCGGGTCATCGTGAACGGTGACGTGTATCGGGAGCCGGTTCTCACGAAAGAGCCGCAATAGTTCGACCGCGACTGGCACTTCCGAACCGTGGGCGATGATCCAGACGGCGCGCGCCTTCTTGCGGAGTGCAATCTCGAGGAGTTCACGCGCAATCGCCTTCGAGAGTATGGTCGAGTCCAGCACTGGGGCGAGTCGCTCGGACCAACCGCGCCCGACGGTGCTCTGACGCAACGAGATCACCGGGGGGTACGAGGGGTCAACGGGTCTTTGTCGCGCGGTCGTGACCCAAAGCAATCGTTGTCGATCCTCGGGCTCGATCAGCGTGCGCAGGATGACCAGCCCTCCACCCGCGTGATACGGGTGGTATTGGGTAAGAACGAGTAGCGGCGCATCCGCCGTGAATCTGGATAGCCGTTCCACCGCTAGCACTTAGCTCGGGCGCGTGTAGCGTACAAGCTATTGCGACCCTTGGTGCAGAGGGCACTCGTCCGCGACTCGTGTAGTACCGAGTCGATTCCTCCGCGACGCCGCAGCGATGTTAGATGGGATTCGAGACGTCGAGCGCGACCGATACAGCGCAGTTTGCGCAGGCTTCATGCCCGGCCGTGGCGCTCCTGGGTGGCTGCGACGATCTCACTGATGATCGCATGTAAGTCGTAGCGGAAGTTCCACGCGGGATAGTCTGCCTTGAACCGGCGAACGTCACTCACCCACCAGATGTGGTCGCCCGATCGGTTTTGATCCGAGAGGCTATAGTCCAGTTTTTCCCCACAGAGTTCTTCGGCAATTTGAATGGCTTCGAGCATCGAACAATTGCTGTGACGCGCGCCACCCATGTTGTAAACAGCCCCCGCACGAGGCTTTTCGAAGAAGTTCCAAAACGCGTTCACCAGATCGTATGAGTGGATGTTGTCGCGGACCTGCTTACCCTTGTAGCCGTGGATCGTATACTTCTTGCGGGTCACGACGCACTTGACCAGGTAGGCCAAGAAGCCGTGAAGCTCGGCGCCGGAGTGCGCAGGACCGGTGAGGCAGCCGCCGCGAAAAGTGCCTGTTTTGAGCCCGAAATAGCGCCCGTACTCCTGAGCCATCACGTCGGCTGCGACCTTGCTCGCGCCAAACACGCTGTGCTTGCACTGATCGATGCTCATGGATTCATCGATGCCGTGAGCAAAGTAGGGGTGATCGTTTGCGACTTCCCAACGAGACGGATGTTCGACTAGGGGGAGAGCGTTCGGCAAATCACCATAGACCTTGTTGGTGGAAGTGAACACGAAGACCGCGTCGGGGCAGTACTTCCGGGTTGCTTCCAACATCACGAGCGTTCCGTGCGCGTTGACGCTGAAGTCAGTCAGCGGTTCGCGCGCGGCCCAGTCATGACTTGGCTGGGCCGCCGTGTGCACGACGAGCCCGATGTTCTTGCCGAGCTTCTCGAATAGCTCGAAGATCTGCGGTTCAGTCCGGATGTCGATGGGATGGTGAGTGAAGCGGGTCAGGGAGGTCTTTAACTGCTGTGTGTTCCATTCCGTGGAGCCATCCTCGCCGAAGAAGTATTTGCGAAGGTTGTTGTCGATGCCGACGACCTCCATGCCCTTTTCGTGGACGAATTTCGCCGTTTCGCTTCCGATTAATCCGGAAGAACCAGTAATGACGGCTATCGACGACATTGCGATCGCACTCCGCTGGGCTGAGAATCGAGCTTGCTCGGTGGGATAGTGGCTAGATTCAGAGGGCTCACGGTTGGGGTTCAGTGATAGATTTCCTGGGCGAGCTTTTCCAGCCAAATCTTTCGCAGAGTTGGCTCGGAGCGTGCGCCTGAGGCGTCTAGCCACAGAGAAACGGGGCGCGCGGGCCGGACGCAAGGTCGCTTTGGCGAATGGATGAAGGATTTGCGGGCGGAACGAGCAAGTCGCTCGGCTTCACGTTCCACATGCTGCCTTCCTCGCCGACGTCTGCACCAACAACGCGATCATGTGCTGGCCGGAGCCCGCCGTGCTCGACGCGCGGTGCTCGACGCGCGCTGTCTGTCTAGCGCGCGGGTGGGATGCATCTCGGCGCAGACGCTGTCGCCCGTGTTCGATGTGCAACGTGCGAACTGCGTCCGCACCGTGCACAACGCGTTCACCTACCGAACTTTGTCTCGACTCGTTGTCGAGCTTGGCGCTCGCTTCGTCCAACGCCTTGCTTGGTCGCATTCAGTCGTGCGCTATCGTCGGTCGCGTTGGGCACAGCGGGCGCTTCTGGTCAAGGGGAAGAGACCGGACGACCTAGTCGCGACGCACTCACGCGTTTCCGCGCAGTTCCCGACTTGTACTCTGCTGAGCAGAGCAGAAAACTCATCGCTGAATTCCGCTAATGGTGCCTCGGCGCTTATGTAAAGTGTTGGAGGCGGTTTTGTGACTATCAGGTGACGTGTCGTAAAAGGCGATTAGTTACCATTGCTTGCGTGGCGTTGCGCGCTGCCTCACCCGGCATCGTGGAGGGCTAGTGGAGGCGAATGCCGAGTGCCATACTCCCTCTCGTCAGCATGACTATCACCCTCGAGTGTGCACAAGAGATCACCGGTCGCTGGTGCGCGGAAGTTCCCCAGATCCCCGGGGTTCAGGCCTATGGCACCACTCGCGACGCGGCAGCCGAGGAAGCGCTGGCGATGGTTTACCGCGTCCTGGATGATGCGCGCCGCTTGGGCGTCCATCGCACGGACACCGCGGACGTGTTCGGTCGTCAGTCGGAGCGTCGTCCGAGTCCCGCCCTCGAATCGGCTTTGTCCTGATCAGAGCGCGGTTCGTCCGCACGGTTTTCTTCGGCCCGACGCTCCGTCGCAAAGCGCTCGGGCCGTTGTGCGTCGAGGCTCGTGAGGCCAAATCCTCGAGGAAAGGGCGGTTTAGCCTGCTTGGACGGCGATTAGGTACCCGCGCAGCGCATCCTCCCAGGCGCGCGGGGTCAGCGAGAGCGTCTGCTCCAGCTTTTTTGTGGCGAGAACCGAGTAGGCAGGGCGGGCGGCAGGGCGTGGAAATTCCGACGTACGGATGGGCTCGACGGTTCGGGCACGCAAGCCAAAGCCGAGCTCACGCGCGAGCTCGAGGATGCGCGTAGCGAAGCCATGCCAGCTCGTTGCGTTGGCGTTGGCGAAGTGGAAAATGCCAGACGGTGCTGGGACGCCGTTGCCAGTTAAACCGCTGAGCGCGAGCGCGGCGTCGGCCAAGTCGAGCGTGTGCGTGGGACG
>Ga0164309_10000064_pt1 | contig 58463 bp, 45 predicted proteins | sample Whisoiple_247_MG_FD_109984 | JGI IMG/M metagenome (GOLD analysis project Ga0164309, IMG submission 109984) | Soil microbial communities amended with fresh organic matter from upstate New York, USA - Whitman soil sample_247_MG | ecosystem: Environmental > Terrestrial > Soil > Unclassified >... | reverse complement strand
CTTGGCGGCTTGGCGGTTCGCCCCTCTCTCGTTCGCGACACCGAAGGCGCTGCGCAAAAGGTGAGGCTAAGGTCGACAGTTACTGCGGAGTCTCGACGACGTGGCGGGACTTTTTCGCTTTGGCGATGCGGAGAGCGCGTTGTTCTTCGGCTTGTTTGACTTTGTCGGGGTCGACCAAGAACGGGGACAGGCGTTCGGTTTTTTCGAACTTCGTCTTGTAGGCTGCGGCGTCGAATTTGGTTTTGAACGGGCCGATGCGCACTCGTTGCCAGAGGCCGCGCTCGGGGACGTAGGCGGCTTGGCGAAACGCATGATGGCCGCGCTTACGCAGATCTTCGACCAGGCGATCGGCGTCGGCTTGGTCGCGGTAGCTCGCGACTTGTAGTTGGTAGCCGCCCTCCATGCCCGAAGGCGCGAGTTCGGCGCCGTCCGCGAGTGACGAGGCGGAGTGGGCCATGGCCGTGAGTGAGTCTTTGGGCTCGGTCGTCACCGGAGTGGCGCTGAGCAGGGTGCCGACGGGCAGCGGCACGACTGGCAAGCGGTCCGTCGCAGGCGGCGGCGCGCTTGGAGTCGCAGCGGGGTCGACCGCGGGTTGCTCGACGAGGCGCCCGCGACCGTCTTTGACGGCGGCGAGTGCAGTCGTGGGCGTGCGCGAATCGCTCAAAATCCCGGGGAACGTGACGTCGTGGCCGTCGAGCTGTTCGGCGGGCGTCGTGGTGTTTTTCGCGCTTTTGACCAACTCGGCCAGGGGATCGCGTTCCGCGCGCGCGGGCGGGCCGGTGCGCTTGGCCATCACCAGCGCGACCGTGACCAGCGCAGCGCCCCCCAAAGAAGCCAACAAAAGGGCTCCCAAGCGCGAGGAGCGCGCCGAGCGATCCTCTTCTTGGATCTGCTCGAGGTTGCGGACGTTCACGGATTCCATTGGCTCTACCTAGGGTTAAACCAGGGCCAAGGATTGGGCTAGTTTTTGGCGAGCAATCCGAGCAGCGCTTCGGCCTTCCAGAGCGTTTCTTGAACTTCGCGCTCTGGGTCGCTATCCGCGACGATCCCGCCGCCCGCAAAGTAGTGGCCTTGGCCGTCGCGGACCGTCAGGGTGCGGATCACCATGCCGAGCTCCAGGCTACCGTCGTGCGCGACGTAGCCGAAGGCACCGGTGTACAAGCCGCGGCGCGCCGCTTCCAGTTCGGCGATCAGGTCCATGGCGCTGACTTTGGGCGCGCCGGTCACGCTGCCGCTCGGTAGCATGCGGTCCAGGATTTCAGCGCGTGTGACGGCTGGGAGCAGCGCGGCTTGCAACGTGGCTACGCGATGCAACACGGTGCCATGCGCTTCGACATGTGGCGGCACGGACAGCCGCACCGAGCCGGTTTGCGCCAAGCGCGCCAGATCGTTGCGTTCCACGTCGAGCACCATGGTCAGCTCGGCGCGCTCTTTGGGATCGCTATCGAGCTCCCGCGCGAGTTCCGCATTGCGCTCTGCGTTCGCTCCGCGTGGTCGCGTGCCCTTGATGGGAGACGTGAAGATCGTTCCAGAAACGTCCGTTTTGATGAACAATTCTGGCGAGACAGCGATCACGTCCAGTGGGCCCCAAGCGAACGCCGCCGTGTGCGGCGGGCGACCGCGTTCGAGCAGCCGCGCGAGCACTTCCAGCGCCGAACCGCGCACGCGCAAGTCGAAGCGGCGCGCCAAATTGACCTGGTACAGATCGCCCGCGCGAATGTGCTCGAGCGCGCAGCGAATGCGCACACGGTGCAGCTCCGGATCCTCGAACGCGCCAAGCGGCGCGAGTTCTACCTTGGACGGCGAAGGGGCAGGCGCGCGCAACCGACCCGCGAGCGCGCTGACAGCTTCTGCGTCATCGCCAAGCACGCGCACGCCAGCTTCACTGATTTCGGCGACCGCCGCATAGCGCAGCCAATGCGGCTCGCTGATGTGCGGCGCCGCGCGCGATGCGCCGTGGCCTCCGCGCTCCATCTCGCGCCGACACTCATACGGCAAGAGGCCCACCCAGCGCGGCACTTCACACGCGTTCGCGCCGACTGCGAGGCGCAGCTCGGGTTCCGGATCGAGCGCGTGACTGTGCGCGATCGGGTCGCTCGCAAGGTACGCAATGCGCCCCTCTTTCGCCCAGAATAGCGAGAGGTAGGGCCGCTCAGCCAAGCGCAACGCGAGCTCCAAGGGCCCACCAAAAAAGTCCAGTCGTTGCTCAATCATGAGTCGCAGCCCTTTGATTGTCACGAGTGTCACGAAGCGCGTCCATCACTCGACCACTCGGCGCAACGATGGCATCGCGAAGTGGCGCGACCGCGGTCGCACCGGGACACACCACGCAGCGTTCCAAGAGTCCCCGCCCCTCGACGCGCGCCCCCGCACCGACCACTGCTTGTCGCAGCTCCACGCCCGACGCGAGCTGTGCGCCTGGCGCGACAAAAAAATCGAGCTGACGCGCAGCGAGCCAGTCGAGATTCGCGTTGAGCAGGCTCGGCGGATCACCCGCGTCAGTCCAAGGTGCGGTCACTGCCACGCTGCGCACTCGGCCGCCCGCGCGCAGCAACGGCAACGCGGCATCACCGAATAAGCAACCGCGCTCGGGCAACGCCGCGAGCGCGTCAGCACCGAGCGCCAGCACGCCCACGTAGTCACCGCTTCGGTGTTCCGTTCCAAAGCGCTCGCCGCGCAGCCTCACGACGTTGCCCTCGGCGTCCAAACCGACCGTTCCTTCGCCGAGCGGCCGCGGAGCAACGCCGAAACAGAAAGAATCGGGCTCGCAGCGAACCAACAGCTGGTCAATCGGCGGCGCAACCAAGATATCCCCGTTCCAGACCAACACCGGGGCGTTCGATAAGTGCGCGCGCGCACCGGCAACGCCGCCCGCGGTACCCCGGATTTCCGACTCGGCGACTAGGTGCACGTTCGGCGCCGCGCGCGCGAGCACAGCCGCAAACTGCTCCGCCAAGTGATACACGTTGATCGAAAGCTCGGTGATCCCGGCTGCACTCAGCAGCGAAAGCGCATGCTCCAAGATCGAGCGATCTCCAACTGGCACGAGCGGCTTCGGCAACTCGTCAGTGAGTGGTCGGAGGCGCGTGCCGAAGCCCGCGCAAAGGACGATCCCCGAAGGCACGGCGCATTCTAGCCTGCGCGCTTCGCCGAGAGCCAGCGCTGAAGCCCCCTCGAGTGCGTGAGCCTTTCTATTACGGCTCGAAGACTACAGCCCGAAAACCGACGCGAAACTCGCCCGCCCGATGCAGGGCGTGGTAGCCCCCGGCCATGAGCGTGATGTCTCTCACTTGTTGCGCGCTGCTCTCCGCGGTGTGCGCCTTTACCCTGGTGAGTGCTGTGGGCTGCGGCACCGATGCGCAGGGCGTCGATGAATGTCGGCAGATTGAGGAGACGCGCTGTGTCGCGGCCAAGAACTGCGGCTTCGTCAGCGACATTCCGGATTGTCAGCGCTACTACCGCTCGCAATGTCTGCACGGCCTGCCCGTGCCTCCACCCGGATCGGTCAAATTAACCGCCTGCCTGGACGTGATTCGAGCAGCGGGTGCCTGCGCACAGAGCTCCGGGGTGGATACACTGCTGGATGACTGCGAGCCCTCGTTGTCGGGCAGCGCGGCCGACGACGACCTCAAAACCACCTGTGATCTGGTCAAGGAGCCAGAGAAAACCGCGGAATGCTCGTTCCTGACGGGGAGCAGTGGCGGCGCCGGCGGCGGAAGCAGTTCTGCCGCCAAGGGTGGCGAGCCGAGCGAAGCCGGAGCAGGCGGTACCAGCGGCGCTGATGGCTGAAAGCCGCGGGCTTGGTTTTCAATTCGGTCGAATGGCCGCTAGCGTTTCTCCGCGCGCCGGTGCTATGCGAAGCGCGCCGATGCGATTCGCACCTTATTTAGTTGGCTTGGGCCTGGCGGTCGTCGTGCCGTTTGCGTGTAGCAGCCCCACGAGCACCGCGACCACGGTCGTGCGCCCGGAGTTGATCGCCGTCGATCCAGACGACTTCATGGGCCACGTGAGGTGCGAGCCGCCTCCCGTGCCGCTTGATGAGAACGCGGGTGCGGGCGGCGCTGATGACGGGGCCGGCAACGGTGGAAGCGGCGGCCGCCCGCCAGTCGCGCGTGATCCCAAAGCGGTCCACAGTTATGTGGCGACCCTGTTCGACGTCACCACTGACGGAGAGGGCGGAGCGCCCAAGCAGCCTGTGCCATTGGCGAGCTCTGGGCCGACCACCTGTGTGCAGCAAGCGACGTTTGCCTTCGTGGTCCAATACCGTCGCTATGTGGCCGAGATCGACGCCTACCACGAGGAGCCGAACGAGCTAGAGCCGATCAGCCCCGGCTCTCGCCTGATGATGAAGAAGGCGGACGGCTCGCGTGCGATCCCGGGCTGGAACGTCGCCGTGTGCGGTGGCTACCCCCCGAGCCCAGGTTCAGGTGGTGCGGGCGGTGTTGGCGGAGGTGCTTCCGTCGGTGGTGGAGCCGCCATCGGCGGGGGGCCACCAGGTATCATCTCGTACCCCTCAATCACACAGACTCCGCACAATTGCACCGCGGTTCTGGAAGACCCCGAAACCAACTAACACGCCGACCTTGCCCGGCGCCCCTCTGACGGCTACCACGTAGAGGACCATGCCCAGCTATTCCGACGCGCCATCTGGATTCCCGCGTCCGGGTCGGATCGTGAAGATCTCGATGAGCGTGGTGACCGGGCTCACGCTCGCGTTCGCCGTCGGGATCAACTGGGCCGGAGTCAGTGCGGATACCTTCGAGCTGTTCTGCGGCAACACGCTCGCGATCCTCCATGGTCAGGTCTGGCGTCTGTTCACGGCCTCAGTCCTGCAGGCACCGACGAGCCTCTGGCCGCTACTCAGCTTGCTGATGGCGTTGTACTTCTTCGGCGTTTCGCTGGAACAACAGTGGGGCGAACGGCGCTTCGCGCGCTTCTTGCTCGGCCTCGTCGTCATCCCGTCGCTGCTCCAAGCGTTGTGCGATGTGGCGCTGCCGGCCGGCGTCAATCGCATCCTGATCCCCGCGTATTGGTTCGGTGGGCTCGCCGTATCGAGCGGCTTGGCCGTTGCTTGGGCATTGCACAACCGAGGTTCGGTGGTGCGCTTGTATGGTGTTTTGCCGATCACGCCCGGCATGGTGATCGCGCTCGCGGTGGGCACGCCCTTCGTCTACCTGTTGTTTCGCGCGCTGCCGCCCGAGGGGATCCCCGGCAGCCTCGCGGGTTGCCTCGTCGGCTGGTTGCTCGGCGGAGGCTCGCCCTCGCCGCTCCGCCGCTACTGGCTCAAATTCCGACTCGGCCGTTTGGACGCCGAAGTCGCGCGAGAGTCCGCCCAGCGCAAAAAGCGCGTCGAACGCTCACGGCTCAAAGTGATCGAGGGCGGTCTGGCCAAGCCGGATTCGCCCCCGAGCGGCGAAAAAGGCCGCGGACCGGACGGCCGTTGGCTGAATTAACGGCCGGATAGGCTCGCTCCTCGGCGCGTGCTAGGACGCCGCCCCATGCGAACCTTGCTCGACCCGGAAAGCGTCGCGCGCGGATTGCGTCGCATGGCTGGCGAAATCGTCGAGCGGCACGCGGGCGCGTCGGATCTGGTGCTGGTAGCGATTCGTCGCGGCGGACTCGCTGTGTCGGCTGCGCTGTGTGACTGGCTCGGGGAACTCGAGCAACACTCGCCGCCGCTCGGCAGCCTCGACATCACGCTGTACCGCGACGACGCCTCGACCGCCCTCCCCAACCCACGCATCGGCGCCAGTCAGATCCCTTGCTCGCTCGACGGCCGGCACGTGATCTTGGTCGACGACGTGCTCTATACCGGACGCACCGTGCGCGCCGCGATCGACGCACTGATGGACTACGGCAGGCCCCGCCTGATCGAACTCCTGGTGCTGGTGGACCGCAACGGCCGCGAACTACCGATTCAAGCCAACTACGTGCTGAAGACGGAAACCGTGAGCAACGACGAACGCATCGACGTGTTCGCGAACAGCTCCGGCATCCACGCCGTAGTCCAATCCAAGAGCTCCCCCACGATCCCGCCCGGCGCGCCGCGCCCCGAGGTTAAATGACACAAGAGCGCATCCGCCACCTGCTCGGCATCGACGACCTCAACCGCGACGCCGCCGAGCGCTTGCTCGACCTCGCCGACACGTTCCTGGAAGTGTCGCGCCGCCCCGTACGCAAAGTGCCCGCCCTACGCGGCAAGACGATCATCAACGTCTTCTTCGAAGCGTCCACGCGCACCCGCACGAGCTTCGAACTCGCGGGCAAGCGCTTGTCGGCGGACGTCGTGAACATCGGCGGCTCGTCGTCGAGCACCTCCAAGGGTGAAACTCTGCGCGACACGGTGAACACCTTGGACGCGATGCACGCAGACGTGATCGTGATTCGTCACGCCGCGTCTGGAGCGGCGCACTACGTCGCACGCTACGCGCGCGCGGGCGTGGTCAACGCGGGCGACGGCATGCACCAACATCCGACGCAAGCCTTGCTCGACGCATTCACGATTCGTTCACGCAAAGGCCGTGACTTTCGCGGCATGAAAGTCGCAATCTGCGGGGATATCACGCACAGCCGCGTCGCGCGCTCGAACGCGCTTCTGCTGCGCATGCTCGGCGCCGACGTTGCACTCGCAGGCCCACGCACGTTGCTGCCCACTGGCGTCGAATCACTGGGCTGCCGTGTGTACGATCGCCTCGAGCCGGCGCTCGACGGTGCAGACGTGGTGATGATGTTGCGCATTCAACGCGAACGCCTAGGAGCGCCGCTCCTGCCCGCACTTCGCGAATACGCGCGCGTATTCGGCTTGAACTCAGCGCGCTTGAAGCTCGCAAAACCCGACGCGATCGTCATGCATCCCGGTCCGATGAATCGCGGTGTCGAGATCTCGGAAGAGATCGCAGACGGCGATCACAGCGTGATCTTGAATCAGGTCGAAGCAGGCGTCGCGGTGCGCATGGCCGTGCTCTATCTCGCAGCGAGTGAACCTGGTGCTCCAACTGACGGTTGAGGCGAATCGACTCAACACGACAGTGGTGAGCAGTGCAAAGCCGCCGCACAGAGACAGTGTGGTGGCGTGTAAGCAACATCGTTATTCCAAATCCATTGTAAAAACAGGCTCAATTTAAGGCATTCCGGGTCTAGACACTGACATCACTGTTCGGCTAACTCTTGCCGGCATGAAATTACGATTGCTATCGTTGGCGGGGTTGGTTGCTATCTCTGGTGCTTTCGTGATCGCTGGTTGTAGCGATGACGACGCAGTGAATCCGGGCGGCGCAGGAAGCGGCGGCGCCTCGTCAGCCGGCAAGGGCGGCAAAGGCGCTGGCGGCAACGCTGGTCACGGCGGCACCGCCAAAGGTGGCGAGGGCCCGGACGAAGGCGGCACTGGACCGGCGACGGGTGGCACTGGACCTGACGAAGGCGGTAGCGCGAACGGTGGCAGCAGCGCGGCTGGCAAGGGCGGCTCGGGTACCGGTGGTACCGCGGCTGGCGGTGGCGGCGCGAGCGGTGGCTCGGCGGGTAAGGCTGGATCTGGTGGCTCCGCGACTGGCGGATCGAGCACCGGTGGCTCCGCGACTGGCGGATCGAGCACTGGTGGGTCGAGCACTGGTGGCTCCGCGACTGGCGGATCGAGCACTGGCGGATCGAGCACTGGCGGGTCGAGCACTGGTGGAACTGGCACCGGTGGCACTGCCACGGGCGGCAGTGCGCCGGCGGGTGGATCCGGTGGTGCGAGCGGCGGCAGTGGGCCCTCGGGTGGATCCGGTGGAACGTCCGCTGGCGGCACTGGACCTACTGGTGGATCCGGTGGCACGGGCGGTAGTTGTACCGCCAGCTACACTGGTACCAGCCTCGGCGGCGCAGGCGGCGGAACCGGGACTCCTGTTTTGGTGTACAATTTTGACAGCAGCGCGAGCGTTCCGTCTGGCTGGAGCGCGGGACCGGGCTACCAGACAACCGATCTGGTGAACCCCGCCCCCCCTCCCGCGACGACGGCTACCACGGCCTATAGCAGCGCGGAAAAGAACCAGTGCGCGGGTTCGCTCAAAGGGACGTTCCCGTTTACCAGCTATACACTCTTCAGCTCAGGGTCGGGCGAGATCGGCGTGCTCCAATACACCGCCCCAACGACACTCGATTGGACAGGCAAAACCAAACTGCACGCTTGGGCGAAGATTGACGCGGCAAGCGGCGTGAATCACATCAATTTCCCGCAGTTCTTCATTAACACGTCGGACTTCGGTCACTACATTTCCGGCCAAGCTGCCAACTGGTACGACGGAGCTTGGCACGAATACGTAGTTCCTCTTCCTGCGACAGGCTGGGACAAGACCGCTGTCAAGACGTTTGGGCTTCAGATCAATCTTAAGGGCACAGCACCTTCTGGTGGTCCCGCAACGCCACCAACGACGATCGTGTACGTCGACGACATTTGGGTTGAATGAGGTATTCGACCAGGCCCGACCCTGGATAGGTTCCCAAAGTGAATCGCCCGGGCGATGCATTGCTGGGTCGAAGACGGAATCGAGATTGTGATTTCCGGTCTGAGACGAAACTGAGCCGCGTTGGGGGATAGCGGATGTGTTCATCCGCTATCCCGGCGCGGTTTCGGGGTGCACTGGCTACGTTCGGGCGTCGAAAAACGCTTAACGTGCGATAGCGTGGGTAAAACACATTGCCGCTAGATCGGGACTGCCGGCGATGCGGGCGTAGATGCATAGCGCGTAGGTACCGGCGGGAACAGCGCGGCGGGATTGCCGTTTTGCCGCTCATTCCAGGCGGCGCGGTATGCGCGATCGAACTCGAGCATCGCTTGGATCGCTCGCACCGGCGAAGGCGTCGATCTGGCTGCGATTCGCGGGTTCGGTTTGCGATTGGGGCGGCGCGGTCACCCCAGTTGGTCGGTCGACCGCGACGGCAGTTGCGGATGGCCGTTGGCGTTGCTAGCGCGCGACCAGATCAACCTGAGTCGCGCTACTCGCATCCCCGCCCAAGAATCTCCCAGCGACGACCGAAAAGCTCCCCGGCAGATCCGTCACCAAAAGCTCAAGCTTCCGCTCTGCCTCGCGCTCACTGGGCGTCTTTGCCAACCGCTCATCGGCGATCCACTCAGCCACCACCGCCGCCGTAGCCTCCGCACTATCCACGATCGGCACCGCATACCCCGCGAACTCCGCGGCGGCTTCCGCGATCAGCGTCTTCAACAACGGAAAGTGTGTGCACCCGAGCACGATCACCGACGCGCCCGCGGCGATCAGTGGCTCCACATAGCGGCGCACCACGAGGCGCGGCACTTCGCCGTCGATCCAGCCCTCTTCAGTCAGAGGCACGAGCAACGGCGCGGCCTGCGCGACTACTTCATATCGCGTCGACAATTGGCCCACTGCGCGCGGATACGCACCCGATGCGACCGTCCCTGTCGTCGCCAACACGCCGATCTTCGGCGCCTTGCCCGTGTTCTTTGCGATCGCGTCAATGGCCGACAAGGCCGCTCGCGCGCCAGGCTCAATCACGCCGATGATCGGCAGATCAAACTCGGCTCTGAGCGCCTCGATCGCGACGGCGCTCACGGTGTTGCACGCGACGACAATGCCCTTCACACCGCGCTCAATCAGCAGCTCCGAGCAGCCGCGCGCGTAACGCACCACGGTTTGCGCGGAGCGTGTCCCATAGGGCACGCGCGCTGTATCACCCAAATAGATGATGCGCTCGAGCGGCAGGGCGTTGAGCAGGGCGCGGGCGACGGTCAAGCCGCCCAATCCGGAATCGAAGACGCCGAGCGGCGCAGCGGGATCTCTCGGGCCGCGCATCGCTGTGGTCAGACGTCCTCGATTCGCAAAATGCGCGGCGTGCCTTTGAGAAACGCTTTGCCTTCGATTGCTTTTACAGTGCGGCGCACTGCGCCTTCGGTACAGCGATGCGTAATGATGCACACGGGCACTGCGCCGTCGGCCTCCAAAGCGCGGCCTTCTTGCACCATTTGTTCGATGCTCACGCCCTCGGCGCCCAATGCCGAAGCAATGTGCCCGAGTACGCCCGGGTGGTCACCTACCGAGAAACGCAAGTAGTAGCGCGTCTCGACCTCTTCGATCGGCATCACCGCGCGCTCCTTCAATTGGATGCCGCGCGTCGCCAATCCGGGCTGGCCTTCGATGCGCGAGCGAGCGACGTCGACCAAGTCGGCCACGACGCTCACAGCCGTCGGCATGTCGCCTGCGCCGCGGCCCACGAGCAAACACGGACCGAGCGCACGGCCTTCGACGAACACGCCGTTCAGCACGCCGTCGACGTTCGCGAGCACGCTGGTCTTGCGGACCAAGGCCGGATGAACGCGCAATTCGACGCGCTCGCCGCGGTCGTAACCGATGCCCAAATGCTTGATGCGATAGCCAAAGCGATCGGCAAACTTGAGATCGACTTCTTCGATCTCGCTGATGCCTTCGACCATGATGTCCGTGGCGTCCACGTTTGCGCCGAACGCGAGCATCGCCATCACGACCAGCTTTTGTGCGGCGTCGTGGCCACCCACGTCGAGCGTGGGATCGGCTTCGGCGTAGCCGAGTTCTTGCGCCTGCTTGAGCGCGACCGCGAAGCTCATGCCCTCACGCATGCGCGTCAGAATGTAGTTACAGGTGCCGTTGAGGATGCCGTGCACGCTATCGACCGAGTCGCTCGCAAGCGCTTCGCGCAGGGTGCGAATGATCGGGATGCCACCACCGACGGAAGCTTCGAACGCCAAATCGACGCGGCTACTGATCGCCTTCTCGACCAGCTCGGGACCATGCTTGGCGATCAGCAGTTTGTTCGCCGTCACCACGCCCTTGCCCGCCGCAATCGCTCGCTCGATGTAGTCGTACGCGGGGTGCTCGCCGCCCATCACCTCGACCACGACGTCGACGCGCGGGTCGTTGAAGATCACGTCCGGATCGGTCGTGATCCATTCCTTCTTACACTCGGGAACGCGCGGCTTTGCCGGGCTCTTCACGAGCACGTGCGTGACTTCAATCTCACCGCCCGCGCGCAGGGCCAAAAAACTCTTGTTCTCTTGCAGCAGGCGCAGCACCCCGCCGCCGACGGTTCCACAACCGAGCAAAGCGATTCGAACAGGGGATTTTTCGCGTTCCAAAGTCACAGGACCTCCGATTTCAGGGCGGACAGTCGCGCGACTTCCCTTCCCCGGTCAAGCGCTTAGAGGATGCCTCCAAAAGCTGAGCAGGCAACTCTGCACCAACGTCCCAGAAGCACCAACCACCGCCACCACTGCCGGGACCAAACCCGTGAGAAATGCGCGGGGGCGCCGCCAGCCGACGCGACCTCATCTTCGGCCGAGGGTATGGGGCGGGGCTAATTGTCGAAATGAGGGGTTCGAGTTCAGAAATATGCTTCGGATCCGAAGTATTTTTTCGGTTTGGAACGGGGGTCGACTCGGTCGAGTAGCGACCGCCACTTCCATCGGCTCACCAACAAACGTACCAATTTGACCGCGTAAGACCGACCCCGCGCGAGACCGCCGCCGCGCGAGACCGCCGCCGCGCGAGACCGACCCCGCGCGAGACCGACCCCGCGAAACCGTTCACGGTCGCGATGGCTGAGGGGTTCCGCGTCGGACAAATACTTCGGATCCGAAGTATTTTTTCGATTTGAGGAGGGTCACCTCGGGCGAGGGTCCGTTCGCCAACAAAGCATCTCTCGCGAAACCCAGCTCTCTCAGCTTCGCTCTTCCTCCGAAAAACTGAGTCGCATACGGCCCACGCGGATTGGAATGTAACGGCGAGCCGAAGATCAACGGTGAGCGAGCTAAGTGTGCGACCGACGCGGATTGGAATGTGACAATTGTGAGCCATGCGGTGGGCACGCACCGTCGCAGCCTTCGGCGTCGCTTGCCGAAGGAGCCGGAATGCGCGGGAAAACCAGCGCTGAGCGAGGTGCGCTGCTGGATCGCGAGCGCCCACTCCCGCCTCTTGCTTGCGCTCTCGAACGAGGCCGCAACGACGCAGCCCTACCCCGCAGAACCGTTTTTCGCGGGCGGCTCTTGGGTGCTGACGTCACTCTCGGGCGCAACGAGCCCTTCGAGCCACGGTAGCTTGGGGCGGATGTGGGCCAAGATGGCGCGCTGAGGCGCGTTCTGCAGCTCGTTTTCCCAGCTGCGGATGCGCGGGCGCCCCGCGTTGGCCACGACCGCGATGGGCATGCCGGTGACGGGATCGCGATCGGCGACGAAGAATGAGTGGTGGTGGAGTTTGCCGTCGTCGCGCAGGCCGAAGACAGTCACGATGTCGAAGGGGCGGTATTCGTCGCGGTGGTCGTAGATATCGCGGAAGAACGCGGCGCGTTCGCGGAATGGGACGCGCTCGGCGAGCGTCGTTTCGGTGAATTCGAACCATTCCGGACGGGAGCGCGCGAAGTTGATGAAGGTTTCGACGCTGCGCCGGTTGTCTAGGCCGAAAGCGTCGAAATCGAGCGCGCCGCGCACGTATTCGCGGCGTTCGCCGCGCGGGCGGAAGCGCGCGCCGCTGGCGCGTTCGAGCGTGTCCGTCACGAAATCGATACACACTTGGGGCACGTGGGGACGGCCGCGTGAGTCGAACACCCAGTAGCTGTCGTCGTTGAAGGTGTAGCGATCGCGGCCGTCGAGGTAGGCGCGGCGCCAGGCGGGGCGCAGTTGGCCGTCTTGCTGGCCTTCTTCGGTTTTGGGTTCGTCGAAGGGCAGGCCTTCTTCGACTTCGTTTTTCACGACGCGGGCGAGCACTTCGGTGACGTGAGCGCGACGCTTGGCGAGTGCGCGCGCCTGCGAGGTCGCTTCGCGAACAGCGGGCGGGATGCGCTGGCACTCCAATTGTAACGTGCTGCCCGTGCGTTTGAACGCCGCGGGCAGCCAATCTTTGCCGAAGCGCAGCGACGCGACGACGCCGTTTTCGGTGATGCGCTGGAGCGCGATTTCGTCGCTGAAAGTCTGCGCCGCAGCGGCGCGCAGATCGACGTGCAACGCGGGACCGGGCTCTTTTCCAGGGACGTACACGCGATCGAAAAGCAAGAGCCGCGCGCGTTCACCGCGCATCGGGCCGTCCACGTACTCGTAGTCGAGATCGCGACGTTTCAGGGTCCAAACGTCGGCACCGCGCGCGAGCCGCAATTCGGGCTCGCGAAACAAGAGTCCGAGCGCCAGGTAGTTCACGAACAGGGCCGCCAGCGCGGGACGCTCGGCGTACAGATAGCCTTCGGTCAGAAAGACTTCGCGTGCGAGCTCGGGGCTCTTTTTGACTTGCGAGAGCACGCGCTCGAACGCGAACGCGGGGTGCTCCTCGACCTGCAGCTCTTCGCGCAGGGCTCGGGCTCGGAAGGAACCCACTTGCGTATCGAAATGAGGCGTTCGCACGAACGCGACGGGCTCGGCGCGCGCGCGACCGAGCAAGTAACCGCGTTCGAAACCCGCGTTGACGACCGCGCCGGGCAACGCGGGTTCGGCCTCGAGCTGGCTGAGTTTCGCGGCGCAGGCGCGGCTTTCGGCCGATTCAGGCTCGCGCGTCGCTTGCGCTGCGGCCGATTTCGGCTCGGTTTGGCGTTGGCCCTCGGGCAGTTCGCGGCGCTGGCAGGCCACGAGCAGCCCGGCGAAGCCGAACACCGTGGATAACCTTCTCCCTCTTTGCCAGCGACTCATCGCGAGACCAAGCCGAAAACGATAGCTCGTACGCGCGCCCGCCCGCAACTCTCCCCTAGTTTTTCTTCAACTAATGGTAATAGTCGGCCATGCCGCCAGAGACTCAGAGCGCCGCCACCCCCAACTTGGACAACAAGCGAACCCTCGCGATTGATATCGGTGGAACGGGCATCAAAATGATCGTGCTCGATGCCGACGCCAAGCCGGTGAACGAGCGCGCACGTCAACTGACCCCCAAGCCCGCGACCCCCGAGGCGCTCCTCTCCGTGATCAAGTTGATGGTCGTGGAACAGCCCGCCTTCGATCGCGTGGCCGTCGGCTTTCCCGGAATCGTCAAGCGCGGCGTCACCTTCAGCGCGCCCAACCTGGGCAACGACTTTTGGACCAAGTTTCCGCTGCAAGATCACGTGGAAGCGATCGTGGGCCGCCCCGTGCGCGTGATGAACGACGCCGATCTGCAAGGCTACGGCGTGATCGAGGGCAAAGGCGTGGAGCTTGCGCTCACGCTCGGCACCGGTCTCGGCGCGGGGCTGTACGTGGACGGCATCTTGGTGCCAAACCTGGAGCTCGGTCACCACCCCTGGAAAAAAGAGAAGACCTACGAAGAGCGCCTGTGTGACGCCGAACTGAACGAAATCGGCAAGAAACACTGGTCCCGGCGCGTTTTCGAGATGATCGAGCAGCTCGAGCCCATCTTCAACTACGACATGCTGTACATCGGCGGCGGCAACGCGGAGCACATCAAGGGCGACTTGCCGAGCAACGTGAAGATCTTCACGAACGTCGAAGGCATGGCCGGCGGGGTGAAGCTTTGGACGACGGCTAAGGTCGTTTAGGGCGGCGCGGGGCGCGGGGCGCGAGGCGGACGACGGGGGGCGTCGCAGTTCGATTTGGGGATTGGCCGCCAAAACGCCAAAACGCCAGAAGAGGAGCAGAGATTTTTGGGGGGCGCGTTGTGCGTCGAGTTGCGGAGCGGTGACGGCGGGGTGGCGAAGATCGACGGGCGAGAGGGGATGACAGCCCTGCGACTGGGATTGACGCAGCTGCGTGATGCGGTTCAGGTCCCGGCCGGGCGCCGGGAAGTGGGTTCGCGGGCGCGCTGGGCAAAAGAGCGTGGCGAGAGAAAAACTTAGCAACTGTCACCGGTGGCGAGCCGAAAAGGCCGAAAACACGGTGGCATGCGGTCGCCGCGAAACCCGATGCAGAAATCACAGGGGTCTCAGATCATGACTTACAGGTATTGGCTATTATTTGGCTCGTTCGCGCTGGGTGCGACGCAGACCGTCGCGTGTTCGTCAGAGTTCAAGTCGTGTCAAACGACGCGGACGTGTGCCCCGGGCGGCGCGGGCGGTGTTGGCGGTACGGCGAGTAGCGGCGCGGGCGGAGTAGCCGCCAAGGGCGGCAGTGCCGGACTCGAAGTGCAGGCCGGCGAAGCTGGCGAAAGCAGCGGCACCGAAGGCGGGACCGGTGGGGCGGACGACAATGCGGACGACGCGGGCAGCGGCGGGATGGGCGACGATTCGAGCGTCGAGATGGTGCTCGAGATCGCGCCGCCTGCACTCGACACGGGTAAGACATACCTGCCCTTCAAGGGGAAGATCACGGCGAGTGGTGCGCAGCACTATAATTGGAGCATCACGAGTGGTGCCTTGCCAGCGGGGCTTGTGCTGCAAGGAGTGCAGACTGCCACTGTCACCATTGCGGGGACTCCGACTCAAGCCGGACAATTTCCGATCACACTCAGTGTGACGGATGGTGTGATTACTAAGAGCGTGGATGTGCCTTTGGGGGTGACTCACCCGGTATTGTTTCTTTCGGATCGCAATATCGCGGGTGTGAATGAGCTGTTCCTTGCGGAGATCGGCGCGGCGTCTGTGGACGCGCCGATGCAGTTGAGTGCGACTTTGCCGGCGGGTGGTGGGATCACGAGTTATGCGTGGTCGCCGGATGGGAGCAAAGTGATGTATATCGCGAAGCAATCATCCGGGGGCGCAGCGGAGCTTTGGGTGGCGTCGGTGGACTCGCCGGGGATTGCTCAGAGGGTGAGTGCGGGGGGAGTCAGTGTGAGTAAGATAGCCTGGTTGAGGGCGGGAAGTATCGCGTCGTATTTGACCAGCACTGGGGATGCCTACTTGGTTGACTTGTCGGGTTCGACGCCTGGGGCGAGCAAGCTTGCTGTTTCAAGTCCAGGCACGCCGAGTGCGCTGACTCCGTCGCCCAATGGGGTCTCGGTGATGGTCGGCACGTATAACTACGACAGTAACTCGGCCCTGTATCGTACGACCCTTAGCTATGTGACCTGGAACGCTGCGGCTCCCAAGTCGATCACAATCTACAAAGATGATATTGCCGAGGACCACCTCCACCTGAGTTATGATGGCCAATTCGGCGTCGCAGCGAACATAGTTGGCGCGAAATGGTGGGATTTGTCGCTGGCTTCGCCCGCGGGCACCGATTTTACAAACGAGAACAACCCTACCTTCTCCTTCAGTCCTAACGCGCAGGCCTTGGCATTTGTAAACCTCGTCTCCTCGCCCACCCCGCCCGCCCGTTTGGTACTCGGTACTTTTGCAGGCGGAACGATGCTGACTACTCCGCTCATTCAACCGGGCAGATGCACAGAAAATACTGCGGCCTTGCAGTGGTCACCTGATGGAAAGGACCTCCTCTTCAGGTGTGATCACGATATTCGCGGAATTGGCGACGCAATGCGCGCCAGTAGCACCTCAGTCGGCTCGGATTTCTCGCTGCTTCCGAACGACTTCTGGTCGAACACGTTCACTTGGGCAGCGAGTGTGGATTGGTCGCCGGACTCCAAGTGGATCGCCATTCGTGCCGATCGCGACGTGAAGAGTCAGTACGATTTGTACCTGGTCCGCCGATCGGCGCCGGGAGTTGCCTATAAGCCGCACGCCAACAGTGTCGGACCCGGCATCACAACGTGGACGTTCGCTCAGAATTCCCAATCGGTCGCCTTCGTCGGTACCGTTGCACCACAGAGCAACGCCGGACTCTACCTAAGCAAATTGCCAGCCAGCGGAGCGCCTTCAACGGCCGCGCTGGTTTCCGCGCCCGCAAACGCAGCGGTGCAAGACGATATCACCTGGCTACCCGGATCGCGCGTGATTACGTATCGCGCGATCGTCGCCGGCGCAGCTCAACTGTACGCAGTTCCTCTCACTGCTGACGGCACCGCTGGCAGCGCCCTTTCAATGAGTGGCGTCAGTGGCAGCGGCGTGCTCTCGTACCAACTGGCTCCCGCGCGGTAAGCATTCGCCGCACAAATTCAGGTCGAGAAAAAACTTAGCAACTGCAAGCAACGTCAAGCCGACAAACCGTGCAAACACGGTGGCACGTCGTCGCCGCGAAACCCAACGCTGAATTACCAAGGGTCTCAGATCATGGCTTACAAGTATTGGCTTCTATTTGGTTCGCTTGCGCTTGGCGCAGCACAGACGGTTGGCTGCTCGTCTGAGTTCAGGACATGCCAAACGACGCGCACTTGCGCGCCCGGCGGAGCTGGTGGCGTGAGTGGTTCGGCGGGGGACGGTAGCGGCGGCAGAGACGCGGCCGCGGGGCGTACCGCGATCGAAACCGGCGATGCTGGTGAGGGCGGGACCAATGGCGAAGAAGGCGGCGCTGGGGGTGCCGGCAGCGGGGACGACGCTGGGAGTGGCGGGATGGCGGGCGATTCGAGTGTCGAGTTGGGGCTCGAGATCACCCCGCCGAGTCTCACCTCGGGCAAAACGTATGTGCCGTTCACGGGCAAGATCAGCGCGAACGGCGCAGCTCAATATAGTTGGAGCATCGCCAGCGGCACGCTGCCCGCGGGGCTGACGCTACAAGGTGCGCAATCAGCCAGTGTAACGATCGCCGGTACTCCGAGCGAAGCTGGTCAGTTTCCGATCACTCTGAGCGTGACCGATGGGTCGACGACGAAGACCGTATACCTGACTTTAGTTGTCACTCACTCCGCGCTGATTCTGTCGGATCGCAATGCCAGCGGAGTGAATGAACTCTTTCTTACCGAGATCGGCGACGCCACACCGACAGCGCCTGTTAGGTTGAGCGCCAGCCTTCCGACGGGCGGCACGGTTTCGAACTACGCTTGGTCGCCTGACGGGAGCAAGGTGATGTATGTCGCGACGCAGTCTTCGGGCGGCGCGGCGGAGCTTTGGGTTGCTTCAGTAGCGTCTCCGGGCGCTGCACAGCGAGTGAGTGCGCAAGGCGTCAGCGTAACTCAAGTCGGATGGCTTGGCGCGGGCAACATCGCGGCGTACGCGACGACATCGGCGGATGCTTACCTCGTTGATCTGTCCGGGGCGACACCTGGCACGAGCAAACTTGCCATCACGGGCTCGAGCGTCACCAACATTGCCGGCGCCGGGATCTCTGGTTTCGTCTCGTCCCCGAACGGAACTTCGATTGCTATTCTCTACTACGTACCGATGCTCGGCGAGGTGTACGCTTATGTGTACGCGAGCTGGACGGCTGGAACGGTGACATCTGACAAATGGTCCCAAGGGGCATCGGACTTCACGGGCTTCAGTTTTGACGGCCGCTTTGTGGCTCTAACCAATAGCGGCATCGGCCAATGGATGGACACGTCGCACGCATCGCCGGCCATCAATGAGCTGGGGCCGAGTTTTTCGGGCGCTTGGAGTCCCAATTCCAATTCGCTCCTCTACTATGGGGATTTTGTCTCGTCTGACGACCCGGCGAGACTCAAGTTGGGTACTTTCAATGGTGGAACGCTCACATCCACGCAGCTCGTTCCGCCGAGTGCCTGCAAGTCGGTGTTTGTAAAGCCATGGTCGCCGAACGGCAAAAATGGCCTCTTCACGTGCGGCAGAGACCTGCGCGGCATCGCCAACGTCGCCAGTGCGTCAGCGGGCACGGACTTCTCGCTGCTCCCGAACGGCTTCTTGCCCAATGCCTTCACGGACCTCTGGGACACAAGTTGGTCGCCCGACTCGACCTGGGTCGGCATGTCTACCGACCGTGACGTCGACAAACAAAACGACCTCTACCTCATCCGCTGGTCCGCCCCCGGCGCCACGTACAAAGCCCACGCCAATAGCATCGGCAGCGGCGTCGCTACCTACGCTTTCGCGCCAAACTCCCAATCCGTCGCATTCGTCGGTACAATTAGCCCCCAAACAAACAGCGCGCTCTACCTCACCAAACTCCCCGCGAGCGGCGCTCCCGCCTTTGGCACCCTCATATCCTCCCCCGCCAACGCGATCGTTCAAAACGACATCAATTGGCTGCCGGGCTCGCGCGTCCTCACCTATCGCGCCTCTATCTCCAACGCCACCCAGCTCTTCGCCGTCCCCATCGCCCCCGACGGCACCGCGGGCACCCCGATCTCGATCAGCGGCATCAGCGGCACTGGCGTCACCTCATACCAACTCGCTCCGACGCAACACTGAGCGTCTCAAGAAACCTCGCCGAGATCCTGAGATCTCGGCGAGACGAGCTCAACGGCGCTCTACTTGATCGGCGCGAGCTGATAAGAGCTCACGGTGCCCATCGCGCCACTCACGGGCACCACGCTTCCCGGGCTCCCATCCGCGTTCACCGATACCGCAAACAGCTGGGTTGCGCCGGCATCAGTGGCACGATACGCAATCACGCGCGAACCCGGCAACCAATTGACGTCGTTCTGTACTACCGCGCTCGCCGGCACGGACGCGATGACCGCGTTCGACGGTGCTCCGCTCGCTGGCAGCTTAGCGACGTACAGATCAGCATTCGCATACGGGCTCACCGTGCCCACGAACGCGACCGCTTGTGAGTTTTGAGCGAACGCCCACGACGTCACTCCGGCGCTGATCGACGTGCCGTGCGGCTTGTACGCGACGCCGGGCGCGGACCAGCGGATCAACTGCAGATCATATTGCATGTCTGCGTCGCGATCGGCGCGTACTGCGACCCACTTGGAGTCGGGCGAGAAACCGGTCGCGGGCGTGTCCGTGTATGTTTTCGACAAGAAGCCGCTCGGCAAGAGGGAAAAGTCCGAGCCGGCCATGGCGGTGGGGAGATTGCTGATGCCGCGGACGTCGTTTGCGCAGACGTAGAGGCCGTTTTTGCCGTCGGGCGACCAGCTGAGTTGCGAGCTGTAGCAACTGACGCCCGTGACGAGTGGAGCCTTGGTCATTCCTGAGCTCGCGAAGTCGGCGCGCGAAACGTCGTAGGACGGGCCGGTGCCGGTGCCCAGAAACACTGACTGCGTGCTGGGGTGCCAAGCGAGGTTGATGCCGTTCTGCGAAGGGAGCGAGTTGCCCATGGGGGCCGCGATCGAATGATCGAACCAGTAGCCGCTTGGGCCGCTGGTGATCACTGAGTACCGACCGTCGTAGCTGTAGTAGGGGCCACCGCCCTGCACCGTCATGAGCGGCACGGCTGACGCAGTGCCACTTGCCCACGTCGCATAACTGATGTCGTTTGCGTTCATGCCGGGCAGCTGGATCCCAACCGAGGTGCCGTTCGGCGAGGGGCGGAGTGTCGCAGAACTGCCCTTGCCGGTGACCACGAGTTTGCCCGGCGTGGGCGGCGACATCTTCAGGTCGGTGAGGTACGTGTCGCCGCCAGCCATGGAGTATGCGGCGATGTTTCCCGCGGCGAGCCAAGCGAATTGACCGACGCCAGCACCCGCCGGGGTGATGCGCTGCGCGGTGCCCGGTGCGGCCAAGGACGCAACCCAGAGCTCCGACACTCCATTCGCAGGCTCGATCGCGAGATACATGACTTTGCTGCCATCGGGCGACCAGGCGTAGCTAGTGATGCCGCCACCCGTCGGAAAGCTGGCGTTGAGTCGCACTGGTGGAGCCGCTGTGTCGCCGCCAATGTCCGTGATGAAGAGTTCGTTCACCCGGCTGACGTTGCGATCCGAGAGGAAGATCGCGGTGTGCGTGATGACTAGGGTTACATCCACGCTCTTCGTCGTCACGCCGTCGGTCACGCTGAGTGTGATTGGGAATTGGCCGGCTTCAGTCGCGGTGCCGGCAATCGTGACGGTGGCTGATTGTGCGCCCTGGAGCATCAACCCGGCGGGTAGAGTGCCTTTGCTGAGACTCCACGTGTACTTGACGGCACCACTCGCGCTGATCGCGCCCGTGTACGCGAGATACGTTTTTCCAGCGGTAAGACTCGGCGGCGTTATCGCGAGGTTCGAATCGACGCTTGGCTCGCCTGCCATGCCGCCAGCGCCAGCGTCCGCTGCGCCCGCTTCGCCTGCCGCGCCGCCCATGCCTCCCTCGTCACCAACGCCGCCCTCACCTGCTTCCGCGTCGACTCCGGCATTGCCACCGCGACCGCCAAAGGTGTCACCAGAGGTTCCACCTTGATTGGCGCCGCCTTTGCCGCCTGAGCCACCGAAATGGCGTTCTGTGCCGCCGCACCCTGCAAAGCCCAGCAACACCAATGCGAACCCAGCAACGGACAAGCTCGTACGAGACATCGAAACCTTTCCCAAGAAAGCCAAGGCTTTCATAGTAGCAAATGCTGCGCGAGCGACATCTTTCCCGATGGACTCGCTGAGCATGTTCACATCACCGGTCGAAAGCGCCCGCATTTTCCGCGGTGGTTAGTTGTGGGTCTTCGCCGTTTTGCTCTCTCTTCCAATCTTCGAACCGAACCTCGACGCCGAAGGCTCTGACGCCTTCCGCAGGTCCTCGTGACCATCAAAAAAAACAAGCCGACCAAACGGTTTCGACACGAGCCGGTGCGCCGATCACCTTGAGAATCGCTTGCGTTTTTTCGAGGCGCGGCGGGCTCGCTTGACAGCGGCGCTTCGCAGCCCTCGTCTAGAGCAATGAGGCGGATCGTGGGTCGGGCGCTAGTCGTCCTGGTGCAACTCGTTGGTGTGGCCGCGGTTTGGTCGTGTTCATCCGAGGAGAAGCGGCAAGGCGTGCGTGCGGTGGGTTGTTCGCTCAATAGCGAGTGCGATTCGCCGCTGAAGTGCATCTTTCAACGGTGCCATGGGGCATGCGCCGAGACCGGCGATTGTGAAACGGGTGAGCGCTGCGTGCGGCTACCGGAGGGCAATGTCTGTCAATTGCCGAGCGAGATGCAGTGCACGTACACTTCGGAGTGTCCCGATCCGCTGAAGTGCGCGGTCGACAGCAAATGCCGAGCGGCTTGCATCGGTAAGAGTGATTGCTTGGACAATCAGCTGTGTGTCGTTGGTGTGTGTGCCGATCCGGACCAGATCGACTTGAACACGGGGTCGCTACCGGTGACCAACTCGCACGGCTATCAAGGCGGAGGCGGCGCATCCAATGGCGGCGGCGGGTCGTCGAACGGCGGACGCGCCGGCGCGAGCAGCAACGAAGAAGGCGGTGCCAGCGGGGCCGGCGGTGCTGGTGGCGCGGACGACGGCGACTCGATGGGCGGAGCAGATAACGGCGGAACTTCGAGCGTCGACACCGCGGGCACCGGCGGCCAGAGCGTCGCGGGAGCCGGCACAGGCGGAGGCGGCACGCCGTCGACGTGCGCGGCCGGAGCCGGCGTGGTGGGCAATTTCAAGGCGTCGAACCTGCCGCCCTCGTTCGTTGCGCCGAGTGCCGTGAAACCAATTGTGATCGCGAACAACAACTGCGTGTTCGACACGGACTCGTTGACCGCTACGGGTTGCGGCGGCACGTTCGCGACGGACACCGCATCGAGCGCTGTCACCTTGAGCGACGGACGGAGTGCGGCGGTGCTCACGGTCGCGAGCTTCAATCTCAACGCTGGCGTCACCTTCACGTTCGGCGGACAGCGACCGCTGATCCTCGTCGCGAACGGGCGCATCGAGATCAACGGCACGATTCGCGCTCGAGCCAGCGCGACGAATGGCGCTTGGGGCGGCGGCGCACCCGCGGTTTCAACGGGCGATCACGTCGGGTTCACGCCGCTGTCCGGTGGCACCGGCGGAGGTGGCAAGGGTGACAGTACCGTCACGGGCCTCGGCGCGGGCGGCGGCGCATTTTGCGGTCCCGGAGGTCACGGGTCCGAGGTCAGCGGCGCAGCTGCTCCAGGAAGCGGCGGCGTTTCGTACGGCAATGCAAGCTTGATCCCACTAGTCGGCGGGTCTTCTGGTGGCAGCGCGGTCGGTGGCTTTGCGACGTCAGCGAACCACGGTGGCGGCGCGCTTCAGATCGTGTCCGGCGATACGATTCAGATCGGGCAGCTCGGCATCATCGACATGGGCGGCGGCTTTCCCGACAGCCCGGGCAAGAGCGTCTCGGGTGGCGGCGGTGGCAGCGGCGGCGCGATTCTGCTCGAGGCGCCGTTCGTCAACGTGCTCGGCGTGCTCGCCGCAAACGGTGGCGGTGGTGGCGGCGGTTACCTCGAACACGGCGATCCTGCGAACGCGAGCGCAACACCGGCAGCGGGCGGCGGTCTCGGCGGCGTGGGCGCCGCAGGTGTCAGCATCGCGGGCGGCGATGCGAATCCGTACACCGGCACTCAGTACGCAGGCGGCGGCGGTGGCGGCGCGGGTCGGATTCGCATCAACGTCGGCTGCGGTGGCACGTTGACGGTCGACGCAGCGGCGGTGATTTCTCCCGCGCAGAGCACGGGCTGTTTCAGTGCCGGCACGCTCGAGTAGAGCGCGCACCAACGAAAACGCCCGAGAGTTTTCACTCTCGGGCGCTTCGACTGTTACGCGCTCGACTTACGCGGCTTCAGTTCGTGCTGGGTTGCGGCGAGGTCTCTTTCTTCGCCACTTCGTCGAGGTACGCTTGGCTCGGCTGGGGCATGCGCTCCAGGGCGGCTTCGAGGACCTCGTCGAGCTTGTGCACGAACACGAATTCGAGTTCGTCGCGGACTTCCTTGGGCACTTCGTCCAAGTCAGCCTTGTTGCGCTCGGGGACGAGCACGCGCTTGATGCCTGCGCGGTGAGCGGCGAGGGTCTTTTCTTTCAAGCCGCCGATGGGCAGCACTCGACCGCGCAGTGAGATTTCGCCGGTCATGGCGACGTCGTGGCGGATGCGAATGCCGGTGAGCAGCGAGACGATGGCCGTGAACATCGTGATGCCTGCGGAGGGGCCGTCCTTCGGCATACCGCCCGCGGGGATGTGAATGTGCACGTCGCTCTTCTCGAGGAAGTCCTTCGGGATGCCGTACTTTTCGGCGTTCGTGCGCACGTAGCTGAGGGCTGCGTGAGCGCTTTCCTTCATGACGTCACCGAGTTGACCGGTCAGCTGCATCTTGCCGGAGCCGAACATGCGCGTGGCTTCGATGAACAGGATTTCCCCGCCCACGCTGGTCCACGCCAAGCCCGTCGCCACGCCGGTTTCCTCCGTGCGCTCGGCCACTTCACTCGTGAACTTGATCGCGCCCAAGAACTCGCGGAGATCGTCCTCGCTCTTGATGGTGCGCGGGCTCAGATCGCCCTCGGCGACTTTGACCGCGACACCGCGGATCACGCTGGCCACCGTGCGCTCGAGTGAGCGAACGCCGGCTTCACGGGTGTAGTGTTCGATCAGCTCTTCCACCGCTTCGTCGGTGATGGTGAGTTGCTCCGGCTTGAGGCCGTGCTCCTCGAGCTGCTTCGGGATCAAGTGTTGGCGTGCAATCGCCAGCTTTTCACGGCGCGTGTAGCCTGGGATTTCCAGGATTTCCATGCGGTCGCGGAGAGGCGGCGGGATCGGATCTGCAACGTTGGCCGTGGCCACGAACATCACGCTCGACAGGTCGTACGGGATCTCCAGGTAGTGATCCGCGAACGTGTTGTTCTGCTCGGGGTCCAGCACCTCGAGCAATGCCGCGCTCGGATCGCCGCGGAAGTCGTGCCCGATCTTGTCGACCTCATCCATCATGAAGACCGGGTTGATGGTGCCCGACTTCTTCATGCCTTGGATGATTTGACCAGGGAGAGCACCGACGTACGTGCGGCGGTGACCGCGGATGGCCGCTTCGTCATGAACGCCGCCCAAGGAGACGCGCACGAACTTGCGACCGAGCGCGCGGGCGATGCTCTTGCCGAGCGACGTCTTACCGACGCCTGGCGGGCCCAGCAGACACAAAATCGGACCTTTCTTGTCCTTCTTGAGTTTGCGAACGGCCAGGTACTCGACGATGCGCTTCTTGACCTTTTCGAGGCCGTAATGGTCCTCGTCCAGGACACGACGCACTTCGGCGATGTCCATGTTGTCGTCGGTTTGGTTGGACCAGGGCAGATCCAGGATCCAATCCAGATACGTGCGGACGACCGTGTATTCGGCCGAACCGACCTGCATCGAGCGCAGGCGCTTCAGCTGCTTCTTGGCGACGCTGTCGGCCTCGTTCGGCAAGTTGGCTTTTGCGACGCGCTCTTCGAGGCCGTCGAGATCGCCTTGATCGCCGTCGTCCTCACCGAGCTCTTCTTTGATCGCCTTCAGCTGTTGGCGCAGCACGTACTCGCGCTGGTTCTTGCCCATCTCCTCTTTGATCTGGGAGTTGATGCGCTCGCGCATCTTCAAGATCTCGAGTTGACGAGTGAGCAAGCGCAGCACCTTGCGGATGCGCTCTTTGACCTCGACCGTCTCGATCAGCTGAGCTTTCTCTTCGACCGGGGCGTCCAAGTTGGCGGCCACGAGATCCGCCAGCGCGCCGGGCGCTTGGATCGAGTCGATGAGCGAGCCCGCTTCACGCGGCAGCTCCGGCATCAGTTGAATGACTTGCTTGGCGACGTCACGCAGGCTCATCGCCAGCGCCTCGGCCTCCACGTCTTCCGTAGACGGCGTTTCGACGCGCGTCACTTTGGCGCGCAGAAACGGCGACGTTTGCGTCACCGAGTCCAGCCGAATGCGGGTCAAGCCCTGAAGAATCAAGGAGTAGTTACCGGAGCTGTGCTTGAGCGCCTTGAGCACGCGCGCGGCACAACCCACGGGGTATAGATCGTCAGCGCCTGGATCGTCCGTCGCGGGATCGCGCTGCGCGAAGATCGCGATCACGGGTGTCGACAGATTGTGCACGTCCTCGACGAGGGCTACGGATTTCTCACGCCCAACGTCGAAGGGCGCCACCGCGCCAGGGAAAAGTACGGCGTTCCGGATCGGCAATACCGCTAGCTCGTCCCCGAACTTGATCTCGTCTTCGGTCGGAGGCGGAGGCTGCGGAGGCGGCGGCGGCTTTTTCTTTTCACTCATGTTCAGTCTCCATCTTGTCACTCGCGACGGGCCAAGTGAAACCCCTTATTTCCTAACACTTGTCAGGCTCGGGGCAGACTTGGTTCGGCGCCGTCTCTCTACAATCTCGCAACGTAACCATACCAATACGTCACGCTAGCCCTTGTGGATTACCTACCCCGGCTCCATTAAACCGGGCCGCAGCGGTTCTGCTCGGCCCGCTGCCTCGCGCGCGGGAAAACGTCTTGTTTTGCAGGTGGTGCCGGCCTTGCCGTATGGTCGGGCCCGTGAGCCGCGGTCGGACCGGACGGGTAAGCCTAATCGTGGCCCTTTCGCTTGGCGCACGAGCGGCGTTGGCCGCTGAAGCAGAGGTCTCGGTGCGCTGCGCCGAGCTTTCAGCCGAGGACGCCGCTGAGGTCGAAGCCAGGGTTCGCGCCAGCTTGTTGGGGAGCGGCGCGGAGCCAGCGACGGTGGCGCTCAGTTGCGAACCTGATTCTGCACAGACCGAAGTGAGTGGAGGTGGTCGTCAAGTCACGCAGCGCAGTGAGCGCAACGCAATCTCGGCAAAAGAGGCGTTGCTGGCGAGTGCGGAGGCCGCGCTTGTCGCGTGGAGCGCGGAGCCACCCGCGGTGTCGCCGAGTGCGGCCGTCCCAGCCGTCGCCACACCTGTCCCGGCCGTCGAACCCGTTCCCGCACCAGCTGCTGCGGCCACGACTCCTCCAACGAAGCCGCCGAGCGCACCGCCCGTTGCTCGTGCGATCGCCGCGAGTACCTGGGTCTCGGCAGGTCTGCGCGCAGAGCCGTGGAGTCACGGTTGGGGGTTGGGTCCACAGCTTGGACTGGAGCAACGACTAAACACCGCCTTCCTAGCCATCCAAGGCGGGTACCTGTTCGCACTTCCCAGTTCGACACAATTTTCGGCCCATGACCTGCAGTTCGGAGCCCAAATCGGTTGGCAACCGCGGCCGCTGTTCGGCTTTCGCGGTGCGCTCGGCGTCGGTCTGAGCGTCTTCGGCGTGAGCCCCCAGGTGGGCGTCAGCGCGCAAAATGGTACTACTCGTTCGACCTTGGCCTGCTTGAGTTTGGAACTGTCTCGCCCGATCGAGTTCGGCGCGTTCGCTTTGCTCCCGAACGCCGGGTTGCGTGCGTTCACGCGCAGTCGCTCGGTGTTCATCGACGAGCAGGAGGTCCTCGCCTTGCCGGGGCTGGCGCTCGAGGCGGGGTTGAGCCTGGCGTTGAAGGTCGGCGGATGACCCATTTCACCGACCGCTGGGCCGAATCAGCTTGGCGACCGCTCACCCCCCGCTCCGATGGGCACTAACTCTCCGGTGGCTGTGTCGGCCTCGGATCTCGCAGCGTTTAACCGCGACGCCCGGCCCACAAATGTCGCGACGGAGCGGGAGCTGTTCGAAATGGTCTATCGCAGTATGCGAACTCTGGTTGGTCGGCACGCGGCGGACTTCGACGACCTCGTGCAGTCCGCCGCCGAGCAGGTGACGAAGAGCTTGCCTGCATTCGATCAGCGCAGCCAGCTGAACACCTGGGTGTACTCCGTCTCGTACCGTGTGCTTCTCCGACAGCGGCGCTGGTATCGTCGCTGGGCCGCACGCTTCTCGTTGGGCGTCGAGCCGGACGAGCCCGAGAGCCTCTCGCCCCTGCCGGACGAGCAGCTCGCAGCTAGCGAGCGGGCCCGTGAATTGCGCGAAATACTGGCACAGCTCAGCGACAAGTACCGCGCGGTCGTGGTCTTACACGACATCGAGCAGCGATCCATCGCCGAGATTGCCGGCATCGTGGGCTCGGGCGAGCTCACCGTGCGCTCGCGCTTGCGCGACGGCAGAAAACAGCTCGCCAAGCTCCTGCGCACGCACGGCAGCGATTGGATGGAGGCCTGAGATGCGCCCGCACCGCGATTTGCCTGTGCTTTCCGACGCTGCGTTGCGCCTGCTGCGCGAGGATCAGCCGAACAGCAACGAAATCTCTCGCGCGTACCGGCGCGTCGCGCGTCCGCCTCGGCATCGCCCCCACCGGCTGCTGATGTCACGCTGGGTGATTGCCGGGTTGGTGATGGGCTTGGGCGTCGCCTTCGGGTCGGAGGCAATCGTGCAGCGGCTACACCCGACGACGCCGTCTTCGCCGTCGGGCGGGGCGCGGATCGTCGCACCCAAAGCTCGGAAAGCAGCGCCCGTGAGCGCACCGCGCCCGAGTCAGCAGAGCGATCCCGAAGCCCCGGCTCTGGAGCCGCCGGCCGCAGTGCCCCAGTTCGAGCCATTGTCGCCTCCGACGAGCGCCGTCAGCGCGAAACCACCGCGGATCGAGGTAGACGCCCACACTCCCGCCGATCGCGCGGCATGGGCGAAAGCCGCGGAAGGCTTACGGAACAACGACCTCAGCGAAACGCAATCCGCCCTCGCAACGCTCGAGGGCACCGGCAGTGACGCCGATCGCGAAGCCGCACGTTTGATCCGCGCTCAGCTCATGCTCCACCAAGGCGACGCTAGTAGCGCCCGCGCATTGCTCCAAGATTTGGCGGAACATGCGCAGTCGCCCGCCGTTCGCAACAAAGCGCGCAGCTTGCTCGCTGCGCCGTCGAATTCACCGCTCAACGTCGCCCCGAGCGGCACCTAACTTGGTCATGCAGGTTGGTCTATCCGGGGGGCGTTAGGGTCGTAAGATGGGTTCCAGGGTCTGGGGGTGTGCCTGGGGTGGGATCGCGCTGTTGGCGGTTAGTTGCGGCGGCAAGAACATCTTGCTCACCACCGCAAGCGCGGGGGCTCCAAGCGGGGACGACCACGAACGAGACATTTTGGGTGGCAGTGGGGGCGGCGCCGAGCAGGCGACTCCCCAAAGTGGCGGAAGCGCGGGGGACGACGGCAAGGGGGGACTTACTTTTGGCGGCAGCGGTGGTGAACCGATCATCAACAACGCGGCCGGGGCCCCCGACTCTGACGACCTAGCGCCGCTGGGTCCCTGGCAGGTGACGGCAAACTACCCCACGTGCCCAGCGAGTGATCCCGCGCGCTGCTCCCAGGCATGCGTTGCGAGCTCGGGTCATGTCTATTGCCTCGGAGCAGAAAGCGAGTCGACGTTCGTCAGCCGGGTCTCCTCGGCCGGCATCGGACCGTGGACGGCCACCAGCAATTATCCGGTCGTTGTGCGAAGTCCGACCTGCGTCACCGACGGGAACGTCATCTATTGCGTGGGCGGCTGGGTCCAGCGTGAGGACGGACTCGGACAGATCATGACCGCGAGCGTTTTTTTTGCTCCGCTTTCCGAAGCGGGCATCGGCGCGTGGACTGCCACAACGGCCTTGCCGACACCGGGCCTCCCCAAGTGCGCCGTCAACGCCGGCTACATCTATTGTGTGACGGACCAAGCCTATTACGCGCCGCTTTCAGCGAGCGGCATTGGCACTTGGCAGCAGACCCTCCCTCCTCCGACGCTTACCGCGGGGTGCGTTTCGGAGGGTGACACCATTTACTGCTTTGGCGGTGGGAGTTGCCCGCCGTCCGATCCCAACGGCGATTGCTACAGCCCGTCGTATTACGCTTCGCTCACGAATACGGGGATCAGCGCTTGGAAGAGCACGACCCCGCTGCCTACTGCAGGCTGGGCAAAATACGTGAGCGCAGGTTCCTACCTGTACTACATGTCGACGCCCGTTTTCGGCGCGCGCTTGTCAGCGGATGGAATCGGCCCCTGGCAGACCGCGACGAACTATCCGCACGACCTCAATGCTTATACCTGCTTCTCGTCCGCGGACTATATCTACTGCGCCGATCCCGAGTCGAGCGCTTCGTACTTCGCGCAGGTCGGCGTCGACAACCCCTTCGCCCTTCACCTCGTGAACCCTCCATCGGCTCCGAGGTCGAGGTACCTGGGTCCAGCGTGGATCCACGACGGCGGAGGTTCCGTAACCGTCGATGGCGTCATGGCAGGCACGCCAATGTTCCGCGCGAACATCGACGAAGCGGTCGTCTTCGACTGCGCTGCGGACGCCGCAACGCCCGCTGGTTGTCAGACGACCGTGATTAGCCCGGAAGACACCAGCTACAACTACGACATGACCATCTGGTATCCCTGCCCCACCAGTGGCGCGGCGACGACGAACTGCTGCTTCCAAGCCAAGCTCGATCAGAGCACGCCGTCCCGTGCTTGGTGCGCGTCGACCGACACCGGGTCGTTCATCATCACCCAGCCCATGAGTCTTCGCTAGTTCGGACGCGCGCGGGGTCGGTATCTGATATATCGGCCTCGTGCGCGCCGTGTTTTTTGGTACCCCTGCGATCGCCGTCCCGGCCTTGCGGGCGCTCGCTGAAATTGCCGAGGTCGTGGGCGTCGTCTGCCAACCGGATCGACCCGCCGGTCGCGGGTTGAACCTACAGCCGCCCGCGGTGAAAGTCGCGGCGCTCGAGCTCGGCTTCGAAGTTCATCAGCCGCTCAAGGTAAAGACCGGAAACCTGGACGAGTGGCTGAGGGAGCGAACCCCGGACGTTGCTTTGGTGATGGCCTATGGGCGCATCTTACCGCCCGCTGTGCTCGCCGCACCATCACGTGGTTGCATGAATTTGCACGCCTCGCTGCTCCCGCGGTGGCGCGGAGCCGCGCCCATCAATTGGTCGATCATCCACGGCGATCACGAGACCGGGATCTGCCTGATGCAAATGGACGAAGGACTCGATACCGGCCCAGTTTATGCGCGACGCGCGATCCCCATCGGTGAAGAAGAGACAGCAGGTGAGCTCGCCGAGCGTCTCGCTTCGACCGCCGCACAGCTCGTGCGTGAAGAGCTCACGCGCGCAGTGCGCGGCGAACTCGAAGCGGTACCGCAAGAGCACGATCAGAGCAGTCACGCGCCGCCTCTCGAACGCGCCGACGGCGCGCTCGAGTTCTCGAAGACGGCCCGAGATCTGGTGAACCTAGTTCGCGGCCTCTCACCGCGCCCCGGCGCGCACACCTTGCTCAACGGCAAACCACTCAAGGTCACCCAGGTTCGTGCAAGCGCGACCCCCGCTGCCGGCGTCCCAGGCCTAGTCAGCGTCGAACAGAAACGAGTGCTGATCAGCACCGTCGACGGAACTTTCGAGCTCGTTCGCGCCCAACTCGAAGGTCGCAAAGAGCTCCCGGCGCTCGACTTGATCAACGGTCGCGCGCTCAAACCCGGCGATCTGCTAGGTCGATAGCAATTCGGCCCAAAGGCCGATCAATGCACTCCCCTCCGCGCAAGCGAACCGCGCTACTCTGAACGCCGCGAATGGAGCTCACCGATCGCTTCATTGAAACGATTCGCGGCGAGTTTCCGACGTTTCGCATCGTGCCCAAGCGCGGTCATTGGCCTTCGCGCGCGATCGACCTCGCGCTGAAGCTGGTCACGCTCGGTGGTCAACGGAGCTATCTCACTCGCTACCACACCGTGATCGGCAACACGCTGTACGTGCCGCCGACCTGGGATGCGATGGCCGACCTCGATCGAGTGATTTTGCTCCGTCACGAGCGAGTTCACTTGCGGCAGCGACGCCGCTACGGTGCCCTGTTGATGACTTGGCTTTACCTGATCCCATTCTTTCCGCTCGGCCTGGCCTACGGCCGTGCCCGCATCGAATGGGAAGCGTACGAAGAGACGCTGCGGGCGACGGCCGAGCTCTTGGGTTTGGATGCCGCGCGTTCGCCCAGCCTCCGCGCGCACATCGTGCAGCGCTTCATCGGACCCGAGTACGGTTGGATGTGGCCCTTCGAGCGCACGGTGCAAGCCTGGTACGACCGCGCGCTCGAGAATCTGTCGGGGGTCACTGAATAAGCCATGTCCACGGTAATCGGCATCGATTTGGGCACGACCAACACGGTCGTCTCCGTAGTTCGCGACGGCCAGGCATCCGCCCTGGTCGACGAAGCGCAGCAAGTGCTGATCCCGTCGATCGTGTCGTTTCACCCGAACGGCTCGGTGCTCGTCGGACGCGCCGCCAAAGAGCGCCGCATCGTCGACGCCCAGAATACGGTCTACTCAATCAAGCGCCTGATCGGCCGCAGCTGGGACTCCGAAGAGGTCAAGCGCGCGCGCTCGCGTTTCCCGTTCGAAATGCGTGAAGGCCCCGGGCAAGCCTCGCTAGTCGTGGCGCGCGGCGAGACTTACACCTTGCCCGAAATCAGCGCCTTCGTGCTGCGCAAGGCCAAGGCGGTCGCCGAGGCGGCACTCGGCGCGAGCGTCGATCGCGCCGTGATCACGATGCCCGCGAATTTCAACGATCTGCAGCGCGCGGCGACCAAAGTGGCCGGACGCGTTGCGGGTCTGGAAGTGCTACGCATTTTGAACGAGCCGACGGCCGCCGCGCTGGCCTACGGCTATGGGCGCGGCAGCTCCGAGCGCGTCGCCGTGTATGACTTCGGCGGCGGCACCTTCGACGTCACGTTGCTCGATCTTTCGAACAACGTGTTCGAAGTGCTCGCCACCGCGGGCAACACGTTCCTCGGTGGTGACGATCTCGACCTAGCTCTCGCCGAGCGCATGAGCGAGCAGCTGCTCGCGCAACACCGCGTCGATGCGCGCGCGGATTTGCAGCTCTTCGAGCGGCTGCGCGCAGCGGCCGAGCTAGTCAAACACCGGCTCTCGAACGAGCCCGAAGTGCGCCTCATCGTCAACGAAGTTGCGCATGGTGTGGGCGGACGTCCCGTCAATTTCGAGTTCACGATGACCCGCCAGGAGTTCGAGCAGCTCGCGCTGCCGATCATCGATCGCACGTTCGACGTGTGCCGCGAGGCGATGAACATCGCGCGGCTCACGCAAACGGATTTCGATCAGGTGCTCTTGGTCGGCGGTTCCACGCGCATTCCGCTGGTCCGGAGCCGCGTCGAAGACTTCTTCAAGAAGCCCATTCGCGCGACCATCAACCCAGACGAAGTCGTGGCCATTGGCGCGGCCATTCAAGCGGCGGCGTTGAGCGGCGCGGAAAAGCGTCGCGCCACGATGCCCCCCGCGCCGAGCCCCGCCTCACGTCAGACCCAACCCAAATTCAGCGACGCACAAATCCCAGACACGGTGCTGCAGCGACCGGGTACGAGCCCGCAGCCAGCGCCCGTTGCGCGCGTGCGCCTCGAAAGCTCGCCGGCAATCCCGAGCACGCAACCGTTCTTCGGACGGCCGCACGTGTCGACCACGCCGGGGATCCAACCGGGCTCGCGCCCCGCCGGTCCAACACACGAATCGACTCTGGGCGCGCTGCGCAAGATCGCGTCGACCGCGGTGCCGCCCAGCACCGTCGGCGGCCTCGGTCCGCGTCAGGGCGTCAAGACCGGGCGCGGCCTGGGACCCGAAGCCACGCGCGCCGTCGCCGGCCCCACCTTGGTCAGCGCATCCGATGAAGCTCAGAGTGCGCGCGACGCACTCGCCGACGCGCTCAGCCTGCCGCTCGTTGGCGCCCCCACCTCGAATCGCGAAGACAGCCTCGCATTCATCCTGGGCGACGATGATTTGTCGGAGCACGAGTCCGCGCCGAGCCAGCCGGGTTCGCGTCCGCTAGGCGCGTACGGCACGCCGGTGGCGCCCGATGCCGCTGAAATCGAGGAGGAAAACGCCCTCCCCCTGCCGGTGCTTCCGGAAGAGGAAATTACTCACGTCACCCCGCCGGCTGATCCAAGCTCGGCGCGCGGTTCGCGCCCCGACGCAGGCGGTCCTTTCGGCACCGCGCGCATGCCCGCAACACCGCACGCGCCGTTCCCGCCCGCTCCCGCGCCGCAATCGGCGCCAGTGTTCGTCGCGCCTCCGCCCATCTCCGTCGGCCCCTCGCGGACGGCTCCGATGCCCGCACCGTTCGGCACACATCAGACCCCTGCGCCGCCCAGCTACGGCAACTTCGAAGCCGCGACACGAGCCCCCTCATCGCGACCGGGCCCCTCGTCGCGACCTGCGCCGCCGCTTTTGATCGACGTGACTCCGTTCACGTTGGCGGTGGAAACGGTCAACGGTTTCTGCGACCCAGTGATCGAACGCAACACCCAGGTCCCCTGTGAGCGCACGCGCGTGTTCGTCACGGCGGTCGATCGCCAAAGCGTCGTGCGCGTGCGCATCAGCCAAGGAGAATCCAGCAAATTCGCTCAAAATACCTTGCTCGGTGAGGTAGAATTGAGCGGACTCAACCCAGCACCGCGCGGCGAGACGCAAATCGCGGTCAGCTTTTCGCTCGATACCAACGGCATGCTCAGCGTGAGCGCGAAAGACGTCGCCACCAATCGCGCCACCAGCACCCAAGTGAGATTGGTCGCAATGCCTGACGCGAACGACATCGCCTGGATGATGCAACGCAACGCCGCGCGTCAGTGAGGCAAGCATGCTCGCGGACCAAGCCGACATCGAACGCTTGCACGAGTGGGCGGAGGTGCTCGACGCATCCAGCTACTACGAGCTACTCGGCTTGCTCGAGATCGCGGACGACGACGCCGTGAAGGTCGCGTTCCACGAGTTTGCGCAAGCGTTTCACCCAGACGCCCACATCGGCTGCGACCGACAGACAGCGGACGTGCTGCGGCGCGTGTTTCAACGCGGCGCCGAGGCCTACCGCGTGCTGTCCAACCCCGCGTTGCGCCCGCGTTACGATTTGGCTCTGGCCAAGGGCCAGCTCCGCCTGGGCGACATGCCGCGACAGGCCAACGTCGGGGTGGGCGCCAAATCGCTCGACGAGCTGTGCCGAACCGCCTCGGCCCGGCGCTTCGCCGGGCGCGCGGACGAGCTGATCTCCCAGGGTGATCTCAGCGGCGCCAAGCGAGAACTGATGCTCGCCCTCCGTGAGGACGGGGAAAATCCCGAGCTCGCCGAGCGGCTCGACGCCCTAGATTTGGCCTTATTTGCCATGGGCGCCTGAGCACAGGCCCCCACGCGCACGGCTGAAAACCCTAGGGGGATAGGATCTTTTTGATGGTCACGCGCCCGTCGCGCCGCGGCACAGCCTTCGGCGTCGCGGGTCGGGGCTTCGCCCACCGCAAATGCCGGCCGCTCATTTTTTGGAATATTCCGACCAAAGGCGACCGTAGTGTGCTGGGTCGAACATCCGCGAACCCCTGTGTGGGGTCTAGCGATCTTCACCAGGAATGATAAAAGAGTGGCCCGCTCGGCTGCGGCCGAGACCGAAAATTGAACGGGAGCGTAGCCGTTGTTTAAGGCTAGCGCTTCGGGATCCGATAGCGCAAAGCTTTCCTGACGATTTCCAGAGATCCAAGAAAGCGCATCCGCGAGGCTGATTGTGAAGATTTCCTGTCCTGCGTGCCAAGCTAAGTATTCGATTGCAGACGAGAAAGTAACTGACCGTCTCGCTAAGATCCGTTGTCGCAAGTGCGGAGCCACCATCGTGATCGATGGTAAGACCTCCCCCGCGAACGTGTACACCGCCGCCGGCGAAGCCGCTGACACCAGTGCGGTCGAGCAAGATGGTGGCTCGCAGTACTCGGTCGACTTCGGCGAAGGCGACCAGCGCAACTTGAGCGTGGCGGAGATCGTCGCGGCCTACAATGCGGGTCAAGTGACTGCCGAGACCTACTTGTGGGCTGATGGCTTCGCTGATTGGAAAGCACTCGGCGAGGTCGAAGAGATCGTCGAAGCGTTGCATGCAGCAACTCAAGCGGCGGCTCCTGCGCCCGCGCCCGCCGCAGCAACTGCAACCCCCTCTCCGTGGTCGGCACCTGCTGCCGCACCGCGCGCTGCAGCGCGACCCGCGCGCGGCGCAGCAACTGATCTATTCGGCGGCATCGACCAAGCCGGAAGCGAGGAAGAAGTGATGACGAGTGCGCCCGAACCGCGTGGTGGTGGCAGTGCCAACACCGCTCCCGCTCAACAAAGCGGCAGTAGCTCCAGCACGGGAGCGCGCAACGAATCATCCGTCTTGTTCTCGCTCAGCGCGTTGACATCGGCATCGAACCCGGTGGCCGCGAGCCGTCCCGCTTCGCGCCCCATCGCCAATTCGTCTGCCTCGCGTGATGACTCGGGCTTGATCGATCTGAAGGCGCTCACCGCCGCAGCGACCAAGACCGAGAGCGCCCCCACCGCAGCGTTGACCGCGCCGATCGCGGTTGCGCCTCCGCTGGGTATCGCGCCTCCGCTGGGTATCGCGTCGCCGCTCGGTGGTGGCTTCGCGGCATCCGCGCAACCGAGCGGCTACCCTGCCGCAGGTGGCAAGAGCAAGGCTCCGCTGTTCATCGGCGGCGGCGTCGTGTTGGCCGCGTTGATCGTCGCCGGCGCTATCGTGCTCAAGCCGCAACCGCCGCCACCCGCGCCGGCCCCCGTTGCGGTCGCAACAACGCCAGTCGCCGCGCCAACTCCCGCGCCCACTCCGGTGATCACCGCGACTCCGCCGGCAACTGGCACCGCGGCGGAAGAGCCCGCACCCAGCGCCAAGGCTGCTGCGCCGAAACCGGTTTACCGGGGCGGCGGTGCTGCCGTCGCCGCGAAGAAGCCGGCAGGTGGTGGCGCAGCCGAGCCCCCCGCAGCAGCTACTCCGGCAAAGCCGCCTCCGCCCAAGCGCAGCTCGTGCGGCTGCGCGCCGAGCGATCTGATGTGCAACATGTCCTGCAGCGCGAAGTGAGCGTTTAGCGCGGCTCACCCGCCGCGCTTTCGCAAAACGTCGCCCGCCAAATACAAGTGCGCGGCAAGTGACTTGGCTCTGACGAGCCGTCTCTTGCCGCGCAAACGCGTGCGGGTCTCGATCAGCTCAGAGGCAGGTCCACGCGCTGCCGTCGCACACGCAGCCACCGCCCGTGTACGGGCAAGAGCTGGTGCCCGTGCAAGCGCTCCCGGCAGTCGGCTTCGTCGCGGGACAGCTGCCACCACCGGGATCTGCCGAACCGCCAGTGCCGAAGTTGAAGCCACCGGTACCGAAGTTGCGACCGCCGGCGCCGAAATTGCGACCACCGGTGCCGAAGTTGAAGCCGCCAGTGCCGAAGTTGAAGCCGCCGGTGCCGAAGTTGAAGCCACCGGTGCCTGCATTGAAGCCACCGCCGGTTCCGCCGCCAGGTCCGCCGCCACCGGTGCAAGACCATTTGCTCGACTGCCCGCAGGTACACCGACCCATGCCTTGGTAAGGGCAGGTACCGGCAGCCGGCGTGCAAGCGTCGCCGGCCGTCGGCTTCGTCGCGGGGCAAACCAACGTTGCCATGCATTGCCACTCGCGAGTCGCCATGCTCGCAGCGCCAGCCATCCCGCCCGGAAACATCCCGCCGCCTCCCCCGCGCCGCACACAGCTACAATTCATGCCCGTGTAATCACAGCTGGTTTGCTGCCCGGTGAGCGTGCACGCAGTCGCGTTTGCGGGGGCGGACGCTGGACAGCCCGCGGGATTGCTCGGAACACCGGTGGTTCCGGCCGTTGCTGCGCCCATTCCCGATCGGCCGCCGCTCGACGACTTACCGCCCGTGCCGTTCGTCGAATCGCCGCCGTCATCTGTTGAGCCGCCGCATGCTGCAACGAAGGCGAAGCCCACAACGAGTAGACTGCTGATTCCGTAACGTAGGGCTTTCATTGACGACTTCCTTCGCGGGCTCCGACCAAACGCCGGACTTTCCGCGCAAATGAGCGATTTTGTTAATTAGTCACCAGCGCTTCAGGCCGCCAGGCAGGAATTTCAGCGTCGCTGTGCGGGGCTCAGTGCCAGCTCGCGAGCTTCATCCCGGGCGAACCCTTGCGGGTGTAGCGCCAAGTAGCGCCTGGCTTCTGCGGCTGCGGCTGCGGTCCGACCCAAACGCTTTTGAGCGCGGAACAACTGCACCTCAGCTTCCTCGTAGCTCGGGTAGCGACTGAGCAACCGCGCGAACAGGTCAACTGCGCGCGCGTCCTCACCGCGATTGCGGGCGTCAATCGCCTCTTGGAACATGCGGCTCTGCTCGGCGAGGGTGCTGGTCTTGGTCTCCGCCGGAGTTGCGCGGACCGACCCCCGCGCCGGCAGCTCGCGACGCGCGACCGCGCCATCGGTGCCTGAAACCGCTGCAGGCGAAAGTGCCGGAGCGATGAGCGGCGCGACTGTGGGTGCTGGGGCCGATGAGCCCGATGCCCCGCTCACCGCCTCGGCATCTGAAGACCAGCGCTGTCCAGCGCTGAGCACTGCGGCCTGGAGCCCGTGCTGCAATACCCAGACCGAGCCGCGAGTGACGCTGACCTCGGTGACCGTTTGCTTATCACGGGACGAGACGCCAACCGCGAACACGGTGCCATGGACGACGACCTCCGCGTTCGGAGTCTCGACCACGACGCTGCGAGTGATGGGCGAATCCGGATCGACCGAAACTTCGACGCGACCGACTGCGAGCCGATAACGTTCTTCGACCGGCGTGATCCGCGGCACGGTGAGCTTGGTGGCTGGGTTCAAGTGAACCGTGCTCTTTTGCGAGTGAAGCCGAGCTTGCGCCTCGGGGGCCGTTTCGACCTCGCCCTGATCGCGCAAACCGAACTCGGAGCCGCTCGCGAGCACGCGGCTCTCGCCGTTCTCGGTCACGACGACAGCGCCCGTCACCTCTGAAACAGTCGAGAACACGGCGCTCGCGTCAGCGGAGCTCTGGCGCGCTCGCGCCGCGAAGCCGATGCCAAGTGCCAACGAAGCAGCAATGCCAAAGCCCCACAACACGCGGGTACGCGTGGCTCGACGCTTGTGCTCGGCGTTCGCGCGAATGGATCGCGAGAGCGCGGCGACCACTTGCTCGCGCCGGCGCTCCACGTGCTCCGGATCTTCGACCGGCACGACTTGGCTGCCCAAGCGCCGCAGCATGTCATCCGGCTGCGAAGGGATGCGAGTTCCGCTCACGGCGACACCGACTTTCGGCGCGGGGCCACGTGGTCCAAGCGGCGAAACAGCTCGCTGCGCCCTCGAACCAAGCGTGACTGCGCGGCCGAGACGCTGACCTGAGTCATCAGCGCGATCTCGGCGAGTTCATGACCGAGCACGTCGTGCAAGAACACGGCCTCGGCGTGGGTCGACTTCATCTCGGAGAGTTGCACTCGCAAGCGCTCGAGCTCCGCGCGCGCGGACGCTTCACCCTCCACGTCCACCCCAGCGCGAACTGGTTCGGTATCGATACCCGCTTCGCGGTCCAGCACTCGTCGCTCACGACGACGTGAGCGCAGCGCGTTGAAGCCGACGTGGCTCGCAATGCTGGACGCCCAGGTTCGCAGGCTGCACGCCCGCGCGTAGGAGCGTCGCGAAAGCGTCACCACGATCTGCTCGAACGCCGCTTGCACGAGATCGTCATGGTCGGCTTCACGTCGACCAAACACGCGGTAGAGCGTATGATCGACCACGCCCACCAGGCGCTCGTAGATGACCGACGCGACTTGGTGATCGCCGCGTTGCACGGCATCGATCAACTCTTCGTCGGTCGGCGTGCGTTGTTGCACCGTCTGGCCAATGCCTGACGCGGGCGCCGCTGCTGTGCCGCTGGCGGCGGGAACGACACGTAGCTTCTGCTCTGGTCGAAGTCGCGGGCTGCTAGACACCTTGGTGAGAATAGTACCTGAGGTGGGAAAGAGCAGGCGGACCACCTGAAATCACCGAAAAGAGTGGTATCTTCAGCCGAGATGAGGCGCAAGCCCTCCCATTCCGTCCGCAGCGTTGCGTTCGCGACGGTGTTTTGTGCGCTGGGCGTAGCCGGCGGCTGCGGGCGCGCAGAGTTTGATCTGCTGCCTAACGAAAGCGTGGGCAATGCAGGTAGCGGGCCGAGCACCGGGGCGGGTGTGGGCAACGGTAGCCTCAGCGGCAACGGCGGCGCTTCGGGAAGGACGCCGAACGGTGGTGCCGGAAGAGGAGAATTCGGCGGCGGTTATGGCGGACGCTTCGTCTTTCCAGCGGGAGGCTCAGGAACCAGCCCGTGCCTCGGTGAAGGGGGTTGCCCAGACGACCCGCTCCCCTGTGCCGACGGCGATCCTTTCTGTACGAATTGCACGCCCTGTACGAATTGCACGAAAAACAATCAATGCGCGTTGATGATTGCGGACACTTGCGATCCGGAACTCAGGCGTTGTGTGCAGTGTCGCAAGGACTTTGAATGCAACGGTCCGGGCGGCGGCAACGAATATCGTTGTAACCAGAAGACCTACCGTTGCGCGAAGAGCTGCAGCACCAGCAAAGATAGCTGCGGGAACGATCCCCAACAACACCTGACTTGTAACCAAGAGCTCGGCGTGTGCGTGTCTTGTCTGAAGCCCGATGACTGCATCGGCTACGGACCAAACGCTCGCTGCTATTTGAACGAATGCGTCGAATGCTCTCAAAACAGTCAGTGCGGGAATCAGCTTTGCGTGTTCGGGCGTTGTGTGCAGCCGCACCAATGAATCAGCGAAGCTGAACGCGTAAGCCCGCGCACCCAAGATAGCGAAAGCTCGCCGAGGTCCCCAAAGGCGAACCGTGCACCTTGACCTCGGTTTCGCCGGTGAGCCCCGCCGCTTGCACCTCGGCAGTGAGCAGCAGGTTCGGGACGATTTGCACTCGGCCACCGAATGCCCCCTGCACACCGAGGGTCCAGCGGCTCATCGTCTGTGACTCCTGGTCGATGTCACTGGCGTGAGCGTCGAAGTATTCGGCCAGCGCCTGAACTCGGAACTCCAGACCCGATGCGTCCAAGCGCCCGATCAGCGGCACACCCCCGCCGAGCGAAACATCGAACCAGCGCGTCGTGACGCCGTTCGAACCGGAGCGCAGGCGCGTGGCGGCGCTGCCTCCGACCGTAAAGAACACCGGCATTCGCGCCGGTGCGAGGTCCAGATACAACGCGCTGCCGAGGCGCCATGGCGGATCCGTGTCCAACCCTGGGCCGAAGATCACCGCAGCGCCAATGAACATTTCGGTCCGACGCGCGCGTTCGTCCACGGCGGGTGGCCGTTCGAGCGGGATATCGTCCGCAGGTTTCGCGGCTGGAGCGGCTGCTTTTGCGGCTGGAGCGGCTGCTTTCGCGGGCGATGCCGACTTCGCGGTCGACGAGGCGGCAGCGCTGGGCGCCGATGTCGCTGACTCAGAAGTGGACGTCGAAGATGCAGGCGCAGTTGCAGCAGCGGCCGCCGAACGCGCTGCCGTTGAAGAGGTCGGCGAGGCCGGTCCGACGCGTTCGCTCGTCTCTTGCTCTGGACTTGGGTTGCTCTCGGCGAGCGTACCGATCGCGAAGCCGACCGCGCGCCAGCGATCCATGATTTCGTCCGACGCCAAAAACGCGAAGTCTTTGGTCCGCCAAGAGTCGTGATCGCCCCGGCGCACGCCGACTTCGACCCGGATCTTGTCCTCCGATTGCAAAGTCACGATGGCCACCGCGGCCGGCTGCTCTTCATTGGCATTGCGTGCCAAAACGCACTCGGCGTCGCGCGCCGCGCGACTGCAGGCAGAAACCAGCACCGAAAGCGCACTCTCCGACACTTTGGGTGCCGCTAATTCGATGACGATCAGGTCCGCAGCCACGCGCTACTCACCTACTCGAAATCAGCGATGGGTTCGAGCAACGAAAGCATGCCACGCGGCGCCAACTCGAACACTTGCCCACGGCGATCGGAGAGACCGAGCCGCACCAGCCCGTCGGCGCGCAGCAGCGCGAAGGGCTGCGCCGGACTCGGAGCGTCTTGGCCGGCGGCAATGACGACTACGAGCGTCGGATCACGGCCCACCACGGCTTGCGTCTCTGGGCGCGCTTCACTCTCCGCGGCAACTGCTCCGCTCGGATCGTGATCGCGCGCGCGCGTCAACAGCGCCAGGTCCGACTTGCCGCGCGGCACGTCGCGCAGCAACGCGGCCGCAGACTTACGCACGAACTCCGAGCGATCCCGACTCAGCGCCGTCGCATCTTGGCCGCCAGGACAGCGCTCGCGGGTGAACCGCAGCGCGCGCAGCGAGATTGCCCGGAGCATGGCGCGCTCGTCGCTCAGTAACGGACACGCCAGGTTTGCCACTTGGCCATGTTCCCGCTGGGCGATCCGCGCCAGCGCCGAAAGCGCGTTGCCGGCGACGCTCACCGCTTCTTCGTGCAAGGCCTTCTCCAGCGCTGGGCGGTCCGCGCTCGTACCGACCTCTGCCAAAGACCATGCGGCGTTGGCGCGCACCCGCAGGCTCTGGTCGCTCAAGAGGGGCACTAATCGCGCGCGTTCACTCGGGTGAGCCGCCAAGGCTTCGGCAAACTTCGCGCGGTCGGCGGCGAGCGTCGACGCTCCGGCGATGCTGGCCAATTGCGTCGTGGCCTCGGGCGCAGGCATGCGGCCGAGTAGTTCGATCAACGCGTCGCGTTCGCCGTCGCGAGCCCGGACGAGCAACGTTGCGAGTCGGCGCGCAATCTCGGGACTCTGCTCCACGGATAGTGTGCCGCCCAGCGCGAGCAAGAGCAGCGGTCGTTCTTGCTCGGTCACCTGCGCGAGCCGATCCAGGAGGGTTGCTGCGCGGCCTGGCAAAGCGAGTCGTCCGAGCGCCGAAGCTGCCGCCAAGCGAACGCTTCCCGAGTCGTCGTCGAGCGCGTGCCAAAGTGTTGGCCATTGTCCCGCTTCACCCAAGAACCCAAGCGCCGAGAGCGCGCGACTGCGCAGCGCGACTTCGTCGTCTGAGGCCGCGAAGGGCAACAAGCTTCGCGCCGCCCGCGGCGCTCCTGTTTGGCCGAGCAGATCCAACAGCTCGGCAAGCTCGCCGCGCTCGTGGCGCGCTTTGCCGAGCGCATGCTCGATCGGCTCGACTGCACGCCCGTCTGGGTGATTCGGATCGAGCAATGCGCGTGCTGCGAGCCGCGCCGAACGCCGGATCAGCACGTCCGGATCAGCAAGGTACTCCAGCACCGTCGGCAACGACTCGGGAGCACCGAGCTGCGAGAGCGCGAGCAAGGCGGGCTCCGGCTTCAGTGCTCCGCGACGCAACGCTTCCTGAATCGCGGACGCGCTCGCCAGATCGCGTGTCTGGCCGAGGGCGAGCGCACACCCCCCCAAACGCTCCGGCTCCAACTCGGTGCTCAAGCAGGCGCGAAGGGGCCCAAGAGCGCTCGGCCCCGAGCGCGAAAGCGCTTGGATCGCGCCGCTGCGCACATTGCGGGGACGATCGGCGGCGAGCTGCTCGATGAGGACTTTGGCCGCGTCCGGTGTGTGCAGCTGGGACAGCGCATCGAGCGCAGCGGCGACAACGGCGTCGCTGCCGTTCGCCAGCAGCGCGCTGATGCTCGCGACAGTACTCGGATCGCCGATCCGCGCCAGGGCAGCCAGGGCCGCCACGCGCACGCCATCGTCCGCGTCGCGCAACGCGAGGACGAGCGCTGGGCTCGAACGCGGATCGGCCAACTGCGCGAGCGCTCGCGCCACGGCTTCGCGCACGGGCGGGCGCGCGTCCTGAATTTTGCCGATCAATGGCACGACCGCGCGCGGATCGCCCAGATCACCGAGTGCCAGCGCTACCACGCGGCGCACCTCGGGCGTGCCGTCGTCCAAGTGCCCGAGCAGCGCGAGCGCGGCTTCCGGCGCGGCAGACTTGCCGAGCGCCGCCGCCGCGGCGCTGCGAACCCCGGCATCACCGTCACCGAGCGCGCGCCCGAGCGAAGGCACCGCGCGCGCACTCGGACTCTCACTGAGCGCTTCCGCCGCCGCCAACCGCAAGCGGCGCTCGCCGTCACTCAGCCACGGGATCAGTCGATCGCCGAGCGCGGGCAGACCAAAGCCCAAGCACGCATCGAGCGCGGTCAACCGCACGCTGACATCACTGTCGTCGAGCGCGGCGCTAGCCAAGCGCGCACCGCTACCCTTCGGCAACTCGCGCAGCGACTGGGCAGCGCGTCGACGCAGATCGACGTCCTGGCTGTGCAAGTCCCGCTCGACTCGCTGCACGGCGCTCGGCCACACGGCGGCCGTGGCCGGCACGGGCAAGCCGAGCAACAGAACAATCAGTGCAAGGGTCGAACGGCGCACGCTCGGAGAACATAGCATTCCCCGTTCCACACACACGAATCCCTCAGCTGGGGCTAGCGATCTCCTGCAAGGCGCGGCGCGTGGCCTCACGCTGCCGAGGGCGGATATACCCGTAAAAGAGGGCGTTGAGCAGCAGCAGCCGGAACAGCATGTAGTACTCCGCGATATCCAGGCCAATCGACACGGCTAGGCCGAACACCAGAGATCCGAAGCCGAACAGCGTGCGCCACCAGCGCATGACGGGACCTGCGTACTTGCGGTAGACGGCTGCGTTGCGCTCGCTGAACTCGACACTTTGAGCCGCCAGGCCACGCGAGAGCGGATCGAACTTGTCGACGTAGTCGTTCTGACTGCGCAAATAGAAGAAATAGATCGCGAAAGTGACGCGAATCACGAACGACATCTGACCGCGCTGCGCCTCGAAGCGCTCGAGCGCGGCGCTCAACTCTTCACCCTCACGATAGCTCGGGTGAGTCAGGCGCAAGAACACGTTCTTGAAGTGATCGTACATCGTGGTGTGGAAGGAGCCGGTGATGATCGTCGTCAGCGCCAGCACGCCAGCGACGGCCATAGCCCAGCGCGGCTCTTGAAATTTACGCAACACGAGCCACGCGCCGCCACCAACGACCACGGTCGACCCCACCCAATCAGCAACGCCGTCCAACATGCGCCCGAATGCCGACGAACTCTTGCGCAGGCGCGCCAATTGCCCGTCGCAGCAATCGAGCACGGCAGAGCTGAAGATCAGCGCGCCAGCGAGCGGCAAGTGCCACGGAAAGTTGGCAAAGATGCAGCCCCCGGCCGCGAACGCCGCCAAGATCGAGCCGACCGTGACCAGGTTCGGCGACACCGGCGTGGGCAACAAGATCTTCGCCAGCACGTACGCGGGCGGCCGATGCACCCAGACGTCGATCGGCTCTTCGACCTCGAGCGGCTTTAGGCTCCGAAAGTAGGCGTCCCAGAAGCCCATTCGCAACTCCTACGGCGCCCCGCGACCCGACGCGCGGGGCCCTTCTAGCAACTCACTCGGCGTCGCCGGTGGTCGCGACATTGACATAGGCGCGGTGCGCCTCGCGACGAACACGCCCACCGAGCACGCGCTCGAAGGCGTTGATGCAGCGCGCGTTCTGCTCACGCGTGCCGACCGTCACCCGAACGTAGCTGCGTTTGGCGTGGTGCACGGAGAGCGAGCGAATGAGCACGCCATCCTTGAGCATTGCCTCGACCAAGCGCTCCGCGGTTTGGCCGGTCGAGGACACGTCGATCAGCACGAAGTTGCCTTCACTCGGCACGGGCGCGAGGCCCTCGATGCGGGTGAGCCGGTCGACCAGCTCCGCACGCGCGACGCGGAGCTCGGACATACGCGCGTCGAACTCGGCCGCGTCATCCAAGGCAGCGCTCGCCGCAGCCAAGGTGATGGCCGGGATGTTCCACGGCACTTTGACTCGCGAGAGCAAGCGAACCACGGCCGGGTGCGCGAGCGCGTAGCCCAAACGCATACCGGCGAGACCAAACGCCTTGGAGAACGTGCGCAAGACGATCGCGTTCGGGAACTCTTCGAGTAGCCGTGTGTACGACTCCCCTTCCCCGAACTCGTGATAGGCCTCATCGATCACCGTCGGCAGGCCGAGGCGAAGCAGGCGCTTGATGTCCGCTTCTGCCATTCGCCCGCCGGTGGGGTTGTTCGGCGTGCACAAGAAGATCACCTTCGTCCGCTCGGTGATGCCGCGGATCAGACCGGGCAGGTCGTGATCGTGGTCCTCGCTCATGGGGACGAGCACCGGAATGCCACCAACCGTGCGCGTGCGCGCTTCGTACATGCTGAACGTCGGCACGCTGAGCAACACTTCTTCGCCCGGGCCGACGAAGGTGCGGATCACCAGATCGATCAGCTCGGTCGAGCCGGCGCCCAGGATCACACTGCCTTCGGCCTGGTTGTCACGCAGCGCAAGCTTGTTCTTCAAAGCCAGCGCGCCGCCCGGATACAAGTTGCCGCGCGTCGCCGCCTCGATGATGGCGTTGATCACGCGCGGGCTCGGTGCATAGGGACTCTCGTTCGACATCATCCGCAAGACGTCGTTTTGCTCGGCCACGGCGAAGTGGTCTTCGTTGTACGGCTTGGCTGCACGCACCCAGCTCGGGGCATAGAACTCGATGCTCTCGGGATCGATCACCGGCGGTTGACCAGTGCCCGGTTCATCACCCAACGTGTCGCCGAAGACGCGCAGCATTGCCTCTGCGCAAGCCAACGCCTGCGGCGTGTCAACGTCCACCCAGCGCACGTCGCCCACGTCCGTGGCCAGAAAGCGGCCGCGGCGGCTGAGCGCCTGCACGCCGTCACTGAGCGAGCAATCGCCCGCCGTCGCTTCCACCGCGGCGAGCTCCGCGATCAACGCGGGGCCAATGCGGAACACGCCGGTGTCGAGCGCGTCGTAGCTCTCGAGCTCCTTGCCAATGCGCTTGATCTTGCCCAGCTCGACGCCGACTTTGGTGGCGTCGTCCAAATCGAAGCAACGCTCGATGTCGTAGTCGACGGCCAGCGCGCACGAGCCCTCGGGCACGTCCGCCGCCAACAACCGACGCACCAGCTCCGGCGAGTACAAATGATCGGACATGGTGAGCACGCACTCGCGATCGACGTAGCGAGCGGCAGCGAGCAAGCTCACGCCGTTCTTCTTGTCGAAGTGCGGATTGTCGACGAACGACAATTTCAAGCCCAAGTCCGTCTCGGCCTTGAGCGCGGTGCGCACGGCCTCGCCTTGGAAGCCGGTAATCACCACTGCCTCTTGAATGCCCGCGCTCTTCAGCGTGCGCAGGACGCGAACAACCAGCGGCACACCTCCAACTACACGGAGGGGTTTCGGAAGCACGGCTGCTCCCTCACTCAGTCGGGACCCCGTACCAGCCGCAAGTACGATGGCCCGTGTGACGCGTCGCTCAGTCATCTCTAAGGCTCTCTTTCGTCACCCAGGGAGGCCCCGGGTTCAAGCACTGTATGGGACTTAGCACGCGCCGTGACAAGGGGCCAAAGCCTATTCGATTCGATGACTTAGACCACCTTGGCTGTGTCTTCGGCCGGACACAGTGTCGCAAAAAAACGACACCTCTGTTCGCATTCGGCGCCACTGGTAAAACCAGCTAGAACGGCAGTCATTTCAAATTGTTACGAGACAATCACGGAGATTCCCCGCGTTTTCTCGGATTTGACCCAATCGGCGCGCCGCGTCAGACGCTTCGCACTACCGGCCTCGATAGCGACACCCGCGTCAGGCGCCAGCTCGGACCAGCTCGCGGGCCCGCTCCAGGTCCGTGAAGTCGTCGACCTCGGTCCACGGCAGGTCGGCCACCGGCACAGCCTCGGCCGCTAGGGCGCCGGCCCCGATCAGCCGTGAGTAGACGTCCTCATAGTAGAGCCCGGTCTCGCCGTCGTCGATCGCCGCGCTCAGCGCGTTGAACAGGGTGAGCGAGAAGCTACTGGAGATTCGCTCGATTCCAATGCTCTCGCCGGCACTCTGCGCCAGCGGAATGCCCTTGCCGAATGCGCCGATCAGCGAGCCACCGGGTTGCGCGAGCGTGACCTTCATTGCCTCGGCGTCCAGCATGCGCCCGGCGTCGACCGCGACCGAGAGCTCTGCGGACGAAGCGTCGAGACGCTCCAGCACTTGACGCTGGAACACCACGTCCCCATCCAGCTTGAAGAAAGCGTCGGTGCCCACGGCATCACGACATAACGCGAGTGACACGGAGTTTTGTGTGCGATCGAATTCGGGGTTTTTGCAGTACTCCACGGCAACCGGTGAGCCGAGCATGGCGGCTCTCACCGCGTCTTCGCGGTAGCCAGTAGCGAGTACGATTTTTCGCACTCCGTAGCTCACCAACAAGCGCACCGTACGCCCCAAGATTGTTTCGCCACCGAGATCGACCAACGCTTTGGGTCGATCATCCGTGATGGGTCGAAGTCGCGACCCGATCCCCGCGACTAGAATCACTGCAGCAGTCGTTTTCATCTACTATTTCCGTAATTCTTTGGCCTGTTCCCATTGCGGACGGGCACGCACCTTGCTAGGAGCCGCGCATGCAACGACCTGAGACCGTAAAAAAAGCCGAGGGGAAACTCGCCGTACTCTTGCCGGGAATGGGCGCCGTGTCCACGACCTTGATGGCCGGCGTGCTCTTGGCGAACAAGGGTTTGGTTCAGCCGATCGGGTCGCTCACGCAAACCGGTACGATTCGTCTCGGCAAGCGCACCGATAATCGAGTTCCGCGAATCAAAGACTTTGCGCCACTCGCCAAGCTCGAAGACATCGTGTTCGGCGGTTGGGACCTCTTCCCCGACAGCGCTTACGAGTCTGCGCTGCACGCCAAGGTGCTCGAGAGCAAAGATCTCGATCCGATCAAAGAAGAGCTCTCGGCGATCAAGCCGATGAAAGCCGTCTTCTACCCGGAGTTCGTCAAGCGCTTGCACGGCACGCACGTCAAGACCGCAGCCACCAAGTTCGAGATGGTCGAGCAATTGCGCGCCGACATCCGCAACTTCATCAAGGACAACGGGTGTTCACGCGCAGTCTGCGTGTGGTGCGGCTCCACCGAGGTGTACCTCGAGCCCGGCCCCGTTCATCAGACGATCGCCGCGTTCGAGAAGGGTCTGCACGAGAACGACCCCAGCATCGCCAACTCCATGATGTACGCGTGGGCGTGCCTGAAGGAGGGCGTGCCGTTCGCCAACGGAGCGCCGAACCTCACGGTCGACTTCCCCGCGGCGCTCGAGCTCGCGCGCGAGACGCAAACGCCGATCTGCGGCAAGGACTTCAAGACCGGTCAGACGTTCATGAAGACGCTCCTCGCGCCCGGTTTGAAGGCGCGTGGCCTGGGCGTGAAGGGCTGGTTCTCCACGAACATCCTCGGCAACCGCGACGGCGAAGTGCTGGACGAGCCGGGCAGCTTCCGCTCCAAGGAAGTGAGCAAACTCGGTGCGCTGGAGTCCATCTTTCAGCCGGAGCTCAATCCGCAGCTGTACGGCGATCTCTATCACAAGGTCCGAATCGAATATTACCCTCCGCGCGGCGACGCCAAAGAGGGTTGGGACAACATCGATATCTTTGGTTGGCTCGGCTACCCGATGCAAATCAAGATCGACTTCTTGTGCCGTGATTCGATCTTGGCCGCGCCATTGGTATTGGACCTCGCGCTGTTCGGTGACTTGAGCAAGCGCGCCGGCTTCCGCGGCGTCCAGGAGTGGCTGAGCTTCTACTTCAAGTCGCCCCAAACTGCCGAAGGCCTGTATCCAGAACACGATGTGTTCATTCAATCCATGAAGTTGAAGAACACCCTTCGTTGGATGATGGGTGAGGATTTGATCACCCACTTGGGCAACGAGTACTACGACTGATTGCGAATCATGGGCCCGGCGCTCCGTGACCAAATGTCACGACCGGGCTGCGATGTCGCAAAAAGACACGTCAGGACCGACTCTCGAGTCTGCAAAGGCCGCCCGGCGCTCACCGCGGGCGGCTTTCGTGCGATTGCTTTCGGACGCAATGGACTAGCATCGTCATTGTGCGCAGTGACGGGAAGACGCGAAGCCTCGCCAGACAATTGGCGGAGGAGTGCGCGCTCCGTGTCCAGGCCGAGGAAGCAAATCGCATCAAGGACGAGTTCCTCGGCACCCTGAGTCACGAATTGCGCACACCGCTCAACGCGATCTCGGGTTGGGCGCATTTGCTACAAGCGGGCACCCTCGCACCACCCGAGCACGCGCGCGCCATCGAGACAATTCTGCGTAACGCCAAACACCAGGCGAGGTTAATTGAGGACCTGCTGGACGTTTCGCGCATCATCAGCTGCAAGCTGTCTCTGACGCTGGCGCCACTCAACCTGACGAAGACCATCGAGGCGGCGCTGGAGGCCGTCACGCCTGCAGCCATCGCCAAACAAGTTCGCATCACCGCCGACCTGGGCACGCGCCCGAGCGAAGTTTCGGGCGATCCCGAGCGTCTTCAGCAGGTCTTCGCGAACCTGCTGAACAACTCAATCAAATTTTGCGAACCCGGCGGACAGATCGCGATTCGCATCCAGCAAGAGAGTCGACGCGTGCTGGTCCAGGTGATCGACGACGGTCGAGGCATCGCGGCGGAGTTCCTGCCACTGCTCTTCGAGCGCTTTCGCCAGGCGGGTCACCCGATCGCGCGCCCGCGCGGAAGCGGCCTGGGCCTGGGCCTGGCGATCGCTCGCTACCTGGTCGAAGCGCACCACGGCACGATCACTGCTCACAGCGCCGGCGAAGGTCAGGGCGCGACCTTCAGCGTGTCATTGCCATTGCTACCGAGTGATTCGCTCCCGCCCACCGGCGAAACAGCGCCCCCATTGGGCCGCCAGCTTTGCGGCGCTTATCTGTTGGTGATCGACGACGACCCGGACGCGCGCGAGTTGCTCGGCATCTTGCTGGAGCGCGAGGGCGCTGAGGTCACGGTCGTCGACTCCGCAAAAGCGGCGCGGGATTCGCTTCGGGCGAGACAGCCCGATGTGATCATCTGCGACGTTGGCATGCCCGAAGAGGACGGCTACGCGTTCATGCGCCGGCTGCGCGCATCGGGCGAGCGCGCTGGCGGCTTCATTCCGGCGCTGGCGCTCACCGGTCATGCCAGCGCACAGGACACGCGCCTGGCGCTCCTGGCAGGTTTTCAGATGCACGTGAGCAAGCCGCTCGATCCGCCGCGCTTGCTCGATGGCCTGGTGAAACTTTGGCGACGAGGTGTGACTCGAATCCCATGACCGACATTGCTCAACCACAACCTGACGGCGCCTGGCTGGTGGAACGCACGAAGACCGGTGTCTTTGGCCTGGATACCCTGCTGCGAGGCGGTCTGGTGCGCGGCGCGATCTACTTGGTGATGGGGCGCCCGGGCACCGGCAAGACCACGCTCGGCAACCAACTGTGCTTCGAACACGTCAAGCAGGGCGGACGCGCCGCGTACATGACGCTGCTCGCCGAGTCGCACGCCGCGATGTTGAAGAATCTGCACACGATGAGCTTCTTCGACCCGAATGTGATCAACAACGGGCTCTCGTACGTGGGCGCTTACCGCGCGTTGCGTGATGAAAAGTTGCGCGGCTTGCTCGACATGGTCCGGCGCGTCATCTTGGACGAGAAGGCGACCCTGCTCGTGATCGACGGCATCTCCCCGGCCCGTGCCATCGCCGAGAACGACGTCGCGCTCAAAGAGTTCGTGGTCGAACTGCAGATGTTGAGCGCAATGACCAACTGCACCACCATCTTGCTCGCCAACATGACCGCCGCGGATGCCAACGATCCCGAGCACACCATGGTCGATGGCCTGATCGAGCTGTCGTTCGAGCAGTTTCGGCGTCGCACGTTTCGCACCATCGAAGTGCTGAAATTTCGCGGCACGCGACACCTGCTAGGTCGCCACGAATTGGAGATCGGTTCGGATGGGGTCTCGATTCATCCGCGGCTCGAGGATTTGCTCGACGGCTCCGAGCGGCCAGCGCCCGCCAGCAACCAACGCCTCCGGACCGGGATTCGCGAACTCGACCTGATGCTGCACGGCGGCGTGCTGCGTGGCACGACCTCCGTCGCGCTCGGATTTTCCGGCAGCGGCAAGACGACGCTGGGCTTGCACTTCTTGCACAGCGGCGCGGAGGCGGGTGAGCCGGGATTGCTGTTCGGCTTCTATGAGTCGCCGGATCGAGTTTTACAGGGCGGAGCGCGCGTCGGACTGGACCTGGAGCAGCATGCGACGAGCGGCCTGTTTTCGCACGTTTGGCAGCCGTCCTACGAGTTTGGGCTGGACCGCTTGGGGGCTCGCTTGCTGACCGAGGTCGAACGCATCGGCGCCAAGCGCATCGTGATCGATAGTCTCGACGGCTTTCGCCAAGCGGCGATCGACCCCGCGCGCACCATTCGCTTCATCACCGCGCTGCTCAACGAGCTGCGAACGCGTGAGATCACGACGCTGCTGGTCGATGAGACCCTGAAGCCGTCTGGACCCGAGATGGAGATGCGCATCGAGGGCATTTCGGCTCTGGTGGAGAACCTGTTCCTGCTCGAGTATGCGACGGTCGGCGCCCGCATGCGCCGCAGGCTCTCGATCGTGAAGCAGCGCGCGAGCGCGCACGAAAGCGCTGCGCGCGAATTTTTCCTCACCGAGCGAGGAATCGAAGTCGCGCCGGACGCGGCCAGCGCTGTCGAAGTGGCGACGACACCGGCTGCCCCCAACGCGGCGCGTACGCCGGAAGGCGTTTGAAGAGGTCGGCAATGGCGACGCCACCGCACAACGTGCTGGTCGTCGACGACGAGTATGCTTCGCTCGAAGTGCTGGCGTTGATGCTGACAGGCGAAGGCTTTCAGGTGTTCACGGCCAATGACGGCGAGGAGGCGTTGCTACGGCTGGAACAAACGCCCATCGCCGTCGTGATCACCGACTACAAAATGCCGAAAATGGACGGCAGTGAGCTGTGCCTCAGAATGCTGGCCGACTCGCGGTTCGACAATATTCCCGTGATTTTTACGAGCGCCACCTACCGGCAAGACGTACCTCGGCCCCAAAACGTCGCGGCATTTTTCTACAAGCCCCTGCTGTTCAAGGACGTGCTTTCAGCCTTGCAGCGGATCTTGAAGAGCGCGCCGTCGCCTTAGCGGTACACTCGCGGCGTGGCGGCCGACCCTCTGCGCGACCTTTCGCTCCCCGCGCGGGATTGGTTCGAGACCGCGCTGGGCGCTCCGACGCGCGCGCAGGCACTCGGAATACCTGCGATCATCTCGGGCGCTTCGACGCTCCTGCTCTCGCCCACGGGCTCGGGCAAGACGCTCGCGGCGTTCTTGTCGGCCGTGGACAAGCTCATGCACTCGCCGGAGCCACCCAAGGAGGCACGCTGTCGGGTGCTCTACGTCTCGCCTCTCAAGGCGCTCGCGGTCGACATCGAACGCAACTTGCGGGCACCCATCGCCGGCATCTCCGAAGCGGCTCGAAGGCTCGGCAAAGACATCCGCGTGCCAACCTTGGCGGTTCGCACCGGTGACACACCGCAGCTGGAACGCGCGCGCATGCGGCGCACCCCGCCGGATATCCTGATCACCACGCCTGAGTCACTGTTCCTGCTCCTCACCTCCGAGACGCGCAAGATCCTGGAGTCAGTCGAGACGTTGATCGTCGACGAAATCCACTCCTTGGTGGCGAGCAAGCGCGGCGCTCACTTGTTCCTATCACTCGAGCGCCTGCAGGCCTTGCGCGCGGGAAAGCCGCTGCAAAGGATTGGCCTGTCCGCGACGCAGCGGCCGCTCGAAGAAGTCGCGCGCCTGCTCGGGGGCTTCGATGGTGAGCAGACACAACGCCCCGTCACAATCATCGACGCCGCACAAAAGAAGCCGCTGCGCCTGAGCGTCGAGTTGCCCGAACCCGTCGCAGAGCCCGAGACAAACGAGTCCGACCGACTGCGAGACATCGCGAGCGGCCCGGCTGCTCGAGGTCCCGCTGGCGCACGCTCGGTCTGGCCGGCGGTGCACGAGCGGCTCGTGGAGTTGATCCGCGAGCACCGCACGACGATGATCTTCGTCAACAGCCGAAGGCTCTCCGAGCGCCTCGCCGCGGCGCTCAACGAATTGGCCGGCCAAGAGTTGGCGCTCGCCCATCACGGCTCCGTCGCGCGCGAGAAGCGACAAGTGATCGAAGAGCGGCTCAAGTCCGGACTCTTGCCCGCGATTGTCGCGACGTCGTCGCTCGAGCTCGGGCTCGACATTGGCGCGGTCGATCTGGTGGTGCAAATCGAGGCGCCTCCGTCGATTGCCTCGGGTTTACAACGCATCGGCCGCGCGCAGCACCATGTCGGCGGCACGCCCGAGGGCGTCTTGATGCCGAAGCACAAGGCCGATCTGTTGGCCACTGCGGCGGCCACGCGCAGCATGCTCTCGGGCCAGGTCGAGGCCACGTTTTACCCGAGAAACCCGCTCGATGTGTTGGCGCAGCAGTTGGTCGCGATGTGCGCGGTGGAGCCCTACGAGGTCGACACCTTGTATCGCTCGGTGCGGGGAGCCGCGCCGTTCTCCGAGTTGCCGCGCTCGGCTTTCGACGGAGTGCTGGAGATGCTCTCCGGGCGCTATCCGAGCGATGAGTTTCCGGATCTGCGACCGCGTTTGGTCTGGGATCGCGTGAACGGGACCGTGCGCGCGCGCTCGTTCGCGTTGCGGCTCGCAGTCACCAACGCCGGCACGATCCCCGATCGCGGACTCTACGGTGTATTCCTTTTGGGTGATGACGGACCCAAGGGTGGACGCCGCGTGGGTGAATTGGACGAGGAGATGGTGTTCGAGCTGCGCGAGGGCGAAGTGTTCCTGCTCGGAGCCAGCTCGTGGCGCGCCGAGCAGATCACGCACGACCGCGTGCTCGTCTCGCCCGCTGCAGGCGAACCAGGAAAGATGCCCTTTTGGCACGGCGATCGACCGGGTCGACCGCTCGAGTTCGGCAAAAGCATCGGTGCGCTGACTCGTACTTTGGCGCAAGCCGCGGCGGGCGATGCCGAGCAGTTGCTGACCGGGCAGTACTATCTCGATACCCCTTCGGCGCACGCGCTGACCGAGTACGTGCACGAACAGCTGACGGCCGTCGGAGAAGTGCCGAGCGATCGCGTGATCGTGATCGAGCGCTTCCTCGATGAAGTCGGCGACCACCGGGTGTGCGTGCTCACGCCGTTCGGATCGCGGGTGCACGCGCCCTGGGCCACGGCCGTTGCGGAAACACTGCGCGCTCGGCGTGTCGGAGACATCGAGACCGTGTGGTCCGACGACGGCATGATCTTCCGCATTCCCGCGTCCGACGAGCCTCCGCCCAGCGACTGGTTCGTGCCGAGCTCGGCGGACGTCGAAGATCGAGTGAGCCGCGCGATCGACGGGACTTCGCTGTTTGCTGCGCGCTTCCGCGAGGCCGCCGGGCGCGCGTTGCTCTTGCCGCGCCGGCATCCCACGCGCCGCCAGCCGCTGTGGGCGCAACGCAAACGCGCCGCAGATTTACTGGCCGTCGCCGCACGACATCCGACATTTCCGATCGTGCTCGAGACCTATCGCGAATGCCTGCGCGACGTCTTCGACTTGCCCGGACTGGTCTCGGTGCTCAGCGACATCGAGAAACGTCGGGTTCGCGTGCGCACTGTCGACACGCTCGCGCCGTCGCCGTTTTCCGCCTCGCTGTTGTTCTCGTTCGTGGCCAACTTCGTCTACGAAGGCGACGCGCCCCTCGCCGAGCGACGTGCGCAAGCGTTGACCATCGACCACGAGCGCTTGCGCGAGCTTCTGGGAGAAACCGAGCTGCGAAGCCTGCTCGATCCGGAGATCATCGCCGAACACGAGCGCTTCCTGCAAAAGCTCAGCTACCCCGCGAAAGACGCAGACGCCTTATGTGACGTCTTGCGCGCTCTCGGCGATCTCACGCCGAGTGAAGTCTACGAGCGCGCAATCAGCGCTGAAGACGGCCAGCGCTGGCTCGAGCAGCTGGAGCGTGAGCACCGCGTGTTCCCGGCGCGGATCCAGCGTGAAACTCGCTACCTCGCCGCCGAAGACGCGGGACGATACCGAGACGCGCTGGGCGTCGTGCCTGCGCCTGGCACGCCCAACGCATTCTTGGAGCCCGTGTCCGACGCTTTGACGCAAATCATCGCTCGCTATGCGCGCAATCACGGCCCATTTCCCGAGTCAGCGCTGAGCGCGCGCTACGGTTTATCCAACCAGAGCGTGTCCGAGGTGGTCGCGCGCTTGCGCCAGAGCGGCCGCTTGGTTGCCGGTGCTTTCCTCGCTGGAGGTCACGGTGACGAGTTGTGCGACGCCGAGGTACTGCGCACTTTGCGGCAGCGATCGCTCGCGCAGCTTCGGCGCGAGGTCGAGCCAGTCGATCCCGTCGTCCTGAGTCGCTTCTTGCTCGAGTACCAAGGGACGACTCATCCGCGTCGCGGCGATGCAGCGCTGCTCGACGCGGTGGGTCAACTCGAAGGTTGTCCCCTGCCCGCCTCGGCGTTACTACGAGACATTCTGCCCGCGCGCGTACGCGGGATGACACCGCGCGATTTGGACGCGCTCTGTAGCAGCGGTGAAGTGGTCTGGGCTGGGGTCGAGCCAATTGGCAGTAATGACGGGCGAATCGCGCTGTATCTGGCCGAACACGAGGCGCTCTTGGCGCGCACGGTCACCCCCCTCGAAACCGAGCAAGCCGCGACGATTCGCGCCACGCTCGCTCGCCGCGGCGCGGTGTTTTTCGCGGAGCTGCTGCGTGAAACGGGAGGCTTCCCCAATGACGTGCTGAGCACGCTTTGGGACATGGTGTGGGCGGGTGAAGTCACCAATGATTCACTCGAAGCGTTGCGCAGTTTACTGCGCCCTACGTCGAGCAAACGCGATGGCCGAAGCGCGCGACTGCACGCGAGCCGTCGCTCGACTCAGAGCCGTCTGCCCGGCAGTGAAGGTCGCTGGTCACTGCGTAGCGCGCGCTGGGCAGAGCCGCCGAGCGACACGGATCGCCGCACCGCATTGGCCCGCGCGTTGCTCGAGCGCTACGGCGTGGTCACCCGGGAGGTCGCCCATGCCGAAGGGATCGAGGGCGGATTTTCTAGCGTGTACGAGATCCTGAAAGTGATGGAATCCAGCGGCCGCATTCGCCGGGGCTACTTCGTCGCTGGACACGGCGGCGTGCAGTTCGCCCTCCCTGGCGCCGACGAAGATTTGCGGGCCCAGCGCACCCCCAAGGACGACGCCCCACGCGCGCAGGTGCTGTCCGCTGTGGATCCCGCGAGCCCGTACGGCGCGCTCTTGCCCTGGCCCGAGGCGAGCAGCGTCGCTGGGCGGCTGTCACGCAGCGCGGGGGCATTCGTCGTGCTCTACCGCGGCGCGCTGATCGGCTATCTGCAAGTCGCTGGCGCGCTGCTCACCTTCGGTCAGGAGCCCAGTGCGCAGCGCGAACGCGCGTTGGCCAATGCTCTGGCTGCGTGGGCCCGCGCGCAACCGCTTCGGCGCGCATTTCAAATCGCGACCCTCGACGGAGCGCCCGCGGCCGAGCATGCCTACGCGAATGCATTTCGCGAAGCCGGATTCGTGGCGGTGGGCGGCGGATTGCTCTTGAACCTGCGCGACCGCGGCTTCGAGCTCGATCCGGAACTCGAGCCAGAAATCCCTACTGATCTCGACGAAGCCGATGCCGGAGGGTGACACCCTTCATCGCACCGCGCACACGCTCGCGCGCGTACTCGAAGGGCAACGCCTGGTTCGCGTCCGCTCCTCGGTGCCAGCGATTGCTCACGCCGAGCTTGGGGGGCGCGTGGTCGAAAAGGTCAGTGCGCAGGGCAAGAACCTGTTGATTCGCTTCGATGATGGCCGCGTTTTGCACACCCACCTCAAGATGCGCGGCTCGTGGCACGTGTATCGACCGGGCGAACGCTTTCAGCGCCCGGAGCATCAAGCGCGGGTGATTTTGGAGGTAGCGGATGCACTCGCGGTTTGCTTCGCAGCGCCCACGGTGCGCTTGCTCGCCAAAGGAGCTGAGAGCACCGATCCGTACCTGACCGGGCTCGGCCCAGATCTGATCCCCGATCAGTTCGATCTCGAACGAGCGGTCGATGGGCTCGCAGCGCTCGCTGAACTCTCGCTCGGCGAAGCGCTGATGACGCAAACCGCGCTGTCCGGCATCGGCAACATCTATAAGTCGGAGACGCTGTTCGTATGCCGCTCGAGCCCGTTTCGAGCGGTTTCCGAGTTCGATCGCACAACGCTCACCCGGGTCGTCGAAACCGCGCGGGAGTTGCTGCGCCAGAACGCGCGGCCGGGTTCTGCGGAGCGCACGACGACCGGGCGCATGGGCGGTGGCTATTGGGTGTATCGGCGCTCAGGCGAGCCGTGTCGCGCGTGCGGCAACCTCGTGCGCATGCAGCGCCAGGGGGCGCTCCATCGCTCGACGTACTATTGTCCGAAATGTCAGAGCAGCCCCTGACGCCGGCGCGCGTACCAGTGTCCGCCCAACGCCAGCGACGCCGCGAGCGTCCACGCCCACGCGGGTAGCAAGGGCACGCTGCTTCGTTCCGCCGCCACCTCGATCGGATCGGGCACCGGCAGATCGGTCACGTGTGCTGCATTGACGGAACGCCCACCGCTCGCTTTGGCGATGCGCGATAGCCGTTCGGGATCCGGGCGCGAGTCACTCCAGGCAGGGCCGCCGCGCTCACAAGCAAAGTCGAAACGAGTGGGGGGCGCCGCGCCAACGCGCGCGCTCGCGGAATAGCCCCCGACTTCGAGCACGCCCAGTTCGAGTTCGAGCGGACCCGGCGCCGGCTCCTTTTGGTTTTTGGTCAGCACTGGTGTGCGCTGCGGACCGAGGCGCGTGAGCTGAAGTGAGACGTCTCCCGTTGCGCCGGGCAAGCGCACGAGCCGCAATTTTGCCGGCAGTCCCGCTATGCACGGGCCAGCCAGCTCCAAGCGCAACGCCTCATAGCGCGGATCGCGCATCAGCCAGCCCACGAGGCCGTCCCACAGCGCGCCATACGAGCGACCCGCCGCGCGTTCGGCGAACTCGCTGAAGGCCAGCGCGTGCGTCCCATCGACGCCCAGCGCGATCGAACGGCCGTCACCGGACTCGCCCAAAGCAAGCACCGGCATGGGCACTTTGCCCGCGCGGCGATCCGGATGCTCCCAGAGCGTGATCGCGTTGGGCCGCGCGGGGCCCAAGGTGTTCGAACCGGTGAAGGTCGGCAGTTCGTCGGCGAACAGCTCGGTGAGCCCGCGCAGCACCGGCGCCGAGCGCCCGGCCTCGGTGTAGCGCGGCACGAAGTCCGCCGTATCGAAGGG
>Ga0164309_10000063_pt1 | contig 58552 bp, 83 predicted proteins | sample Whisoiple_247_MG_FD_109984 | JGI IMG/M metagenome (GOLD analysis project Ga0164309, IMG submission 109984) | Soil microbial communities amended with fresh organic matter from upstate New York, USA - Whitman soil sample_247_MG | ecosystem: Environmental > Terrestrial > Soil > Unclassified >... | reverse complement strand
GATGTCGTTCGGCCACTTCCCTACAAACCCAGTAGGTGCCGTAATTCTCTTTCACTCCTAACGAGGAAGCGCCCGAAGGCGTTTGTCTCTTTGTCCACGAACCATCGCTTGCCGCACCTCGAACAGGTCAGTTCAAACTTCTGATTCTCCGTGAACGTTCTGTCGACAAACACCCTGCCGTGACACTTTCTACACCAAAGCATGGTAGAGCCTTACTCTTCGCCCTTATTGGGTCCAAAAAGGTTAACTGCTTCCAACTTGGCGTTTAGACCTGTATTCTTAATGATCAGGTTGTAGATAATTGATGATGATGCGTAAACGGCGGTACCAAGACCGGCTAGGTCATGGGTATCGAGAGCGTACTCTCCACTGACACCGACGACGGCTGCACCACCGACAAGGCTCAGTCCGATAGCAACCAGGGTCTTAATCCTGTTGCTCCAATGGGACTGCTTGATTGTTGAAACTGCAAATGTTACAACGACTGATGTTACTAGAACAGCCGCCGAACCTGTAGTCAGAATATCCATTCGTGTATTACCTCCTCACTTAATTCTAGCACAATTACGCCTGGAACTTTTTGCCGTTCACATAGCATGTGTAATCGTGGATTCTAATTAGTTGGCAGAATGGGCGAACCCCATTCTCCACGTTCGCAACGAGGAAGCCTGCCTGCCAGTCGTGAGAGGTGGTGTAATCCATCTGGCTCTCGTCTGTTAGGTGACCAATCTCGTAACCCTCTAGGATTTTCCCTGTCAGGTCGTAGGTCTTGTTGTAAATGCCCTGCCTGTGGGAGTGTCCTCTGATGAGTGATACCCCAAAGTTCAAGCAGTCATTCCTCACGCTTTCTGCAGCGTGCTTGGAGATAGACTCTCCGTGGTGAACAAACATGTCACCGAACCTTCGTACCGGCGGCTCGTTGTAACGATGCCACTCAATACCCTTGTCCTTGTACTGATACAAAGTGTCAGGAGTGATGAGGTCCAGCATTGCTGGTGCCCTCTTTTCCAAGTACGACTCATGACGGGTCCATCCGTGGTTACCGTCGTGGAAGTGAATATCCGCGTCCGGGTTTCCGTTTCTCAGTTCTCCCAAGAAGTCGCGGGTACCTCGTACACCGCCATCTTCAATTGAGACAACGGATGCAGGAGTTCCCTCAGCCCAACGGCTGGTGGAGTCTGCATCGTCAATGTCACCGGCGAGGTCAATAGCGTCAGGCTTGACGTACTTCATGACCTTCATGAACAACTCGACTTTCCTAGGGTCGTGGCGAGGGAAGTGAATATCCGACACTACGATCCACTTTAAGTCGTTACCCATTAAATACCTTTCTGTTTACGAAACGCGTGCGCGGTCATGCTGACATCTAACGCACGGGAAGAGATTGAACTCAGGATTGTTATCCGTCTTGTCCTCAGAGATATGATGTACCTCTTCCCAGGTTTCTAGTACGCGCCCATACAGTGCTTCAAGAGCGAGCCTATGTTCATAGTACCACCCTCGGAAAGACTTGGGGTGCTCAGGCACCTTGATCAGGACGTAACCGTTATATGCTATCTTTTGCTCCCGGCCCGCCCAATTGCGGATCGGAACGTAGGCCACTTTAGCCCTTGATTCCAATCGCAATGTAGTGAACGCCTCTAGCAATACCGCTGTTCTGTCCCCAGTAATTGTATGAGAATCCTGAGGAACTGACATTCTTGATCTGCACGGTACCGGCTACATAGTGAGCCGTGTATGAGGTTGCCACTACAATTGGGGGGCCTCCGAACGCCTTGGTGAACGTGACGTTATACGCCGAGGAAACGCCGCTCTTATTTAGACCGACATTTCCGTTGTTCTTGTAAGACGCCTCGATCTGTACCTGGGTCTTGGCATTAGAGAAATTCCTCTTGTCGCGCGCAAGGTGTCCTAGGACGAGCGGCTGCTCTTCCTTTAGCGCGTAGAGGTTGTTGATGATATTGACCAATGTTTCAAGGTCCGCTGGCTGACCAGCAGGAATCTCAATATCGTCTCGCCACTGTGTATCTGAACCCATTACAAATCTTCCCCATCCTGATGTGAATTTATCTCGCTGTCAGAGACAATGAGCGCCTGGCTACCCTTAACCCCAATGTACTCCAAAGAGTCCGGGTCGGTTATCCACCGCTTCTTGCTGTCTGACACTAAATACATTTTACCATCGGCTATACTCTGAATCAAAGTTCCGTCGCGGAATCCAATGGAGCCGCTGATCTTGTACTCAGAAATAGTCACCTGGCGGGCCTGGGCCACCGGAATCTGCCATGACTGGAACGCCCTCTCAGATACAAACCTAAAGAGAGAGTCCTTCTTCACATAGTAGAAGTCTCCGTCAACCTGAACCGCAATACCTGATGGGTACTTGTACGGCTTTAGTGGAATCTTAGGCGTCGGAGGTGCTAGGACCGGTGCCGGGGTCTGGGCTGGTTGCTTCTGCCGCTGCCACATTTGATAGATCCCTTTCCTGATAGCCCTGAATAACTTCATCGCGGTCTCGAAGTTCTGCTCGTAGAATCGCGTTGTCTACTGTTAGATTTCCAATGACTCCCTTTAGGTCGTCAATGATTACCTGTACGTCTGCCACTTATGGCTCCTTTCGTCTCTACTTATCATACCAGACTATGAATTGACGATGGCTTCGAGTTCAGCAAGACGTCTGGTCAGGTCCTGAATCTTGGCGATGGCTGGTACCACCAGGCGCTTATAGTCAATAGTCTGGATAGTACCGTCTGGATCGCGCTGGACGAACAGGTCCCAATTAGGGTCGTCTGCCATTTCCTCAGCGATGAATCCAGCCTGGTCCGGTGCTTCGTCGCCAAACTCTTCGACATCTGCAATTGCCTTGTACACAACTGGACGTAGGGCGAGGATGTCGTAGTCATCGTATGTCTCAGTCCTGACATCTGTCTTGTACCTAATAGACGAGGAAGGGTATCCAATAAGACCGGAAGAGTTTAGTACCAAATCCCTAGTAGATGCAAGCGGTGTTGAGTATGGGCCACGGGCGGTGAGGCCACAGTCACCGGCAAAGGTTGCCATCTGATCACCAGACAGGTTTCCAGGCGTCAACTGAAGCGTAGCCCTGACCGAGTACGAGGTGTACGAAGGCGAGGTGATCAGCGTTGAAATGGTGTCAGAGTAAAGCAGTCCAGGTGAAAGACCGGCTGGCGGTGATCCATTGTTAGGGTAAAGGTAGACGACGCCTGTACTAGAGATAAGAATTCCACGGGTGGTAGAGCCAGGGTCAGAGTCCAGGCTGAACGATCCAGTAATTGTCAGGGCACCGCTAGATGCTGACAGGTTGAACGACTGTACTCCGCTGGAGTTGTACCCAAAAAGACCAGAGTTACTTAGCAGGATTCTGGCGGCAGAGGTTGCGCTCTGAAGCGTAAAGGCACCAGCGTTTGTCAGGGAGACGGTCTTTGTTCCACCAGAGTTGTATGCTGCCAACTCGGAGTTTGTCAACTGTACGCGTGCGCCCGAGGCTGCTGACTGAATGGTGAACGAGTTACGCGCAATTAGAGCATTGTACTCAGCATTTCCATCTGAGGTTACCTGCCAACCGCTTGTTCCGGTTACGAAGTTGGCAGACTGCATAAGGGATGCAGCGCCATCTGTTGGGTTGCCAGCACCGGCACCGACAACAGCATTTCCACGGATCAGTACGTTTGCAAAGTTTGCGTATCCATTCGTGTTGATACTCCAAACCGGCTGTACGACACCGTTGATACTCACGGTTGCGGTCGAGGTGATTTGTCCAGTACGAATCGAGGCACCATCAATTACCGTATTATCAGGGTACTTGTATGTGGTTGCCGAGCCGCCCTGCTCGAACTGTAGGGCAGACATTTCATGGTACCCCTGGCTGAAACTGTGGAATCCAAGAACGATTGCGGTTGTCGTGGCACTAGTGGTGAACGTCCAGGTTTTTCTGGTCTGCGCCGAACTGACCGTCTGCGATCCAGAGTCGACAATAGTACCGTTCTGATCCTTGTACCTTACAAAGAAGGTACCTGAACCGTACATTGTTGGGTAGAAACTGAACGTGTAGGTGGTACTTGGTGTTACAAAGATGTTGTAGTCAGTCGAACTCTTACCTAGCCAGAATCCGTTGTTTGTATTGGCCGGGGTTGCATTGTTTGCATTCCAAACGAGGACAGACTTGTTGTCGATGCTAGAAGCCAGGTAGTTAGACCCGATACCGGAACCGACATAGACTCCATCGGTAAGCCAGGTGATGGCATTAGGTACGGTCGAGTCATATAGGTATGGACCCCAATCGAACATGGAGTAAACGGCTGGGATGTAGTTGGTGACACCAGTAGTGAACGACTGTGCTGAAATACTACCCTGGTTAATCTCTAGACCGTCCCTGCCAAGCCTCCATCCAGAGACACCGGGCGTATAGTTACCAGACTGAATAAATCCGCGCTGGCCCTGAACAACAATGGTTCCAGGGTTGTTTAGCAGGTCTCCCACCCTCAGGTCGTTTGTGAATACAGTTCCTGAGGTGATCTTATTGGCATTTAGGTTCGTAATCTTTGCATCTGTAATGGTTGCGTACGCAATATTAGCAGCACTGATAAGTGGAACCGACTGCCCAGATGATGTTGCAGAGAGAACGGAGCCACGGTTTCCAGCCTTGTCTACGCCAACAACAGCAGCGTACCAAGTCTGCGCTGTGTTGGTGGAGGTTCCACCATCTGTTGAAGGGATTGAGAACAGCCCGCTTGGGGCTGGACCGGCCCCCATGATTCCATTTGGCTTTGTGACTCCAAGGGTTGCTGGTACCGGCGTGGTCGTGGAAAGGTAGACCTCGTAATATGAGAGGTCTGGATTCATAGGCGTTGTATTGTCAGACTGCAGGCCGCTGTGCGAGACCTGAATCATGGTCTGGTTAGATGAAACCGTAGGTGCCGCTGGCGTGGAAGGTCCAATAAGGTCCTTAGCGGTAAGCAGAGGATATGTGCTAGCACTTACCCATGCAGACATGTTATTGAACTTGTCATACGAGGCAGTCTGGACATAGTAGTTTGTATTTGCAATAAGGTCGGCAAGGGTCACGGTCTGACTCGTTGCGACCGTTGCGCTGCCGGGTCCAGACGGTGTAGAGCCGTCCATTAGAGGAACGTCGACTATTGTCCAGGGTCCAGTGCTTCCAGTCGAGAACCTCAACTTATGACCAGAAAGGTCCGTGTCACCAGTTTTTGATGTCCAGGTTGCCGTTAGGTTGGCCGTGTACCCCGTTGGGTCGCCAAGGTTGGATGTTGTTGTTACCGTCGCTGCATTAGGCGTTGCTGGCGGTGTAACGTCGACGAGACCTGGGTTTGTAGGCGTCATGGCAGCAGTTACCGAGTACGGTCCAGGCTGGTTGAACTTGTCGTAGAATGCAACCTTAAAGTACATAACAGAAGCATATGAAAGCGTGACGTACGTCCAACTGTTTACGTCACCAGAGAAAATACGACTGGCACCAGTGGTGTTTGCAGCGTTGGTTGTACCGACCCATACCTCAGCGTACTGGTAGTCATCGAATGCAGCCTTGTCCCACGCGAGGCTGATCTTGTCTGGACCGGCTGTACCGACAACGTTTGTGGCCTGTGTAGGGGCAGGGTTGTCAGCGTATACGGACGGAGTCCATGTGACAGGCTTATTTCCAGTCCTGTCTACAGGACGGATTTCAATACGGATGTGTGGGCGTGGAGTGGTAAAGAAGGCCACGTTGTCAGAGAAGTTAAGAGTGACAGTCTCACCAGCGGTCTTGAACGTTGGTGAATAGTTGCTGCCGTCATAGGTCCAGCGAACCTCGTAGTGAGAGAAGTCGGTTGGCTTTGAAGCGTATGACCACTGTGAAACAAACGTGTCTCCAACAGGCACACACGTTGGAGTTCCAACAGCCGGAAGAGCGCCAGTGTCAGAGGTAACGGGCAGGGTGAATGTATGACTCCATTCAGAGAAAGCCTCTCCGTTATCTGCCCTTACCTGAACGGCGTAGGTCTTTCCTGGCTGTAGCGATTCGAGGTACAACAGCATTATAGGCTGAACCTCATCGTGTACTCAATGTCCATGTCAATGTTTGCAACCTTTGGGATTGCTGTCACGACTGCGCGTGAAACAAGGGCTGACAGTTCATCAGAGATATTTGCGTCCATTACTGAGATACCGTCAAGGGCTACGGAACATGTACCACCAGCACCGGCGGTGGTGGTGATCTTAATCTGCGTCACGTTAGTCCAGTCGTTTACCCAGTTGGTAAATACGCTCATGTTCTGGTTTAGCAACTGCGCCTGGAATACACCAGCACCGGCAGTATGGGTGGCTGGGGTGTAGGTGTAATACAACGAGTACCCCGCTGAGTTAATAAACTCCAACTTTACACTAGCGCAGTTTGTGTCGAAGGTTCCGAACTGTAGCGCGAACTTGTCAGTGGCGACGTACTTGCTCAGGTCCCATACACCATTTAGTGTGAGGATTGAAGTGTTGTTGGCTGGAATGGAGTTGATCTTAATTGCGTCCGCGCCGAGCCTGACGTTTGTTGCGTCCGCTGCAATGGCTGGACCGTTTGCTACCGCCCAACCCTCTCCCGTCGACTCCATCAAGGCGAAGACCCTATTTGACACACCACGGTTAGCGGTGTTGGCTGAATCAACAACCAGTCCGCACTCGGTAATCTTAGCGGCTAGCCCCTTGGGCAGGGAGCCTCTGAATACGATATCGAACGTTGAATAGTCCTTTACTGCCTTTAGGTCGACTGGTACACGGGCTACCTCGAAGTACAGATTAGCGTCACCCACACCGGCTGCGGTGTTTACGGTGCCAACAACGAGACCGCCGCCGAACTCTGGAATCTGTCCAGCCAGGTACCTAATGATAGCCTTCTTGCCGGTGGTGGTGATTAGGTTCTTACCCTCTCCGACACACTCACCGTTCGCGTAAAAGCGGTAAATTCCCTCAATCATTAGACGAACCTGATTTCATAGTTAGTTGCCCCGAGGACTTCCTGTACGTTCAAAACTACGTCGACAACAATCTGACCGTCAGAGAGAGCCCTTGTCTGCTGCGATTCAATAGAGATACTCTCTGGGGCCTCGATCTGGATGCTGACACCAGCCGCATTCGGGTCCTCATCAAACTCGTCGGTATCCTCATCAATTACCTCATACGGAGTTACAGCAGGGCCAGCGCCTGGTTCTTGGAAGGTCGCTGGCTGCTGGACAATTTGATTAGAGGTGATTTGCGTAGTAGTTGTCATTTACTGATTATATCCTCGTCCCAGGTTAAAGTCAACTGGTCCTGACCGCCGTGACCTTCGTTTCCAGACCCGCATTCCAGGTATTGCTGATCCTGTTAAGGACGAACGTTCCTGGGTCCGCAGCGTCGTGGACGATGGCTAGAGAGTCAGACAGTTGCAGCAACGGATTGCCGAACAGTTCAATTTCGTACCTATCCTTCTGCTTTCCGAAGTTATTGAAAATCCATTCAGCCAACTTATTTGCAGCGTCGGCTGTCTGAATCCAGGTGGCGTCGAATGACAACTCCTGCTCTCCGCGCCTGCGGATTGAAGCGTCATCCTTCTTTTCGATCTTCTGAGGTTCGGCCTGGAATACAGTCTTTCCCCAGATATAGAAAGCAGACTTCTCGCCTGAACGTGGGACATTGGCGAACTCGCCCTCTGGCTTGGATAGGAACTGGTACTGATTCGTCGTATTTACGATTCGCACGTTAGCACCCATAGGTCCAGGGTTGAAGAAGTAAAGACCGACGTTAGGGTTCGACATGTAAATCTTGCTGTGGAGGGCCGGTACAGCCGTGTACCTGTAACTCTCCGTCAGCAGTTCACGGGCGAACGGGTAGTTGTTTCCAGTAAAATCATCAACCTCGATGTCAATTGACTTCGTCTGGTTGAAGGCTGCAAGGTACAGTCCGAACCTGTAGTCAAGGAGGCTCTTGTGGGCTGCCTTAGCGTCTGCCGCGTCGGTCATTTCCAAAATGTAGTCATTGTCCGGGTAGAACAGTTTAGTCTCTGCTGGCAACTTCTTGTACTCCTTGCCAGATGGGAAGTCAATTGAGTAGAACTTGTCTACTCGCATCTTGCTTCCACCGGTAACAAAGAAACCAGCCCAGTTGTTCCTAGCCACGACCGAGCCCGCTGGCTCTAGGAAAACCTTTACGCAGCGGTTGTCAATGTAGACAGCAAATGCGCTCTTGTCGTCCTTAGTGGTCATTCGGATGACCTCCATGTAATGCCAGGTGTTGTACTTGACATTGGTGTGGTGCTTCTCGAAGAAGTCAGTCTGCTCCTCCTGTACCGTCGTCTTTGGAGCAGCAACCTTCATAGCCGTAGGGGTGCCGTCATTTTCAATACGGTAAGCCTTTGTCTCTCCACGAACAGTAGCGTCGCCGGAGACACTTGGGTCTCCGATTTCAGTGACCTGGAAGACGTACCCCTTGTGGTCCTTGGCTCCCTGTGGGAATAGCATTAGACCGACCGAGCCGTATGGCTTGGACTCGATCTTGAACTTCATTCCGACGCGGTTGAATGAGCCACCCGTGTTCTTGAATGCAGTTACGCGGTTGTTCTTCCTATTGGTCAGTGATGGGTTGTTTAGGAGGACTCCACCGGCTCCGTCCAGCCAGATGTTCTGAGGGCAGTTTGCAGACGCCGCAAGGTTTCCGTCGATGTGGTTACGAACCTTGAACTCGTTTAGCAACTTGTACTTGGCGCTACGGTGGTTCTTGACCGGAGCCTTCTTCAACTTTAGCCTACCAGTAAACAGTGGTGGCCTTCCGTTATTCGCCTCGACGGCAGCCCAGTAGTCAGTGGCATCGTCGCATAGATAAAGCGTAGAGCCAACCTTGTATTCCTTAGCCGTGTACTCCAGGTGCTCACCGTCAACGATGATCCTACTCTTGAATCGTGGCATCTGGTCAGACGAAGTTGACCTAATGACAGCGTACTGGTCACCGATCAGAAGGTCTGCGTTTAGTTCACACGCGCCAATACCGTAGTCATCAGGTGCCTGCCAGAAGATTTGGTTTGTAGAGCCCGAGATGTTGAAGTCGTTTGTAGCACGGTAGTTTACGGAGACCTTATTGCTACCCTGCGCTGGCTTGTTGTTCAGGCTGATGATGTCAGGCTTCTCGGCACCGTTTGCGTGGTGACGAGCAGTCCAGTTAGCGGCACGGGTGTTGTATAGGTACTCCTTCGTGTAAACGTTAAGAACACCGTCCTCACCGAAGACCATTGCCATCTGGCAGTCCTTTGCCAACTTGGTCAGAACCTCCCAGACCTTGTCGTCCTTCGAGCACCAGAAGTGGTCAATTACAGGAGACTCTCCAGCGACCGACTCAAAGACCCTAACATCCTTGAATCCAACACTGTCGCACAGAGCCCATACGATCTGGGCTGCGTGGTACTTCTTTAGGAGTACGTCGGCGCAAGAGGCTTCCTGTAGCACTCGGGCGTAGTCTACAAGGGAGACGGTGCAGTTCTCGTCAGCGTTTACATCCCATGAGTCGGAAAGCATAGTTCCTAGTGGTACTAGACCGGCGCTCTCGTTTAGCCTTGGCGAGTAGTCATTTAGAGTGGTCCCTGGGTCCATCTGCATGTCTGTAACCCAGAAAGAGGAGCCCGCTGGTGGAAGGCCTCCAGCGGTCCTTAGAACCACCTGTAGTCCCATCCTGTGGTTGACACCAGTATATCCAGAATAGGCATATGAAATCCTCTGCCAGGTTCCGTCCATTACATAGTCGAGTGCGCCAGGACTTGCCTCTGTCAAATATCCATTGCTCGTGTCGTAGATACGCGGGCCAATACCGATCTTATAGCCAACCGGCCCCTTAATCCAGGCAGAGAGCACTACAGGCGTGGCTGCTGTGAAGAACTGCTTGTCTGGAATGAAGTGCATAAGACCCTGAGGGTTTACGATTGAGTCAGTGGTCACCTTGTAACTAGCATTTCCACTTCGATTGACGGTTGGGTCAGCGACCACGGTTGCGGCGAAGTACGGATTGGTCGTTGATGTATCAAGTCCGAACTTGGCCTGAGTGTTTGGAAGAAGATTGTTCTTTCCTCCGGTGACATTGTTGTAGTCAACGTACAGCCTGATTAGCGCGTGCTCGTCGAGGTACGGAGAAATAGGACTGGTCAGAGCCTTCTTGTTGAAGAACCCCGTGTAGTTAGCCATATTCACAGAACCAGTGTTTGCGCTAATGACTCCGACAGGAGCGATCTCATCGTTCTCAGACAGAGTGTTCTCTACGTTGAACGTGTCAAGATACGAACCGGCATATGCCTCGATCTTGGCTGCAATCTCTAGCAGTTCGAGGCGGCATGAGCCACGGCTTAGAGAGGTGACGTTTACACGGACAGCCTTTACAGTCTTTAGGTTGTTGTTGGTGCCGTCGACATAGTAGTAGTTTGGGGAGGTTGACCAGTATCCGCTGTGTACCGGTGCCCATAGGTCGACCACGCCGCTACTTGGAACAACAACGTCTGTAGCGACTGTGGTGAATGTTGTACCGTCTGCAGAAATCTGTACGGTCCACTTTACAGGCTTGGTGACGTGGGTGTTGAACTTGATGCTGATCTTGTTTGCGTTAAGGGCAGATGGGTAGGTAATGGTTGGGGTTACGTTAGATAGAGGGTAACTTCCAGAAGAGATCGTACCGCTAGAGATTACCGGCGCTGCCCAATACTTATACCTAGAGTCAGGGCCAATGTAGTAGAAGCGTGAGGCATTAGACTGCCTGCTTGCCTCGGTCATGCGCGCGTAGGAGTAGAACTTGTAGAAGTCCTTTGCTGCAGGGTCGTTGATTACATAGGCAATACCTGAACCATACTTGTCGAGGTCGGCAATTGACTTTAGTGGAAGCATGTTACCTGCACCATTCTCGTTCCATGCCTTGTCAATGGCAGGAGTTGTGGCTGGGTTGTCCACGACTGGAGTGTGGTATCGGTTCATGTTCCACTCAATTGTACATACAGGCTTCTCTCCAATGACGGAGGTGTTGTTCCTGATGGCAGTGTTAACCGTTGGGAAATTCTTCATTTATACCTCGATTAGGGTGAACGACAGGTCCCAGAAGTCGAAGTTTGGATTTCGCTTTCTGATTGAAAAGTCTGGTGGGGTGTCCCACATTACCGTGATTGTCTCCTCAGGGGAGGCAAGGGATGAGACGTTGCCGCTATAGAACAACTTAAGGGTGAAGGAGCGGTTGGCGTTGAAGAAGTTGACAATTTCCTCTCCAGTCCAATAGCCGTCGACTGTGTACTGCGCCCTAGAAGGCACGTTGTCGAATGAGAAAGAGAACTTTCGCTTTGTGGCAATAAAACGCTCACGCATGGTTCCATCGGCCATGCGCTTAGCATTCTTCACGTCTTCCCTGGATACCTGAGTGGCCTTACGGTTGTGGTCAGTCACATATCCTGAGGTCGCGCCTTCAAAGCGGACTTGTGCCAGTAGAGGCAGTGGCATTACTTAATCACCCTTTCTCTACCTAGTTTAACATCCCTCTTCCTCAAAGCCGCAGTGACACCGGCCTCAACGTCAACCTCGCTGTTTACAGGGCCGTAGAAGTTGACCTCGACCTTCTCGCCAGCGATGACATTGCCGTTTGCGCTCAACTGGTTAGCCAGAGCCTCAAACTTGCTGGTAATAGGTGATGTAAGGACGGCCTCGCCCTTGTGAAGGTTAGCCAGGGTGTTGTCGTAATTGATCTTTGCGCCACTAGCCAACTGCGGAATCTTCAACTGAGGAAGACGACCATAATCAACCTTGTCATAGCCATGACCAATTCCCTCGACCCGGACCTGTGCGCCAGTGTGAGGAGCGTCAATCATCTGTCCGTTTCCGACGTACATTCCGACGTGATGGGCAACCTGCTCCCCCTTGTGGGTAAAGAATACTAGGTCGGCTGGGACGGCATCTGCACCGTCAATCGACTTAGAGTAGTTCTTCTGCGCGTCAGCAACACGAGGAATCGACAGTCCTGCCTGGCGGGCTGCGTACTGGATAAGTCCAGAACAGTCGAATCCGATCTTAGGATTCTCTCCACCCCAGACGTACGGTAGGCCCAACTGAGCGTATGCTGCCCTAAGCATTGCGTTTCGGGCCTCGGCGCTCTTCATTCCGCTAAGTACAGGTACGTTAGCGCCTGCGCCGCCGCCTGTTGATGCGTTTGCGCTTGCGGTCGCATCCTGCGCGGTGGCGATCTGAGACATTGCTGTATTTACAGCCATTCTTCCGATAGTAGGAAGAAGCATCCTAGACATTGCTGAACCAAGGATGCCGCCGTAATCCTGACCGACCATTCCACCCTTAGCGAACCTAGGGAACTTGCGCTTATTGACAGACTCCATGAACTCTGGACCGTAGTGGTTTACAGCCTCGGCAGTGTGTACAAACTCTCCATGAGACAGCCATGCTGGAATCTTGTCATCCTTTGGACCACCAGGGCCGCTTACAGAACCTCCATCAGCGAATCCAGCCAGACCGGCTCCGATTGCCAACGTGGTGTCGCTCTGACCGTTTGCACGAGCAGCGAAGTATTCAGCGACGGACATCTTTGGAGAGGCACCGGCCATCAAGGCCTGGCCGCGAGCAGAGACCTTGATTCCCAGAGCGTCAGCAATGGTCTTAATGGTGAACTGGCGAGCAGCCTCGGCCAACTTAGGGTCCTTGCTTTCCTTGTTGATCTTAGAACCAGTGCGCTTTCCTAGTCCGTCCCATGCGTCGGTCCACAGGGTAGCAGCGGTCTTTGCAGAGACGCCGAACTTAGGAGCGTACTTCTCAGCGACCTTCCAGGTAGCAGCAACGTCGCCCTTGGCCTCAGCAAACTCTGCCTTCATTGCCTTGACGATCTTTTCCTGGTTCTCCTTCCACTTTTCAGCAGCCTTGTTGGATGCCGTGGCAGCAGCCTCGGTTGCCTCAATCCTCTTGTCAGAAGCCTTTTGTGCAGACTCGACAGAAGCCTCGTCAGCAGCCTTCATCTTAGCCAATGCTGTTTCTGCTGCCTCGACCTTCTTGTCACGCTCGTTTTCAATTGCAGCGATCTTCTTGTCAGCAGCATTTCCAGCGGCAGCGTTCTTGTCCTCCAACTTGTTGTTCTGGTTGAAGGCGTCACGCTCGTTACGGATACGGGCTGCGGCGAACAGGTCTCCACCAGCGACGGCCTCATTGTAGTCTACATTGTAGTTCTTCAATGCGGTTAGTCGACGGATACGCTCCTGCTCTGCCTCGAATGCTGCCTTACGCTTGTCCTCGGTACGCTTGATTGCGTCGATTTCCTTGTCAGCATTCTTCTTGATCTTGTCGATGTTATCCTGGGCAGCCTTTTCCTTCTTGTCAAAGCCATCCTTTAGGGCCTTCATCTTGGCCTGCTCAGCCTCGCGCGTGTCCTTTACCATCGCAGCGTTAGCCTCACGGGTGTTCTCGACGTAGTTCTTAACGTAGTCGTCTACGGCTGAACTGAATGCACCGGCGAAGTCAGAAGTTGCCTTCTCGATTCCAGTGGTCATTTCTCCGACAGCGACACCAAATGCAGCACTAGAAGCGGCTGCGGCGTCAAGACCTCCTGCGTACATGGTCAAACCACCACCGGCAGCCTGAGCGAGTCCGACGACCTTTGCTAGGTCAGGATTTAGTGCCACCGTTGAGGCAGTCATTGCGTCTGTTGAACCCTGAACAAGGTTCAGAGTATTGGCAAGAGATCGGCCAGGTGCTCCCATAGACTCTAGGGTCTTTAGCAGGTTGTCCCTACCGGCCTGGTCTAGAAGCATGAACTTGTCGACCAAGCCGTCTACACCCTGCTCGATTGGTACGCCGACGGATGCGAATAGAGACTGAATCTTAGGACCGTTAAGAGTGTCTGTAAGCATTGAATCTAGGACGCCCTCGCCGTTCGTCTGTGCGACTAGGTCAGCCTTGATTGTTTCGTACATCTGCTGTAGGTTCTCGGTCAACTTACCGTTTTCAGGTGTGATCAGACCGGCCTGGATACCGTCAGAAATGATGGTACCAAGTTCTGTACCGTACGCGCTAGCAGCCTCCTTGCCAGCCTTGAACTCGTCGGTAAGGAACATCCTTTCGCCGTCGTGAGGAATCTCAATTCCATTAGCGTCGTAGTAAGCCGAGACCTGATGAGAAAGGTCAACGTCAGGGCTAGCCTTAGAGGCATTAGCCTTTGCAGCGTTGAACATTTCCTCCTTATCCTTGCCCTTCGCCCATCCTGAAAGTTCAGCGACGACCTTTACGGTAAGCGTTGTCTTGTCTAGGGCCTGGCCGAGAGCGTTTAGGAACTGGTCGGCCTGCTGAGGTGAAACGCCCTTGATGATAAGGCCGCTGTAGATTTCCTTCAGCCTTCTGGCTAGGTCTTCGTCGTCCAACTTCTTTAGACCGTCAATCATGTCAGCGTTGTTGCTCTTTACCTGATCGACCATTGTCTTAGAGGCAGCAGCGGCACCGGTTGCGTTTACGGTGTAGCCGTTCCACGCATCAGCAGCGGGCTTCAACTTGAAGATATCGGCATTGTCAGCCGCGACGTTTGTAAACGTCTTCTTCATGTTGTCAGCAGCGTCCTTTGCGTCCTGAACGTACTTCTCCCACTTCTTCTTGTTGTTAGCGATCAGGATTCCGATACCGGCTGCGGCAATACCGATTGCTAGACCCCAAGGTCCGAACATAGCACCGGCAAGAGCCTTTCCAGCCATAGCCATTCTTCCAGCACCAGCAGTAACCCTGCTGCTCAGCCTTCCGATAGCACCGTCACCCATGTTGCCCATCTGGTTAGAGAAGTTCTGGCTGAACTTGGTGATTAGACCTCCCTCGCCTCCGAGGTTGGTCATCTGCTCTAGCATTGGAAGCATTGACATTGCGGTTCCGCCGATCATTGCGAACTTACCGAATGCGCTGTCCATGTTTCCTAGGAACAGTGTAGACATTGATAGGAGCAGACCGAATCCACCGGCGACGTTTGCTACGTTACCGGCAATGTTCTTGGTGTGTACGACAGTCTCCTCGGCGTTGTCCGCTACCTCACGGGTCGCCCTGGCAGTTCCCTCAGCACTTTCCTGAGCAGAGTTATTGAATGCCTGACCCCAGTTCGATGCAGGAGCGTTATTCTTTGCAGCGCGCTCCTTCTTCTTTTCAACCTTCTCCCACTCGGCGTACTCGGCCTGGTAACGCTCACGAGCAGCCTGGTTTCCAGCGACAGCCTCGGCGTCAACCGTATCGCCCATTACTGGGTGTACCTTGTTACGCTTAGCCCTTGCAGCAGCAGCACCACCCTCGCCTGGGTTTAGACCGGCTGCCTCCATGTTGTTAACATTAAAGTCTACAAGTTCACCCTCGGCGTTCTCCATTGCCAAAGCAAGTTCCAGGCCAGTCTGGTCTAGAAGCCTAAAGACCCTGACGCTCTCTCCGGCAGCGTCCTTCATCGTGGTCATCTGGTACGAAACTGCGTCACCGGCAAGAGCCATGCTGGCAGACATTTGAGGAATGGTGCGTGCAGTCTTTGTCTCAGGCGCAGGAAGCGGTACTAGTGGCTTAGGGTTCGGCGCTGGACGCTCAGAGGATAGGGGGGTGTCGAACGTGAACTCGTCTGGGTTTAGACCCTCACGAGCGACAGACTTACGAGCGTACTCCCTCCACGAGTCACCTACTCCGACGACCTGCTGCTTAAACTCTTCATCGACACCATTGCCGAGACGAGTAAGCATCTGTCCCATTTCCTCGGCGCTCTTGCTCGTTGCTGCCGCGATGTGGAACTTAAGGCTGTTCATCAGTTCAGGGTTTCTAGTTGCCTCGGCCCAAAGAGCGGCACCGCCCTCGTTGTAAAGCCTGAACATACCCTCCTGCTGTCCAGCAATGAACGTTGGGTCGAACTCTCCTGGCATTACGGATGGGTTTCCACCGGACTTGCCTCGTGCGGCACGTCCCTGGTTTCCGGTCACGCTCTCCATGAATCCGTAGAATGGGTTGAAACTCTTTCCACCGTACTTCGCACCGTGTACAGGGTCCTCAGATGAAATGAAGTGGCTGTACTCTGTACCGGGACGGTTCGGGTTCTGCAGCATTGTTGCGGTTTCCCTCAGGGCTGCAGCAAATACTGGGTCGGCATCCTGAAGGTTTGCAGCGACACGGTTTAGTGTGGACGAGATAGACTTCATCTTGTCTACGCTTGCCTGGAATAGAGGGGTGGAGTCTCCGATGGTTGGGTTCTGAATGGTAGCACCAACGAATGGACGACCAGAGAAGGATTCTCCAAGCATCTGTGCGGCCATTGCCATAAGCATGTGGTTAGACTTTACAGAACCTCCACCCTTACCACCAGAGGTTGCTGCTGGTAGACCGGAGCCTGTAATCAAGAATGGGTTCTGTGATCCGTACGAGACCGGCGATGAAACTACGCCAGCAGCACGACGATGCTCGCCGCCTAGGTTAAGCGCAGCGACAGAGGCTCTCATAGCATCCGTTGCCGTCTTAATTGCAGCCGCGTGGTCGAATACAGCCTGGGTGTCCTTGTCTAGGGACGCCATGTGTGCGATTGTCTGTGGGTCTAGAGGCTGCTCGAACTCTGGACGTGGACGACCCATCATGCGTGCGCCAAAGCCTCCAAGAAGGTTCCAGCCCTTCTTGATCTGACCGACGAAGTTAGCCATGATACCCAGGGTCATAACAGCAGGTCCTAGAATTGCTCCAAGGGCCGTCACGACCTCAACAATTGTCTTGACCGAGTCAGGTAGGGCGTTGAACATCTTTAGAATCTTGTCGATGAATCCCATGATTGGCAGGGCGATCTGTACGAAGTCCTGACCAACAGAGATCATATCGTTCTTGATTGAGTTAATGGCACGCTGCCACCTATTGCTTAGGGATTCGGTCTTCTGCTTCATTTCCTTGTCGGCAATGACGCCCAACTGACCGGCAGACATACCCATCAACTTCATAATCTCTAGGGTCTGTGAACCCTCCGCGCCAATGTTCTCGAACAGGGCGCTCATACGAGCAAACTGGTACTTACCGAACAAGGCTGCGATGGACTGAGAACGAGCCAGTCCGTCTAGTCCTGACAGTTCCTTTTGCAGGGCTAGAATGGTTGGGGTCAACTGGCCCTTGTTTGTCTCTACGATAGACTCGATGTCAATGCCGTATCCAGCAAGAATCTTCTTTGCCTTCGTAGAAGGATTGATGATGGAAGCCAGACCAGCCTTTAGAGCATTAGCACCTTCTGCTGCTGAGATACCACCTTCACGCATAGCGGTCATGTATAGGGCTAGGTCTTGTACGTCTCCACCCAGAGCCTCGACAACAGTACCGGCGCGAGGGATTGCCTCGGTCATGTCACTCATGCTTAGGCTGGTTGCGTTTTCAGCAGCGTTCAGGAAGTTAATACTGTTTGCTAGTTCCTCGTTGTTCTGCTTGAATGCTGTCTGTAGGGAAAGGGTGGTCTTCATAGCGTCCTGGCGCTCAATGTCACCAAGTACCATCAGACGGTTAGTTGAAGTGATGGTCTTTAGAAGATCGGAGCCCTCCTTACCCGTAGCAGCAATGTCTGCTGAAAGGTCTAGTAGGTCGTTCAGTGACGTACCAGTCGATTCAGAAAGTCCCTGGGTCAGGTCCATGACCTGAGCCTTGATCTGCTTAATTCCCTCGGTTGTGGTACCGGTGACGCCGGAACCGTAAACCTTAGCCAGGTTGGTCAGGCGCTTGTCAGCGTCAAGGAATACCTTGGCTGCTGTGGCACCGAAGATTACTACAGGAAGGGTAAGACCAACGGTCAACTGACGACCGGCCCACTGGGTATTCTTACCCCAGTTAATCAGGCTCTCGTTGGACTTCTTTAGCAGGGTGTTCATGACAGCCTGCTCCTGGTTGAACAACTTCGCAGCGTCGGTCGTCTTGTTTATTCCGTTTGGAGTAGCGACGAGCATTTCACCGCCACCTCTATTGAAGGTGACGGAGTTCATCATACGCTGCTGGTATTCAGCGAGTTGCCTTACTTCACCGGCAACTCCACGGCGGTACTCTCTAATGGCACGTCGGTATTCGCCCAGGCTCAACTGGTTCTTTGCGAGCCTCTTTCCGAATTCATCAACCTGCTTGCCAACATTGACCAGTCCGACATCGAACTGGCCGCTGCCCTTCATAATGCTGGTCCACTTTGAAGATGCCGAGTTCAGGGCAGCCTGCTGAGCAGTAATACCCTGAATCAACTTAAGATGGGCAGCCATCTTAGCGTTCAATGTATCAATCTGGGCGTTCAGAGAACCCATATTGGTTAGTACATTGAACCGGACATCAATCATCGTGTCAGTCATTAGTCAGTATCCACCATGTAGGCCTGCCCCATTTGCATTGCGTCGATAATCTCGTCTCCGATGTTATCTACGTCAATGTCTAGGCCGAGCAGTTCCTTATCCGCGCGTAGTTTCGCACGGTCCTTGGCGCGGTCAAAGTCCGACTTACCGCCTTCATCAGGGTCTCCACCAGCAAGACGGACCTGGAACATCTTGTCCTCCAGGTCCTTCTCTCGCATAGCGTTAAGTGTCTCTAGTAGTTCAGGCATAGACAAATTCTCCTCTAGATCGGCGTAATTTCGCCAATGCCCTAGAAGAAACACCTCCCTTTCGTATTTGGCTAAGTCGACTTCCGACCAACTTAGCCCACTGTCGGATTTGGGGAGTTTACACTCACCCCGCCCGCAACTTCCATGATTCTATTCATTGTTGGGAGGTCTAGCAAATCTGCTAGAACATCCACGTTGTCAGCGCCACTAACCTTGCCCTCTAGAATGATTGAGCAAGCCTCAAGCATGGCATCCAACTGCCCGTCCTGGTCATCAGGCTTTACGTCTGAAATCTTGCCGACGACCTCCATGAACTTACGCAGCCTCTTAATGTTGAGTGGACGGATCTCTACTACCTGACCGTCCTGCAATTCGAATTCTACAATGTCATAAACTGATGTAGCCAAAACAACCTCCTATGGTTATCTTGACAATTGTACCGTTAGGGTGGTATAAAAGCAAACCCCGGTGCCCATGAGGACACCGGGGATGCTTAAGCCTGATTTAGGCAACGTCAACGACGCGACCGTACTGCTGGGTAGATGCTCCGAGGTCAGGAAGAAGACGGAAAGATACAGGGAATACTGTAGCCTCCGTACGCTTTAGACCCTGGGTTGAAGACTCAACAGAAATGGCACGGCTTGCAAGGTAGGCACGCTGGTTGGCGGTACCAGAGGTACCGCTTGGCTTGCCTCCTACGAAGAATAGGACGCGCTCCTGAGGAGAGTCACCTAGGGTTCCTGGGTTCATGATCAGACCAGCCTGAGTGGCAGAACCGTCATAGTTGGTAGGGGTGTAGTTTGATGCAGCAAGGTCCCAGACATATAGCAGGTTGTCTAGAGTTGGCTCAGCAAAAGTGGTCTTGACCGTAACGGTCATCTTCTGCTTGAACAACTTTGCAGCGTCAAGAATCTGGTCTACCTCTACCTCACCGTACTCTGGCGAGTAGGTTACCTCAACACCTTCCTGGGTTAGACCGGCGTCACGGAACTTTAGGGTTCCACCTGAAACGTTGACGGTGGTACCACCACCGGCAGTACCAGCAAGACCTGCAATCCAACCACGGTAGTCCTTAGGAGAACCGGAAGCGGAAGCCTTAATGTTGTTCCAGATTGAGTCAGTGTAACCAGTTGTAGGAGCAGCACCTGTTGCAATTGATCCAATTGCTAGGGACGCAGCACCGACAATGATGTTACTTGAAGTTGTACTCATATTTGATTTTCACCTCCCTGTAGTGAGAGTTCGTGAAAACTTACCTTCGTCATGGCTTTATAGTAGCCGAAAACGACTTATGAAGCAACTCTTTTGTACGAGTAACTGATTACGACAGGGGAGACCTGGCGTCCAGCCTCTTCAATTGCCGGGGCGGAAATGACGGCCTCGCTAATTGAGAAGTTGAAGAATAGGAAGTGCCCGTTATTGGTGGTTGCGAACTTGTTTACCTGATCTGCGGACACATCTGCCTTACCGAACTTGTCCTTTAGGAGTTCAAGGATTTCCAGGGTCTTTGACATGCTCCCAGTTACGATAGCCAGGGTAACCTCGTCCCTTAGCATCCAGTATTCTACCGGGTCCGTTGAGGTCACTAGGTCGTATACGATATGCGGCTTGTCCGAGAGTTCATCCGAGAACTCGGGTAGGTCCTGAATTGGCAGGATTGGACTGATCGGATCAGAGAACCCGTTTAGGTAGTAGTCCTGGTCGTTAAAGACCTCTGTCTCGAATAGAACGTCTGACAGGTAGTTTCTGAACGTGTAAACGGCTGACTTCTTGTAATCCATTATGGGTTCACCTCGGCAGCAATAGCCTTACCAACCGCACGGGCCTGAGCGAAGTTAGGTACACCGATTGTGATCTTTCCACTACGGCCCATTCTTGCAGCAGCCCTCTGTCCAACGTTTGTAAGGTATGTTGTGGTAATGTCCGACACCTTCTTACTTCCGTATGACTTGAAATAGTCCTTTGTTGCACGACGCATTGAGCCATGTACTAGCGGGCCTCCCGCGCGTGCGACGTTGACCTGCTTACGGGTAAACCTTAGACCGGACTTCTTCGTCGGGTCGTCAATAGCCATGAAACCCTTACCCCGTGGGCGGATTCTCACTGGTAGGCCGTACTCCATTGTCATTGCCTTATTGATGAAGATGTAACGCTTCTTGACGACAAGGCCTGATGGACCGGGTGTCTGCTGGGCCTCGGTCAATGGGACTCGTGACTTGGACGGCCTGAATCCAATCTGGAAAGCAATCTGCGTCTTAGCAGTACCGGACTTCATCTGGTTAAGGTCGAACAGACGCTTGGCGCTCTGGCCGATTCCATTGGTCTCATATAGGTGATGGAAGGCCTTTGGGTTAGCAGCAGCCTGAGCGTTAACGTATGAAAGAAATGAACGGTTCAACTGCCTGTGCGTCTCAGCACGGAGTCTCTCCATGTTCTTCACGTCCTCTGTCGCGTACTGTAGGGCGTACTTCACAGCAGCCGGTACCTCCACGAACTTATTGAACTCACTATGCACTCCACCCATCAAGGGACTGCACCTCGGCTCGGTCAAGGAATACGTCGTACTCGATCTGTGTACCGAAAGGCTCGACTACCGGCGTCACACCGATTACATCGAAAATGGTAGGGTCCTCAGACGCACCCTCTTCGAGCCAGATGATTTCACCGTCGGAGCCACGCACGTTTGTCACACGCATGGTGTCGTCAATCTTGTACATGGTCTTGATACGCAGGTAGTCTTCCTTGCGGTAAATGTCGCGCCACTTGTCGGTGGTTCCGAAGTCCTTACCGCGCAGGTTTCCTAGGCCACGGGCCATTACGTCAATCGTCTCTACGAGCATCCAGACGCGCTCGATAGAGCCCGTCTCAGGGTCCTGACGCTTTTCCTGCTTAAAGACATCGGCCTTCATGTTGTACATTGAGCCAACAATGCACCCGAACATTAAACAACAGCCCAATTGACAGCGATGAATGGCTGCAGGATGCTGTCGGCGCTGGAATTGCCAGTGCCATTGAATGCTCCGTCGTTGAAGACGATCCTCCAGTCAGATGCCGAGATTGACTCGACAAACCTATTCCTCCAGTTGGACTCCTTGCAGAAGAAGTCGTTTACCAAAAGCATTGCTGCCTGGTTAACTGCGTCTGGAATATAGTCCCATCCGTAGACTCCAGTTACGTCGTAACGAGTGCCGGATGCGAACTTGCCTGCTGACCAGTGGATAGGGTCGTAGGTGAGGTACTGCTCGGAAGCAATTATCAAAGCCTTGCTTGTAGGCGAGATATTTACTGCCGCGCCAAAGTCATTTACATTAACGTCGGTGGCGTCGTACACCACAACATCATTTACGTTGATCCTGTCCACACGAACGACCCTCTGGGTCAGCGTGAGGATATTGTCACCCTGGCCCCTCGCAAATACAGTGTCGTTGTATGGGTAGAAGTGCTGCCCGCAGAAGGAATCAATCTGGTGGCGTGCGTACGCCTCGGCAGCCTTTAGCATGTCATACTCAGTTTCGGTTGGCGCAAGGGATGTCAGTTCAGATACCGATAGGTACGGCTGGACGACAGTCATGCGCTCGTTCCTGACGACAGTCTCTCCTGCTAGGTCGTACTCCCACGTCAATACTAGGTCTGTTGAGACATCAGTAATGGACGGTCCAATAATGGCTGAGTACACACCTTCGGAGTCCTGCAAGACGTCAGGTGATGCAACAAAATCACCGGCGCGGGTCTTAACCGTCAGCGTCGGATCGCTAGAGGCGTCAGTCAGTACGCCCGAGACGTAAAGTCTCAGCGTGACTGATTCCACTTCGTTCTTATAGATAATCGACATAACACCACCCATATTCAATCTTCCATAATTGTATCAGGGGGTTGGGTATAAAGCAAAGGAGGCCCGAAGGCCTCCTTTTACTTTACCTGTCGTAGAATTCCTTGACTTCGGCGTCAGTTGCTAGAACGAAACCGTCTTCCAATCGGAAGATTTCATTTGCGTCATTCCTTGGAACTGCGGCGAACGGATGGTCCTTGCTAAACTGGTACTTGCCTAGTGCCTCGTACGAGTAATTGCTTCGGGTCATCTTTAGTAGCAGTAGGTCTTCACCCTTGGTTGGCTTTGTTGGGGCAGGCGCTGCGCTACCGTCATTGTCATTGTTGTCAGACGGGGTGGCCTTGTCCTCCTCGTCATCATTGTCCTCGTTTGCTGCCTTCTGGGCTGCTTCTGCTGCCTCGTGGTACTCAGAGGAAATACCCTCTTCTTCCAGCCATGCGAGGATTTCCTTCTTTGTCTTGGTCTTGGCCTCAGCCTCGTCCAATCCATACCCTTCAGCGACTTGCCTCAGAGCGGCTACCTTAGTAGTTTCGAAACTCATGTACCTTCCTTTCCTTCCTCTAAGTGTATCATAAACCGAACGGGAGGAGGGCCGAAGCCCTCCTCCCTATTCAGTTATGACATCGCTCGAATTACGGTGCGACCTTGACATCCTTGACGACGACGTACGCGTCTAGGTTCTCGATTGCAACTCCAACTCGGACGTATACGGTGTACTCGGTTGTGTCCTTCTTTGGCTTGAACTCACGGTGAACCGTGACTTCACGCTTGATACCGACGATGCGGTTCTGTGGGAAGGTCAACTCGACGTATCCGTGGTTTCCAGTTGCTCCGGTGTATGTACCTGAAGCCGACTCTGTGTACAGAGGGACCTCAATGATAGGGATTCCGAAGGCGAATGGAATTACGGTGCTACCACCAGCGCCCTGAGGTGCTGCTGGCGTACCACGAAGAATGCTTGCGGCAATGTCTTCTGGGGTACCACCAGTTCCAATCGTGGTCAGGTTGTATAGGTAGTCCTGTACAAGTCCTGAACCCGTGTAGAAACGTAGACCGGCACGACGCTGCTTGTAGACTCGTGGAAGCGCCTTAAGGGCCTTGTTGAAGGTACCCTTAGAGATTGTGCTTCCAGACTCGGAAGAAACACGACCACCGGCTAGGGACTGAACCCTGAAACCGTCGAATGACTTGTACAGCGGGTCGCCTGTCAATGCAGTCGAACCGTTGATGCAAAGGTCCTCGATGTCGTTTCCGAAAGCCGTAGCCATCAGACGTACGACGTGATCTTCCAGTCCTGAACCCTCAATGTTGTCCTCTAGGGACTCGGTTGAAAGTTCGAAGTCTAGACGCAACTTCTTCGTGGTCAGCGAGACCTTGGAGAAGGTTGGGTTGGCGTTGACACCAGTGTCGACGGCCTCAGTTGCGAGACGAGCCAACTTAGCGCCTACGGCCACCTTGTCAATGTCCATTGTGTCAGCCCTCATTCGGACTGTACGAGCATCCTGTAGAATTACAGTCTGGTCCCACATGTAGTCAATGAACTTGTTAGCCTGGTCCTTGGTTAGAAGACCACCGCCACCCTGATTAACTCCATCAGTACCGGTAGTGGTTACTACCTTTTCTAGAAGTTCGTTGTTACTCATTATATGTTTTTCACCTACCTTTCGTTTTGGTTTAGTTTGATACTAGTGATTCGGTACTGACGAAGGTTCCGTTCCACTCGCTCTTCTTAATTGTTTCCTCCGTTGATCCTCCTTCGAGGTCACCGGACTTCTTTACTGCCGTAGCCTTCTCTAGGCGGTCAGTGCTTGCCTTTACCTCACCAATTTCCTTGGTGACAGACTCCTTCACACCTTCGAGCGACTCGGAAATCTCCTTGGTTGTCTTTGCAAGGTCTTCTACACCAGCGACTGCTGTCTCTAGTGCGTCGATCTTCTTGCTAAAACCGGTTAGGGTCTCTGTGACTGCCGTTGAGAAAGATTCGAATGCCTTGGCAAGGTCGAACTCGTCCTTCGTCTCGACCTCAGAGACCTCTTCTACCGTTTCGTCTGCGGCAGGGGTTTCTACAACCTCAGCGACCTCTTCTACGGTCTCAACTGTTTCAACGGTCTCTTCGACCGGCTCTACTGTCTCTTCTGTTGCCAACTTTTCTACACCTCCTCTTCCGTCCGTTTCAGATGGTGTTGCCACCTCTTCTGAATCCGGCTTAGTTACTTCCTCTGTGCCACGAGAGCCCAGAAACTTGTTTACGACATCGCCAATTGTGGTATTGGGGTCGTTGTGCTCGATCCAACCGATGTTCTCCATGTCAGACTCACAGATGGCGCACTTCCTGGTCTCGTCCGAGGTCATTACCGCTGCGCGGTCCTCGGGGCACCAGAAAACGTTGTCCAACTTGATGTCTACAGCGGAGCCGGTAAGTTCTAGACCATCGGCTCCCTTCTGGATGGAAAGTACGTTGGCGAACTGATTAGCGGGGTTGTCTACTAGAGACAACTCGTGGAGTTCCAAGTCCTTGATTGTACGAATCGACTTCTGAACGTCCGGGTTGAACTCTGTGTCAGAGTCCTTGATCACTCCACCAATAGAAAAACCTGTCAGAGTGCCATCAAGGACCTTCTGCCAGGTATCTTCTGCTCCAAGTGAAATGTAAGACTTTACGAATACTCCCTGATAAGTCTTGTCAGACTCCGCATCGTAGTACGGCTCCTGACTGAATGAAACTACCTTTCCAACTGCAACAGGCTGGTGCATTTCGCGGAGATTACCACGGAACGTACCGAAAGCCTTGGTGGCAGCGTCGATAGGCACGATGTCATCGTGCTGGTCAATGTTGTCGAGAGATGCGAAGCCGGATACGATCCTGCGCTCCTTATCAATCTTGGCGAGCGGAACAGAGATTCTGAACGAGTCGCCATTTGACGTAAATACGGTCTTTTCAATCATTGTGGTGTAATAATACCAACCTATTAGTTCTAACGCAAATTCTGGTGTTGCAATTTCAGCATGATGTATAGATAACCGCAGGTCACCCAGATCAAAGCCGTGATTAGAGTCAGCAAAGCCTGCCATGCTGTGAAGACAAAGATGAACCACATTGTCAGCCAGAGGATGAACGTATTCATCACGCAAATCCTCAATGCGTTGTAGTAGTTCTTCCATCCCGCGTACATGGTGGGCAGGCCGATTAGTACAAAGATGAGTCCTGTGATCCACTCAGGGTTTGTACCGAGCGGTGTGTTTGTGGTACGTCCAAGGAATACGTCCCAGGGAAGCATAATCCAGAGCCCAATGAGAACTGTCCAGACACCGGCCACGAACGGAATGATGGGGTTAGGGAATCTGTGCGCCTCTTCTTTAAGCGTCTGGATTAGACTCAAGGTGTGGTCCTTCCGTCGCCCTTCGCGTTACGACCCTCGCCTGATGAATCAGTCGCTCTTGTAGCCCTTTGGCTGTCTCTTTCACGAGTTTGTCCTACTTGTGCAGCGTTTTCAGCCTGAATCTGCCCTGTTAGAGGCAAAACCTTGTCGCCGCCCTCGATAGGGGTCTTACCCTTACGGTTACGAATTTCGTTTGGAGTGCTCTCCTGAATCGTCGCGTAAATCTTGTCGATGTCAGCCTGAGTCTTCTCATCGGTCAGCGTCAACTCGACCAACTTGAACTTGAATACGTCGGTGCGCTCTCCAATGATCTTCGAAATCTTCTTCTGGACAATGTTCTGCTCAGGTCCGCAGACCTGCTCCTTGAACATCTTGTCAGCGTCACGAGCGGCTGCTAGGGCGATGCCGTTTGGCAGACCCAACTTGTTGATAGGCGTACGCTGAGTCATTAGAATCTCGTCGCGGTTGTCTGCACGGTAGGACTTGAAAGAGCCTTCCTGTACACCAGTCTCGACCGGCTTCATTTCGAAGTCGATCTTCTTGTCAATTGCCTCGGAAGACAATGGGATAACGACTGTGCGGTGGTTCTTACCCTTTACGTTTCCCTCTAGGAACTCCATTAGTTCCTTTAGAGCACCGTCAGACCACTTAGCGTTCTTGGTGACGATGACGTATCGAGGAGCAGCCTTGTGCTCGAAGTAGTCCAGGTTGTACCTTGAAGAGAACTCGTTTCCTGCTACTGCTGTCTTAGCAGAAACAATCTCAGGCACTCCGTAATAGTTGCCTGTAGGTGAGTAGTTCTTGAAGTGAATAACCTCATTAGGGTTGGTGTCTCCACCAATTGGATCTGGGTTTCCGCTCTGGAAGTTCGCAAAGAATACTGCGCGTCGGCCCACAATCTGGACAAACCCGTCACGCTTAGTTCGTACTCGTACGGTGCTGGCGGGGATGTGTCCAATGTAACTGATCTCGCCACCTACAGTTCTTCCAATCTCTAGATATCCATTACCTGTAGTCAGATAATCCGTGTACATGTTCTTTAGGACTACAGTTAGGTCTTCGTCCTGGGAAATGTCGTCAAGCCAGTCCTTCACGTCGCTCTTTAGTCGAGCCTTCTTCCTACGGGCACGCTTGATTGACTCCTCGTTCTCTAGAGCCTCCATAGCCTGCAGCGCCCGGTCGGATTCGATTAGGTCATAACCTAGACCTACTGTATTAGTGCATCGAGCATCGACCGCTCCACGGTGGTACCCTGACATCTCATATAGGGCAGCCAGGTAATCCATGTTGTATGGTGGGGCTACAACTTCAAATGCGTTGTACCCGGTTTCTGTGTCCGTTTCAATTCGCTTGCTTCCAGCCTTGCGGCGAGCCAACTTCCTCTTGAAAACAGGTGAAAGGCCCTTTAGGGTCGCTGTCTCTTCTAGGTCAAGGGCGAACTCGTCTTCAAATACCTTTACGACACCAGCGGCTTCGCTGATATCTGGGTAATTTACCGACAGTTCAAACTCCTCGGTATCGTCTTCTACTGCTGAAACTGAACTAGTCACGCAGACCGGCCTCCTGAGCCTTCATTGTGTCAATAAGTGCTGGGACATCCCATTCGTCAGGCTGCTCGCCTGCGGCTAGACGCTCCAACTGCTCCTGGTATTCCTCATCTGTAACCTTGCGCTGACCGGCCATGAATACAGGCTGGCCCTCGTTAACACCGAGAGACCTAGCGGCATCTGCCATCTTAGCCATCTTTGTAAGATCGCCACGCATACTTGGTACGACTAGGAAGTTTCCTTCGTCGTCACCGATATATGTACCATCAGGCATCTTCCAGTAGTAAAGACCGTAATCTGCCTCTTCGACCGCCGAAACGCGAGCGTTCTTGACGACCTTCTTTAGTAGTTCTTCATCATCCATAACACCGATTGTACACCCAATGGACTTATTATGCAGAATCTGGCTGCTGGTCGACCGAAATCTGCTTGTAACCCCAGGTTCCTGACACGTTGACGAACCTATCTGGCGAGTTTGGCTCACTTAGCGTCGCAGCGACGGTATCAGTTAGTTTACCGCTATTCCTTCCACGCAAAACGTCGTAGTGCTCGGCCATATCTGCTGCGCTCAATACATAGTCGTAGAGTCCGATCATCTTGACCGTACCACCGATGGAACTGGTTGCGACGTTGGCAATTGACTTAGCCATGAAGTTGAACTTACCCACATCGTTTGCGATTGGGGCAATTGCAGTGTTCGTACTCATGACGACATAGTGCCACTGCTGGCTAGGGAAGTAATACCCAGTTGGGGACGCTGGCATGGCAGAGCCCATCGTTGCCTGACCACCATAAATGGTTACGCTGGTAAATCCGGTGTACTGGTACACCGTTCCGTCGTAGTACAGAGAGTAAACCGTGGTTCCGTTGTCATGGTAGAACAAATACTGGTTGGTAGCCCTGGACCTGATCCTGAACAGCATTTCAATTGACTTATAGGTCTTTGCTGAACCCAGGAGCGTTCCAGAGGCGTCAACGGACGCGTCGGTGCTATTGCTCTGGAAGTCAAGGTGTAGACCGGAGACGGTATTGGCATAGAAGCCATTGTAAACGCTATATGATGATGGGTGGAGGTCCAGTTCACCGAAGATTGGTACGGTACCGGAGACGGTCAGAGCCCTGCCGTGGTTTGCGCCCACGACCGAGTGGCTGTTGAAAATCTTGAACCTCAGCCTGTCAATATTGACCTTTGCGTGGCTGGAATCATCGGTCTGCAACTCTACACGCACCCAGAGTGTAGAGTTACTCAGTACCTGGCCGTTTGTAGCGAAGAACGGAATGGAGTTGTCGTTGTCCACTCTGATGTTAGACCAGTTGGTACCATCCGGGCCGGTCCTGACGATTGCGTGGTATCCGTCAGTTGCAGTGATGCCCGCTACGGCACGAGTCTGTGGGCCGTAGTTCATTCTGGACGAGGCAATAGTTCCATCTGGCAGTGGAATCTTATAGGTAGCGTATCCGTACTGAGACACCTCTAGATTTCCATTAGCAAACTGAGGAGTCCTCGACAACTTCAAGGTGAAGTCGGCTACGGTGTCTGAGAAGGTCAATGATGCTTCCGGCTTGTTTCTGATATTGATAACCTTCAACTTAGAGTTCCACGGCTTGGTGTACTCGAAGTTGTTTCCAATTACGATATCAGCGGTGTTGTCGAATGCAATAGAGGCTGCACTGGTATTTGTCAATGTGATAGAGGTTCCACCAGTATCCGTGTAAACTACCACCTTGTCATTCTCGATTACTGTGTAGAACGAGTGCCATCCGGTACCGATGGCTGTTGAAAGCGCACCCTCGGTCTCTTGGGTAGTCCACGCCAATGTGTATGGGTCGAGGTACTCGTATGTAATAGCCAACTTATTGTTCGACTTGATGCGAAGCGTGACGACCTTCTTTGAGTCACCGCTCCTCAATTGCCATAGCACGGCCTCTACTGATGTGTTGTGTACCGCTGTGTCAACGTAGTATGACCCCTGGATTGATGAGAAGTTCTGCCCCATGTATGTACCAACGTCATTGTAAACAATTCCCTGGTTGGTGTAGACATAGACACCATCGTTCACCGTCGCGCTGTACAGAAGGTCTCTCCAGACGTACAGACGGTCAATCCACATTTCATCACCAGAGACAGCATCAGTTGCTGCATTCTCAGCGCCAAATTCAGCGTAATATGCGTTTGACGGTGCCTTGACGTTTACCTCGTGAAGAATAGGTCCGTTTAGGCTTACAGATGCAGCCTGGGTGGTTCCGTAGTCAGTAGAGATCAGGCCTCCGACGTTGTTATACCAGGAAACCCTAAGACGAGCCTGCTTTGAGTGGTACACATTTGCGTGTACTCGGTACGTCTGATTAGGCGTGACAAGGTATGCGAGGTAGCCACGCATCTTTTCAGGGCCACCAGAGGTCTTGCGGAAATAGATAGAGTGATTGGCGTTGATGAAGTATGTGCTATTAGGAACGGTTGATCCACCACCGTCGCCATAAATGACACAGTTCTCTGCAACCCAGCCGCCGGTGCCGTAGGTCCTGATGTTTGCATCCTGGTCACCAATGATACTCTCATACGGCTTTTCACCACCGAGATATGCTACAGCAGGTTCAATGTTGTAAAGGCTAACTCCATCTGCCTGAATTGAGACGTTCCTGTATGCCTCCGGGGCTGTCCATGTGTCAACGTCAAATGACTTGTCGAAGAGGACGCCGTTGGCACCATCGTTGATGTTGTAAATCTCACCACCGTCAGCCTCGAATGCGCTAACGTAATCTGGGAAGTCAATACCGGCAGCGTAGTGGTCCTTTATCTCCTTATCGGAAAGTACACGGTTGTAGACTGCATGGTTTTCAACCCACATCGCTCCACCGGCTGAGCCTGTGGTTGGAATCTGGAACGCCTTTGATGCGTTGTTTAGACCTCTGATCCAAGGACTATTCATTGGCATTGAGCCTACCGGCTCACCGTTTACATACAGCGCAGCACCGGCACCGGTCCATACGCCCACAACATGGTACGCGCGGGCGAGGTCAGGAAGTCCGTAGTAGACCTCTGCTAGTGGGAAATACTTGTCGTATCCTCGACCGTAGTTCCAGCCTTCGCCGGAGACACCCCATACGAGCATTCCATTGCTAATCCTGAATCCAGAGCGGTAGCAGAAGTTGATAGCGAAGTCGCTGTAAAAGAGGCTGTTTGAGTCAGTCCATGTAATGTTGTCAAGGTGGAACCAGAACTCGACGCTAAACGGGTGGTCTTCACCATTAAGCGGAGTGGTGTATCCATTTGCCATATTTGACCGGGCGAGGTCTGAGGCCGAGTTTTGCTGGAACCTCATACACCCGTCGGAACCGGCTGTCATTGGGAAGTTTCGGAACTGATATGTCGAGTAAGCGCCGCCGCCAGATGTGATTGTGCGTCCACCACCAGTAGAGTCCGCTGCTGGAAGCGCGGTGTCGTCTAGCCGGTGGTGGGTTACGGGGTTGGACTTAAGGACTTCTTCAATGTAGGCCATACGTTCGATTATATCGTCTGGCTGGGGATAAAGCAAACCCGGCCCCACCTAGGGACCGGGTTGCTTAATCGTAACTATTACCATACCTAAGGTCCTTCTGCACGAAGGCCGGTAGACGACTTACCCCGCTGTATTACCAGCAAGCCACGCCGTAGTTCTAGTATACCACTACTTGTAACGCTTGTTGTAAACGGACTGCTGCAAAGCCTTCCATGTACCGCCGCGACCCGTAGGGCCACCGCCAACTGCGCCATTAGGATTCCTGTAGTTGTGCTTCTTCTGGTACGAAACGATTGCCTTATGCAGGCCGTCGTTGGCTGTACCGGTCAGAGGTCCCTTGTAGTATCCAAGGTACTTCAACCACTTCTGAATCCTCAATACGTTCGACTGGTCAGCGAAGGTAGCATTTCCATTGTGAATGTTCTTCCTGATGCTGGCCTTGAACTTCAACTTCTTGCCGAAATACTGCCCCACCTTTAGAGGGAACTTACTTGGCTTGAATGGAGGAGTTGTTGGGTACTTGTCGTGAATTCGGACATATCCAACAACGTTAGCAGCCCTTCTCCACTGGTACGCTACAGTTCCACCATTCCACTGATTTGCAGCCGAAGTATTTCCGCCTACAGAGTAGTAGCCTCGTGAGGTTGCGTCTGCGGCTGCCATTTCGACATGGCGACCGTGGGCGAAGAGGACAACTAGGTCACCCTTCTTTAGACCCTTGATGCCGCTGTGCCAACGACCACGCTGACGACCCCACTGCTCGATATAAGATACGGATACCATCTGCCAAGGCAACTTTAGACCTCCGTGGTAAGCAGCGTCAATGACGAATGCTCCACACCAAGGGTTGCCCTGTAGGTTTACACCCCAATGGCTCTTAACGTGCTCCCAGGCAAAGCAGCGGTTCGAGCCACGAGGACTCTCTGTGCGGCCTACCTGCGCGCGTGCGTATGTGACTGCTGTATGCACACCCATTACGCTTCACTCCCTGATCCGCCGATGTCTAGACCGTCAAGGACGGTGGTGTCATCGAGGTCTTCGATGACTTCCTCGTCTAGGTCAATATCTACATCTGCGATTGGAGCCTCGCCTGGTGCCGAAACGTCACCGGGCTCTGCTGGGTCTACGACCTCAGTCGTCTCTTCTACTGGTACTTCTTCTGGAACCTCGGCTGGGTCCTCAGGGGATGGTTCAACAACTTCCTCCGGTACTTCTACCGGCTCCTCTACAGGAGTTTCCACTGGAGTATCAACAACCGGGGTTTCCACTACTACAGAGCCCTCGTCTTCCTGCTCCAATGGAACAGGGCCACGGCCCAATAGCGCGCTAATGAAAGCGATGATTCTGTCAATTATTGACACTTCTGAAAACCTCCTTTAGTTCTCTTTTCATTGTAACACGGCTTCCTTCTCGGTCTCTAGAGGAATCTCGCAGTAATCGGTTGTGCAGAACTTCTCTCCGACCGCGTCTTCCTGTGGACCATTTAGGTAGAACGGTACGAGGCTCAACTTTGCAATCTGTGCAGATTCCTTTTCGTATTCAGCCTTGTCCGACCTTGTGTATGGCATCTGAGCGTACTGGTCGTTTGACTGCTTCAAGAATGAAACGGTCTTCAACTGACCCTCGAACATATGAATTACGCTCTCTACGTTGTCCCCATCGACATCATCGTCAAACGATAGCGTGACGGAAACAGCGTTGTCCGACCAGTATCTCTGAGCCGTTGCAGCGAGGTTAGCCTTTTCGAATAGACTGACCTCCGTGTCACTACGACGTGCCTTTGAGTGAATCGGGAAGTAAACGACTGCGGTACCTACTGGGTCATTCTCGGCTGGTTCTACACGGTAACCGTGATCCCTAAAGCCCTGCACCATCGGCTCGTCTGAGCGGAAGCGCACGGTCTGTAGGAAGTATTCACCGCCGGGGCTCCAATGAGCACCAGGAGAGACACCGGCCAACTTGGAGACGGTGCCTGATGGCTTTACGGTCGTCGTCTTGATTGACTGGCGAACACATAGCCATTCCGAGTAAACCTCGTCGTACTTCTGAATTGCGTCGTACCCAGCGTCCATCCAGTCACGGAGGGCCGGTAGTCCACGGGTGTCAGCGAAGTCAGCAATACCACTCATACCAGTACCAATACGCCTGTTCCTCTGCATGATTGCATTGGTCTCAGGCCAGTGGGTAGGCAGAAGGGTGACCGTCTTTGCGTACAGGTACGCGAACTTTAGGGTACGAATGTAGTCCTCTACAGAGTCATGGCGGCTGATGAACGTCTCTACGAGAGTACACATTTCACCAGACTCTAGTGGCTGCTCGGCGCAAGGGTTGTACCCGACTGCACGCCAGTCAGCGTTTGTGATTCCATCCTTGATACGACCGTACTGGCGGGTTACGTCCATCCAGAGGATACCGGGCTCGCCATTTGTGCGAATACGGTCAACTAGATGGCTGTAGTCCGAACCAACCTTGGCCTCGACAGAGTTGTTGGAAAGCCCACCCCATTCACGACGGTAATACGCCGGTCCCTGAGTGATGTACTCCCAGGTCTTAGGGTCCTGCTTGCCAAACTGCTTTGCGTCTAGGAAGTCCTCGTCGTCAATATGTCCAACGTACATTTCAGCACTACGACGAACGTTGCCAGCGACAACACAGAACCCAATCTGGTTCATGATGTCAGCAATTGCTCGACGTGTTAGGTTCATGCCAACTAGTGCGTCAAGGACTAGACGAATCTGGTCGTGGAGTAGCATTAGCGACTCTGGACCGGAAGCGGTGCCACCGAACGTCTTGATCGGCTCACCCTTCTTCCTAATGTCGGAGTAGTCCATCTTCATGAGCCCCTTACCGGCGACTAGGTACGTGTTGATCAGGATACGAGTTGACTCGGCCCAATCCTCACGAGTATCTGCGATCTTGTAAACGAAGGTATCACTTGGGTCTGGCTTGTGGACGAGGAAGCCCTTATCGGCACCCTTATCGTCAAATCCACATCCGACACCGAGCATGGACGCTTCCATTACCCACGCGAACGGGGCTCCTGGGTCATAACGTGTCATGTCATTCGTGCTCTTAAAGGCACAGTTCTGCAATGCTGCAGAGTTCTTCTGCTCGTTTACGAGCGGGGTGCCCATGACCCAAAGTCCTCGACCGGGTGGCGTCCACTTGAATGTGTAAAGGCGCTCGAACGCTTCCTGCGCTGAGGCCTGTGCCTTACGGTCGTTCCACGGAAGTCTATTCTCCTTGGCCCAATCCTTTTGGATCGAGTACATGCCCTCGATGACGCGGCGGCAGACTTCGTACCACTGCTCCTTGGTTCCATCATCCTTGACCCTTGAATAGGTACGCATGAAGATGATCTCGCTAAAACTGTTTCCTGCTCCGTCTGTGAAACCCCAGTCTACCTCGCGGGTGACATAGGGCTCGATGAAACCTTCCGGCAGGCGGAAGGATAGTTGCAATTCACTCATATATGTATAAACTCCTCCAAAGTCCTCCTCAGAGGACTGACGTTTTCGATGTATACTTCCATCTTACCATCGGCAACTTACGGTTCAGAAAGTTACGAGAATCTTTCGAGAAGATTCTTGAACGCAGTTTGCGTCAATGTCTTCCAGTCGTTTTCTTCATGAATATAGGGTGCCATCGTGTGTGTCAGGTGCGTGTAGTAAACTCTGTTTTCAGCAAACTCTCGCATCTGGTGCTTCAAGGACTCGTAGTCTGGTTCGAACATCTTTCCTGGGTGAATGTCCTGCCACGGTGACTCTACGAGGTTGGTCTTTACTCTCAGTGTGCCCGGTAGCGCGTAGTCACACCAGTCGGTTGTCATGATCGTGGGGAGCCCGGTACCGAGAGCCTGCAAGGGGATGAACCCGAAGCCCTCTCCCCATGATGGGTACACCAGGCAGTGCGCGCTCGCATATAGACCCTGCAATTCAGAGAGTTCCATATCACGCGTGATGACATGAACGTTGTTGATCAGATCATCCGGGCGGCGCACCATCTTTGCCTGATCGTAGTCTCGCACCAGTGACGATCCGTGACCCTTGATGATCAGCCTGTAGTTGGGATCATCAGCAAATAGTTCCTTGAACGCTTCGAAGACCATTTGCCCACCCTTTCGTGGGGCTGGCTCTCCAATGTGCAGGAAGGTGATCGGACCCTTCATCCCACGCTTGACCGGAGCCCATGCGTGATCTATTCCATGAGGGTAGACTAGACCAGGAAGGTCAACGCCTCCTTCGCGGAACCATCGCATACCGAGATGGTTTGTAGTCCAAAACTCGTCGCAGGTCTCGTTGATCATCTGAGGCCACAGTTCAAGGGGCTTAGACTCATCCTGGTAGCCGATGCTCATGCCAGCGATTCCGTTCGGGGCCTTCTGTGCAAAACTCGGGCCGGTCATGCCTGTTGACTCCCACGGTGTATAGCCAATAGTGTATTGACCATCGTAGTGAACGTAGTCCTGTGGCTGACAGAAGTTGAACATCACGTCAGCGGTGGGATCGTTAAACGACACCGGGATTCCAAGTTCGTTCAAGGTCTCTGTGATGTGCTTTGCGGCATACCAAAAGCCTTGACGTTCTGTGAAAATACCGTAATCGGTATGAAGTGAGACTCGCATGACTCCATCGTACCACGATGGTCACGGACTGGTTACGAGAAATTTCTCCCAACTTGACACAGGGTCGAATCAGTGGTCTCATAGAGAAGTGGTGGTGGTGATAACTAGATAAACACATTACTTAGATAAACCAATAACTTAGGATAAGGAAGTAAATACCATTAAGGAAGAAGATAACCGTTACTGGTTAAGAGTAGTTAATACCTATAGAGAAGAACGGCAGGATACCACACACTTTTTATCCTGTCCAAACGACTCGGATCACACCCCACTCTTCCCTCGTCTGGACGCAAATGACGACATTGAACTTTACTGCCTAGCCTGCGGTTGGACCGTCAAGCCTGGGTATTACACACTCGTCCGACTAGAGCATGAAGTCTTTAACGTACCCTCTCCTTGAGAGTAGTGGGGTTGCCCCCGAATCCAGACTATGGTAGGGTAGTCGGATGCTCATTCAGAGGATCGCCGGTTCTTTGTTGGTAGGAATCATCGCCGTAACAGGCGTGCCAGCACCGCAACCCGCCGTCGAACCCGCGATAGAGGTCACACCCAAGGTGGTCGCGTCCACCAAACTGATTCCACTCGACGTGCTTAACGCACGGAGGGCAGCAGCAGAATTACGCGCGAGCCGCAGCCAGGCTCGGACACCCAAGTCGACCGATCATTCGGTCAGGAAGGCACACAAGAATTCTAAGACGGTAGTGGTGCATCGCGCGCCCGCCGCCAAGAAGAAGGCAAAGAAGGTCAAGGTCTACAAGGTCAGCAGCGCGGGGAACCGTGCTCTGGGAAAGCGGCTCGCCTCGGCGCGCGGCTGGGGCTCTGGCCGTCAGTGGTATTGTCTAGAGAAGTTGTGGACAGAGGAATCTGGCTGGTCGACCACCTCGGATAACCCAAACTCCGACGCTTACGGAATTCCGCAGGCGCTTCCGGGGAGTAAGATGGGTAGAGGGTGGCGCACGAACGCTACCGTTCAAATTAAGTGGGGATTGAAGTACATCAGCGGGCGCTACGGCACCCCTTGTAGTGCGCTCTCCACTAAACACTCGAAGGGTTGGTACTAATTGAGCGACAGGGTTAACGTCCTTGATAAAGGATATGTCCGTTTGGTCAACGTCATGGGCGATGATCTCTCGGTAGTTAACGCTGCCCGCGTGTCGTATGACAAGGAGTCGGGGAGTTTCTCAGATAATGACGAGAGGCTCCTCGACTTCCTCATTCGTGAAGGACACACGTCTGTCCTCCGACACCAGGCACTTACATTTGAGGGCTACGCGCCCCTACTAGTCGCGCGGCAGTGGTACAAGCACACCATCGCAGCGACATACATTGACGACCAGAATGGATGGAATGAGTCCTCTAGGCGGTACATTACGGAGAACGAAGAGTTCTATCTACCTGGGCCGGGAGATTGGCGTAGTAAGCCTGAAAACTCTAAGCAGGGTAGCGGTGAGAACCTTGATCCTGAGGTCGGATTCCACTGGACGAACTACCTAGAGTCATTCCAGGCCGAAGGTGAGAAACTGTACAAGCGTGCAATGGAAGCCGGAATCGCGCCGGAGCAGGCAAGACTGTTCCTACTAGCCAATGGCCTATACGTTCGGTTCCGCTGGACTACCAGCCTTGCCGCTACATTGAACTTCCTGTCTCAGCGTACGGACTCACATGCACAATATGAGATTCAGCAGTATGCTGGTGCTATCGAAGGTTTCGTGGAGGGCGCGTTCCCGCTTACCTACCGGGCCTTTCAAAAATACGAAAAAGATGAGGTAGAGTAATGGATGTAAATGAATATGCTTATGCTGTGGAGCGCGCTGTCGAGGCTGCGATCACAGGCTCTAGCGCCTTCGCCCCTGTGCGTGCGCGTGACGAGGAGTTTACTGTGACGGTGGACCTGGCCCCTGATGACACTTCGGGGAAGTCGCGCTTACAGTTGACGTTCGACGTGGAGCCCGGTAAGATTGATTATGACACGAGTGATGTAACGGCTACGGTCGATTATGTCGTTGCGGATTATGAGTCGTAATGGACGAGCACACTTATGGGTATCAGGTCTGTAGAGAGATTGAGCGCCGAGTCTCGGGCTCTAGTGCTTTCTTTCAGTACCGTGAGGCTAAGTCTGCCATAGAGTTCCAGGTGTTCTTTACCCATCGTGGTGAGAAGTTGCGCCTTGACTACGAGATTGATAAGGGTCAGATGGTTGACGTAAAGGCAGAGGTCAATCGTATGGTTGGCTATATTGCCGCAGACTTAAAGGGGTGGAAGTCTAGTGACGACTGAGCAGATGGATGAGGTCGACGCACAGAATCAGTTGCGGGACCGCCTGCAGAAATTGAGATTCAATATGGTAGATATAGCACTTGAAGATTTGGATGAGGTGAAGCCTACATTGAGTAAGGTGAAGTATACAACGAGTGGTAAGACGCTGGCTGAGATCGTAAAGGACCTCAGTGCGCTTTTGAACGCCGGTTTTGAGGTGGAGTTCTACATCGAGCCGGAAGCGATTGCAGCCCCTCCATATCACCCTCACCCGTATGGTCCTGGTGTTCGTGGTGGTATCTCTCCCGATACGCACATCATGAATCTGACTAGCGGGGTGGACAACCCTGAAAAAGTAGGTAGTGGTGATACGTTTATCGCCAATGTGTTTGTCCCTAAGACGGATGACACTGATATTGCTAAGGTTGTCGAGGATCACATTCGTCTCGGCTCCGCGAGAGGACACTAATGTTTGACATTAACGAGGATGAGCCGAAGAAGTCTGAGAATCATTTGACGCCAGCGCAGGCTGCTGGTATCGAGTTGCTGGAACGCATCCATGACCTTCTGCTAATAAATCACATCGACCAGCAGCGTAACTACGACTTGCTGTTCGCAATTGCTACAGGGCAGTCTGCGGACGCTGTGAGTGCTATGTACGAGCAGCATGAAGCGGGTAAGGTTTTTGCTCCTGAACCAGCATTGGAGGAAGCAGATGGGTCCTAGATTTACGTTCAGAATCCGGCCCGGTGATAAAGAGGGCCAGGTATGGTGGGAAGTATATGACCTAGAAGAACGTCTAGACATGGTTATCGAGAGACTCCGACCTAATGAGAGCGCCGATGCTATGCTGAAAAGGGCTCAGTCTTGGGCTCAAGAGTTGTTAAGGTATCACACACCCTACGTCGTTAGCCACCTTGATGAGGTTTCCGACAGACCATACGATGTATATGGAGAGATTGATGCCTTACACGATAAGTGAGAAGGATTACCTGTTTAAGGACGGACATTCTGTCCGCTGTCCCTCCTGCGGAGGGCAGATCAAATACTTCTTCACACCGGGCAACGGTAATGGTTACACATTGCGTTGTATGAACACGTTCTGTGACTTCACGTCACACGCTGTAACGGATTTCTAGGAGAAATATGCCTATCAAGATCATCACCTCAATGGAAACTCTCTTCCGTCTTGCCAGAGAACTAGGACAAGCACGTCTACGAGGTAATCCAGAGGAAATCGCAAGAGCAGAAGCATCACATAAGGCGTATGAGACTCTAGTATTGGAATCAGACGAGATTATAGGCTTCCCAGGACTAGGACTACCGGGCCATGAGCGTAAAATCTCGTAGAATCATCAGTTGTGGTGATCTCAACGACAATTTGATGTACAGAATCATCGTTGTAGAAGATGATCTTGTTGTTGATTGGTGGTACTCACCGAAAATCGACTTTAACATCCCCGAAGGACGTGTACGCTCCGATGTCGTCAGTCACGTCATACTCAAAGACTACCCATACTGGCTCCCACCCGATCCCCACGTCATCATCAAAGGAACATACCAAGATCATCTTTCATAATTGACATTTTGCAAACTTTCGGTTAGATGTATGATCCAGCCATCCCTGCGAATTGTTGATCTTGATAGTGCGCCCATATTCTTTACCTTCCCGTTACCTAATCTGCCCGATTCTGTCAGTGTCCGATGATAGTCTGACGGAGTCGGAAACACAGAGCGAGAGGAAACGAAATGGTCAACATCGGAGAGCGGGTCACCGTTCACACGTTCGCATGGCAGGGTCGAGAGGGTACTATCCTCGAAACCTTCCCGTCCGTCCCCTGCCCGTGGATGCCTAGCGTGTCCACCGTGGCTACCGTGCGCGTTCGCATTGACGGACGCATGACCTACCGTGGCCGTGAGGATGACGTTATCGCACACGTCACTCTCGACTCTGTGAAGGGGATCTAATGTTCATCCTCACCGATACCTACGCTGCCCACAATTGGGAGCCTGAGATTGTCTACACGCTCCCCTGTAGGGGTCACGAATGCGGAACCCCTGTCCTAGTCATGGATGATGACTCCGATATCTGCCCCGACTGTGACGGGTGGGAGTCGGACGCTATGGCGGCAGGGTACGCTGCCTATGCCAACATGAAAGCCATGCGCGAGGATGACCGCTGCCCCGTATGCGGTGCCTACGGGATGATGAACCAGAACATGCGTTGCATGACCCTTGACTGTGTCATGGGTGACGCGTGATTACCCTTCCGACCTCACCCGCCGCATGGGTGAGGGTAGGGGATAGGGTATTGCTGCCTAAGGCTACCCGCTATGTTCGCATTGTGAATGTCGAATATGCGGTTAGTGACATTCGGGATATCCGCGTGACATATGCGGATATCAACACAGGAAAGGGTATTCGCACCCGGTCCATTCGCCGTAATGCGCGTGTCATTCTCTACCCTGAGGGGATCTAATGCGAATCACCTTTCGCGGATATGCGGTTATCGCATTCATCGGTTTCGCTATCGGATATCTCATTCCGATAACCTATTGGATCGGAGGGTAGTTGCATAGGGGAAGGTTGCACCTGCAAGTGTTTCCGACAGAACCTTTGCAGGTGCAACCTTTGCCCGTGCAAGTAGTTGTGTCGCAAGCGACCCAAGACGTTTATGTTACGACAAGGGTTAAGTTTCCTGGGACTAGCGAGGCGCTACGTTCCCTTATATTATGATCGCCCCTTGATTCGTCAGGGTCTACATGCTAGGATGGGTAGATGAGAAACACCATTATCTTCGATATGGACGGTACCCTGTGCGACGTACAGGCAATCCGTCATTATGTGCGTGGGGACAATCAGAACTTCGACGCATTCCACAAGGCCTCCCTCTGGTGCCCACCCAACTACGATGTGCTCGAAGCAGCACAGGGTCATGCCTCTGACGGATACCACATCACCATCGTCACCGCAAGGGATGAGAAGTACCGTGATGTCACAGAGGATTGGCTTGACAAGTACAAGGTCCCCTATGACGTTATGTACATGAGGCCCTGGGGAGACCGGCGCAAGGATCGAGACGTAAAGATCGAGATTCTCGAAGAGATCAGAGCCTCGAACCTCAACCCCGTACTTGCCTACGATGACAACCCCCATGTGATCGCCATGTGGAAAGAGCATGGAATCGACGTGGAGGTTGTTCCTGGTTGGGACGCGACACCTCTCGAAGAACTCGCCGGTATCTTGACACCCGACCACGTCTAGGGTAGGTTCGAGTCATGCAGAACACACCGCTTGCCCGCATCGGCAACTACTCCATCTTCGAGACCGCCAATCCCAACATCTTCGAGGCCGTGAGTGACTACGGTCCCGTTACCAGGATCGCGGCTGTCAGGGAAGGTCACTTCGGGTACAGGTGGATCATCACTCGAACCCTTCGTCCCAACCCGGACAAGTTCCTGAACCTGTTCGACCTCATCCAGACTCTCCCTTAGAAAGGGGCGGGGCGCGCTCTTGAACCTCATTACGACCGCGCCGAAGTTTTGTCAGAGTCGTGTGGTAGAGTTCGAGCATCACCTCAACCAAGGAGAGCGCCATGTGTGAAGACTACCCCTGCTGCGGCCACACCCCGTCTGACCCCTGCACGCGCGAGTGGTACGACGAGCCCGACGCTTTCGACCCCCGCAAGAACCCCCACGCGTTCTGTGACCACGCCAACGGTGACTACGCCTGCGACGACTACTGAGAGGCTAGCCCTTCGGGGCGGGGCGCGGCGTTTCCGGCGATTACGAATGACGGCGAATTTCCCCGGCGTTTCTGTTGACACGGGACGGCGATTCTGTGTTAGACTCTACCTACCCAACCAGGAGGCACATCATGAGCAACGTCCGCGTCATCCCCGCCCACGTCGACACTCCCCCGGTCGATGCTGAGTCCGCTGAGTTCTCCCGCTTCGTGCCGGAGCACCTGCTGGGTGACTTCGAGGTCGACGTTCTGCAGGGCGAGGCCATCCCCACGATCAACGACACCATCGACTTCTGGGCTGAAATGGCAACCTGCGAGCACGGCCTGTCGCGCGAACTCTGCGACGGCCCCATGCACTACCCGGCAGACAACCCCTACGACTTCTGAGAAACCTCGCTCCTGCCCTTGACAAAGGGCAGGGTGCGCGGGGCGCGGTCGGGCGTGTCATTACGAAGCCTGTTTGATTTTGTCGGTGCCGTGTGTTACTGTTGGCTCAACCAACCAGGAGGAAACATGAACGACTGCATCGAGCACACCATCCCCGCTGACTGCGAGGGCGAGGTCATGTTCTACCAGGCCCTTTCCGGCTCGGGTGAGTCCTACCCCCGCTGCGAGAAGGGTTACGCCGAGTACGTCGAGCGCGTGCAGCCCCAGATGGACTCGATCCGTGAGCGGTACCCCGACTCCTCCACCCCGCCGTCCTGGTTCGACCCCACCTACGCGGGCGAGCGATGGGACGATGACTACTGAGCACTCGCCTTCGGGCGGGGCGACCGTTACCTTTCTGTTACGAAATGAGTCTGATTTCGTGGGGAAACTGTCAGACCCCTACGCTAGAATCTGGATACAGGCAAGAGGGAGAACGGTTCTCCCAGGAAAGGCAAGTCATGATCATCAAGTCCGTTAGCCAGTGGGACGTTATCTCCCTCCCTTCGTTCGACCCGTCCGGTCGTTCTGACTTCCAGGTGGTTGAGATTACCACTGACGCCAACGGTGAGTACGTTCACCTTAAGGCTGTCTCTCCCGATGGTCACTACGTCTCGAAGCAGGTCGGTGTTCGCACGATGGGTGACACCCTTCGTAACGCTCGTCCTGCCGAGTGCGTGGAGTGCCGTACCAACGTGTATGTGCCTCACAACTCTTGCCTCTACGGCGGAAACCGTACGGGTCACTCAAAGACTCACTGTACCGCGAATGCGTGTTACTAGACACGCCCGAGCGCGGGGCGCTCGTTACCTGTTTGTTACGAAAGACGTTTGATTTCGTGGGTGATACCTGATACGGTGTACCTACCAACGACAAGGAGAGTCAAGTGTTCCAGATCAAGCCCGTTTCGCCTCCGGCCCCCGAGTGCTTCGTTCCGAAGCAGTTTGAGACCGAGAGTGAGGTGCTGTCCACTCTGATCGTCAACGGTTGGAGCGAGATTCACCACCCGTCGGGCACCGTCTGGCGTCACGACGTTTCCGGTCGCATCGTTCGCATCGTGGAGGTTGACGCGTGATCAACAACGTGGAGAATTCGATCCTGGTCTGTCGCATCCTGGCAGACAACGGCCTCGGCGGGCGTTCCTTGGAGCGTGCGGCAACTTCGATCATGGCCCTCGGCGCAAAGGACATGTCCAATGTCCCGCAGGCTAGCGGCTCCCCCCTTGCCGATTGGGAGAAGGAGTTGCTGGACCCGCAGTACCGGGTCAAGGAGTGGTGTATCCGTCACCTGGACGAGTACCGCACCGAGGACGGTACCTCGTACCGTAAGATCATGATGATCAAGGACGTGAAGGCTGCGTTTGGTCTCTCGCTTAAGGAGGCGAAGGACCGTGTGGACGAGTGCGTGACCAATGCGGACCTCGCCCAACTGCGTGAGCGCCTGACCGGCAACTCGTACTAGGCGATTTCAGCCCGCCCCAAGCCCTTGACAAAAGGGCTTGGAGGCGCGGGGCGCACCTTTACCTTCTCTTTACGAACACCTGTTGACTTCCCTGGTCTCAGCGTGTATGGTTTACCTATCAGCCCCGATGAAGGAGTGGTCACATGAACACCAGCGAGAAGATTGCCGCCGCCGTGGCGAACCAGAAGGCCGTCAAGGCCCAGCGCGCACGGGAAGCAATGGCTCGCGTGGCTGCTGCTTCACCGGGGCTGCCCAAGTCCTGAGGCGCGCGGGGGATGTGGACCCCTGCGCTTGGAACGAGGCTTGGCCCACCTCAACTCAGAAACGGGCCCACAACTTCACAGCGCGTGTCTCCTAGGTAGGGACTAGACGAATCGGAACACACTTACCCGAGGATGGAAGCGGTCGTTTCGTAGCACACGAGGAGTAGTGTCCCGCCCCTGCTACCATATCCCACCGTAATCGAACACCTACCTAGGCGAGACGTTCTGTGGATGGCGCATAAGTGAATATGGTCATGAGTAGCCCCTAATGGCATAAGCAACCATTAGGGGCATATTCATGCGGGGCGCGCAGCGCCAACAGTTTACGACCGGCGCTCGATTTCCCTGGACCTAGGGGGCCAGCCCATGATAGGCTGGCCCCCTTGTGGTCAGGACTCGGTGGGAGCCTTGGTCAGATCGACCTTCGGAGTCTCCACCTTCGGAGCGGCGACGGGGTTGTCAGCCTCGAACTTCACGCCCTTGGCGCGAGCCTCGGCCACGAGAGCACGGCCCTCGTTCGAGAAACGACCCTTGACGGAACCCGGCTTCGCCAGGCCCTTCTCGATCAGCAGAGCGCGGGGGCTCTCGTACTTGGTGCGGAACTTGCGGGCCATGACAGGCCCTCCCTTCACTTTCGGTGAGGGCGTGTCCCTCACTCACAGGACTAACTATACACGGATACACCGACGATTGGAACCCTTTGTCCAACCTTTCTTGGTAAAGGAATCTTTGCCCCCGCCCTATTGACAACGATCATCAGGGCGGGCCGCGCTCGGGCGTGTCGTTACGAAGCCGTGACAATTTCCCCGGTGATACGGTTGCGCGGTGTCGGTCCCCTAGTGTATAGTTTGAGCCATGACAAACACCCTCGCGCTTCGACTGTCCACCGACCGTAAGACGACCCCTTCCGCAAACAAGGCGGGAACGCAGGCAAACGTGAGCAACGCTTTCGGCTTGCTTTCCGGGCGGGAGTTTTCGTGCCCCGGTCAGACTGCCGCGTGCGAGGCTGTTTGCTACGCTGGCAAATTGGAGAACATCTTTAAGGGATTCCGCGCGGTTATGGAGTCGAATTGGAACGCCGTTAAGGATGCGTCCGCTAATGATATCGCGCGGTCGCTTAACCACCTTATCGGTGAATTCCGTATCGCTGCTAATAAGCGTGGGGCCTCGCTCGATTTCCGCATTCACCATGACGGGGATTTCTTTTCTCGCGCGTACGCTCGCGCATGGTCTGCGGTTATCCTCTCCAACCCTGACGTGAATTTCTGGGCATACACTCGGAGTTTCACGCCGGGAAACAATGTCGTCGATATCCTCGCCGGTATTCCGAATCTCACCCTTTACCTTTCGGTGGACGAGGGGAATGCGGAATGGGTGGACGAGATTATCAGTGAGCACCCGGATATCCTTATCGCAACGCTTACCGATACTGCCGCCGAAGGTGCGGCAATGATGGGCGAATGGCGAAACCGTCCGGGTGCGGCGTGTCCCGAGGTTATGGGCCGAATTCCTCTCATTACCGTAAACGGTGGCGCGTGCATTTCCTGCGGACTTTGCCCTAATGGCAAGGCCGATATCCGATTCGCAGCAAAGGGGAAGTGACTTGTATATCATCAAGACTCGTAACCGTAAGACCGGCCGCGCGGATATCAAGGTGCATTCCGGGGATTATTCCTCGGCTGTTACCCGTACCAACCGGCTCAAGAATGCGAACACGGTTAGCCTTCACGCTAACACCGGTCGCTGTCTGCTCCGGTCTCCCGGTTCGGTTATCTAACCCGTGCGCGGGCGTGGCAACACGCCCGAGCGCGGGGCGCGCGTTACCCTTTCGTTACGAAAGGTGCTTGATTTCGTGGGGCTCTGCTGATAGGTTCTCTGCATGGAAATCTTCCGCATCGAACACGGCCAATACCTCCACGGTCCCTACAACACGGCGCATTGGGACAGCAAGTCCATTTGCGACTGTGGCTACTTCCCCGCGATGGAGAAGTGGAACGAGGACATGAACCGTGAGTTCCCCTGGCACGATGACGACTGTTTCTTGATGCAGTTGCGTTCGGTCACTGAGGCAATGCTCAGCGAGCACTGCGATATCGCACACCCGCCGCCGCAGCGTGACAACCTGTTCGATATCGCACCTGACGAGGTGTGCGCCTTCCTCGACCTCGCAGACCTCCACGAGTGGTTCGCAGGCTTTCAGGACACATTGGCCGAGGTTGGGTACCGCATTTCCGTCTTTGAGGTTGACGAGTGTGATATCCGAGTCGGTGACACTCAGATTGTTTTCCGCAACGGTGAGAGGTTGACAACCCTCCCCCTGACTGGTAAGGTCGCAGCATGACGAAGAACAAGCGCCGAGCGCGCCCGCAGAAGCAGAAGGACAAGGTACAGCGTGTGCAGGACCTCCGCAGGGGTTCGACCGCTCAGCCTCACGCCCTTGCCACCGACTACAAGCGTAGCCCGAAGCACAAGGGACGCGGGTGGGAGGATGCGTAAGTTCGCGTATGAACTGACCGAGGATGATGTGCTCCTGGTCGACTCACGCGAGGTCATGATCGAGGAGGTGAACCCCCTTGATGCTGATTCGGATGTTGACGAGAGCACTTACGTCGTGGGATACTATGATGATGACGGTGACGATTTCCGTCGTCTCTACGGACCCGACGATGAGGTGGTAGTCAAGTGAGGCTCTGGCAGGTTAAGTGTGATGGTGAGGTCTTTGGACCTTTCGCATCCCGACAGGACGCACGAGATTTTAACGATGACGTTCTCCACGGACAGGGGAAGGTCACAGGGGCTTGACAGACCCGGTGTAGGTAGGCTACACTGGATAAGTCAACCGGGTGGACTCTCGGCTCCGGCTCCATCCGTCAAATCGTCAGGGAAGACACGTTAGAGATAGCCTGACGCCTCTACTACAGGAAGAAGGTACGGCGAATGTCCGTCATGATCGAAGGACCCGAGGGTGTGGGCATGGTTCGGCTTCTTGCCATCGCGCATTCTCTCGCACTTGAGATCAACACCGGCATGAAGATGTCGCGTGGCCTCTCCCCGCTGGCAGTTGCCCAGCGTGACGGCATCACCAGCAAGCGCACGAAGAAGGGCGCTCTTAGGGATGTGGTTGCCGCTATCAAGCAGGCACACATCGACCAGGGGCGACCGGCCTACGAGCCTTCGAGCGTCATCGTTCGGGCTATGGAGTAGCCCCGCAGGCCCTTCGGGGCCTGCGCCCCGCGCCATTGGATCTAATTACGAAGGCACGCGCGATTCGTCATCGACCCGCGCCGTACCACATAATTACGATGAAGTCAACACTTTCATGGGCTTGTAAACTGTCAGTGGGTCCTGCTACACTTCTACTACACACAACGGAGCACGACGAAAGGAACTCAGGATGATCCCCGCACACCCCGAGGTCACGGTTGAGGGAAACCTCGACGGCAACAAGATCGCTATGAGCCTGGACGAGAACGCCACGGCTCACCTCATGTCTGTCCTCACGGACCTTTACTCTGACCCGGAGGCTGCGGTCATCCGTGAGTATTCGGTCAATGCCCGCGACTCTCACACCGAGGCTGGTCAGACCCGTCCCATCGAGGTCCAGACCCCCGGCACGTTTTCGCAGGACTTCATTGTCCGTGACTTCGGCATCGGTCTTTCCGTGGACGAGATTACCGAGATTTACTCCAAGTATGGCGCGAGCACGAAGCGCGGTACTGACGAGCAGACCGGAATGCTCGGCCTCGGCTGCAAGTCCGCTCTCACCTACGCGCCGACCTTTACCGTCACCGCTGTCAAGCATGGCGTGAAGGTCACGGTGCTGGTGGCGAAGAACGCTCAGGGCATCGGCGTCATGGAGGTCGTGGACACTGTTTCCACCGACGAGCACAATGGCGTGGAGATTCGCATTCCCACGAAGCACGGCAACAACCTTGCCGAGAAGGCAAACGACTTCTTCCGCTTTTGGGAGAAGGGCACGGTGCTCGTCAACGGCAAGGAGCCGAAGCACATTGAGGGTATCGAGATTGAGCCGGGTATCCTGCTCTCTAACGACCTCGACGAGGACACGCTGCTCATGGGTGGAGTCGCTTACCCTGTCCGTGAGAAGAATGCCTACCGCTACGAGCGCCCGCTGGGTCTGAACACGACCGGCAAGTTTCTCGTCACCGCGCCGATTGGCTCGGTCAACTTCACGCCTGCGCGTGAGGAACTGCACTTCACCAATAAGACTCGGGCCTACATCGAGTCGGTGAAGAAGGGTCTAAAGGGCAAGGTCGAGAAGAAGGCGAACGCGGATATCGCTGCTTGCCAGACTCACGCCGAAGCCTTTTCGGAGGCGCAGCGTTGGAAGAAGGCTCTCGGCTGGAACTCGTCGGCCTGGGCGTTTTCCTACAAGGGTGTGGCGATTCCTGAGCGTTTCGACGGCGAGTTTACCGTCGTCTCTGCTCGCTACGGATACGGGCGTCGTGGCACGCACAAGACCCGTTCGCTTTCCGCCGAGGAACTGGCGTCGAGCCTCATCATCACGGACTTCACCGCTGACAAGCCTACCCCCACGCAGCGGAAGAAGGCTGACCTTTACATCGAGGATAACGCTCTCGACCTCGACCGGCTCGTTTTCGTCAAGGCTTCGACCATGACGAACCAGTGGGTCCAGATCAACGTCGTTCCTCTCGACACGATCAAGGCCGTCAAGATTCCGTCGAGCCCGAAGGTGGGCACGCCTGGATCGACGCGGACGCACCCGTACGACCTCCTGAACGAGCACGGCTCCACGGTGGAGACGAGCGCGATCAAGAACAAGGTTGTTTACGGTTCGCCGTCTGACTGGAAGGGCGACAACTCTCGCCTTTACATGAAGAACCTTTACACCTACTTCCACGGCATCGGCTACGACGTTGTGGTGATCGCAAAGAACCGCTGGGAGAAGTTTGAGCGTGACTTCCCCACCGCTGTCCGCATCGACCGTTTCTTGCAGAACGCATACGACACGGCTCGGGACACCCTTTCGGAGTCGGGCCTGGTGCTTGCTAAGGCTTCCGACACCGACGTTGAGATTGCTCGGGCTGTTGCTAAGACTGGCATCGTCCTGAACGATCCCGCCCTGGTGACGTTCGCTAACCACGTCACCGATGCCACGGCTATTGCCGAGGTAAAGGCGCTGAACAAGATCGTGCAGGGAGCGCAGAACATCGGCCTCTCTCACCGAGGCTGGCGCTCGGGGTCACTCGTCCACATGACGAGCCTGACCACCACGCTCAGTACGTCTGCCGCAACCGTTTACAAGGGCTACGGACTCTGCTACCGTGGAGATAGCAGGTCAGACGCAACACACTTCGCCCTTTACATCAACGCCGTTCACGCGGCCACCAACAAGGAGATTTCATGACCATGCGATACAGCATTACCAGCACCGAGAACGGCGAGTTCGCGGCTGCTATCATCGACGGTGACCTGTTCACCGCTCACGACACTCACCCCGGTTACTCGACCATCGTGCAGAAGTTGCGCGACGGTGACGAGTCCGTTTCCAACGACTTCGACGCCACGAAGGCGGTTGCTGCTCGCTTTGAGCGCCTGACCGACCGCGTGACTGTCGGTGGCGGTAACCTGTTCTTCGACGGTGACGCCGTGGACAACGCTCTGACGCGCCAGGTGCTTCGCTTCCTCGATGAGGGCGTGGAGGATTGGCAGCCGCTCGTCAACTTCTTTGAGAAGGCGAGCGCCAACCCGAACGAGCACAGCCGGGACCAGTTGTTCGATTGGCTCGGTCGCTTCGACTTCGCCATTACCCCCGATGGTGACTTCATCGCCTACAAGGGTGTTCGCAAGACTGCTGACGGCTTTGAGTCGATCAGCCGTGGACCGGCGGTTGTTGACGGTATCCCCGTCAACGGTGCGGTTCCGAACAACCCCGGCAGCGTTGTCGAGATTGCCCGCTCGCGGGTGGTTCACGACCCGGCCACTGGTTGCGCCTCGGGTCTGCACGCTGGAACGTGGGACTACGCCTCGGGCTTCGCTCAGGGTGCCACGCTCACGGTGAAGATCAACCCCCGCGACGTGGTTTCCGTTCCGACGGACTGCGGCTGGCAGAAGATTCGCACCTGCCGCTACACGGTGATCGAGGTCACCGAGACTGCGATTGCTCGGGCTTTCGTGGATGACGACGACGAGGACGTTTACGGCCCGTCTGACATTCACGAGGTCGCTGGACTGTAACTCTCCGTTGGTGGGGGAGGGTGGCTGCGGGGCCACCCTCCCCAAAACGGGCGACCCGCGCATAACAATCCAATTACGATAGACATTCATTTTACCCAGGTATTTACATGTGTAATTGCCCATGAGATACTTGTTCCACCTAGAGGAAAGGACTTCCAGTGGTCACTACAATTACCCCCCATAACCAAGGCGCTGCCTCCCGTATTGCCGTTCGATTGATGATGAATGGAATTGATTTTGAAATCAAGGGAGATACCATTGAGGCAGTAGGTAATTTCGATAAGACGATGAAGGCTGTAGGGGTTGACGGTAGTGTTACTGATCTGGTAGACTACGCTCTCCATACCGGCGAGATCATGAGGTGATGAAGTGAAGTTCGAGAAGACCTACGAGACCCCGCGCCATCTGGCAGTTGCTGCTGGTCTGGCGCAATTCACCCGAGGCCGCATGGGTAAGCCTGCAATGGCCCTGATCGCTGAGGCTCGAACCTCTGGTGTCACCTTCGACAACGAGACCAATCCGCCGGAGCCTTCGAAGCCTCGTGGTGAGAACGTTGCAGTGAAGAGTACCAGGACCGGTGTGCCTGAGGTCGTGATCACTGACGCCATGCGTGACGGTTTCAGGTACGCGCGGAAGCCTTCGAGCACAGAGATTCGCCTCCCTACCTCCTACAAGGGCAAGACGGTTGAGGGATATACCGTGGGGTGGAGTTCTTGCAGTCGATGCACTCAGTACAGCACCTACTGTGCCTGTCCTGGTGGCCCTAAGCCTCCCTCCATCGTAGTTGAAATTACCGAGTCCACCATCTTGACCGACGCCCTCGACTAGAGTAGGATGATCCCATGATGAACCGTGATGAGAGCAAGGCAGCCGACGCACTCGCTAAGGCTGTTTCCAACCGTGGATGGAATAGGCACGCCTTTTTCATCCGTGTCAGTGAAATGCCAGCCTATGTCATTCGTGAGATTTTCGGTCTGTTTGTCTCCTGGGTCCGTGTGATCGCAGAGGACAGCCGGAACGGTCAGCAGTATCACGTTTGGCCGGATGACGTTGCATCTGACGCTCGGATCATCTGGGATCGCATCTCCAATCTGTACGAGGATGAGCCTCGACTGTAGGAGACCGATCCCCTGGATCGGCCCCACCCCCTTCGGGGGGTGGGGCTTTTCGCATGTGCGATGCGTGGCAAATTTGGCCCTAATTACGATAGGGTCGCATTTTCCCCAGGTATTACGATGGAAGGCATTTTTACCCAGGATGTGGATAACCTGTGGATAACTTAAGTGAGTCATCACTCACAAAGTTGCTCTATTTACGATTGGCGCGGTATTTCACCTGTTCCTCTTGCAGTATAGGGGGGATAAGCCCTGTTATGGAGAGGTTTTCCCATCATATAGCCCATAATGACTAGGTTTTAGGTCAGTTTTAGCCATTACGATGGCATCTTTAATATGCTCTATAACACCCCAATAGATTTGTGAGTGATCACTTCCTTATAATTCAGTTATGTGGTGACTTACCCATCAGTATGTGGATAACATCTGGGGATAACTCTCCTGTTTCGAAGTGTATCTCCAAGGGCTCAGGCTTAGCCATCAAGGCGTGATAGTCAGTCCATACGAACCCGTCAGCAAACCATCCTGTATGGTTCATTCTTGCCTGTAGTCTGTTGGCTCTCTTATCTATGTCGGAGAGGAAGCCTTTGGCTACCGGCCCGTTTTGATTAGCCTGGTCCAATTCCATAGGAGACTTCGTGACCCTTCTCATTGTAGTAACGGACACGTTGCTTGGTGCTAGCCTTACCAGCAAGTTTCTTCTCCCTCACCAATGACCTCCGGGTGAAGTAAGTCTCCACCCTCAGAGGGAAACAGAACCTACCGTGGAGGTTCTGACGAGTACGCCAGCCATCCTTTGTAGCCTCCTGCAAGGCCACATGCCAGCGGTAAGACTTACGTCGTCTGTCCCAATGACGGGTGCAGATCGTCTTGTAATGTGAGTGCTCATCTAGGCTCATTATTTCCCTCCTAGCATGAAGACGTGGGGGTTACCCTGAACAATATTCAGAGCCCCGTTCAGGCTTTGCTTAGCCTTGGTTACCTCACGCTCAACAGCAGCATGAGCAGCCTTCTCAGTAGAAGCCCTAACCAAGATCATTTCCTTCTTATTGAAGTAACGAAGATGATCATGAATGAGATCGCTCACCTGATCAATATGCACTACTACAGGGAGCCACCATGCTTCCTCATGCCTATCGTCATTGGCTCTCCATGCAAGAGAGTAGACCACAGCGACCGGGCCGACTAGATCCGGCAATTCCGGCGTTTCTTCAACCCCGGCGTTTTCCGGCGTTTTCGGCGTTTCTACCGGCGTTTCTGCCTGTCGATTAAATCCTCTAAACATTATGGCCTCAACCCCTCAATCAGTGTCTTAATGTGTGCCAACTGTTCGGCAATTTCCTTACGAATCTCAAACTCATCAGACCATCCGGTTTCACAGGCAGGTTCAGTCTGACACCCAGACCCACAGATGCCAGTCTTATTACGCCAAGGGCAATCCAGCATGGCATACAGGTAAGCCAACTCCTGAGAGGCGTCCTCTAACTCCTGATAATCCCAACCGATCATTTTAGCCTGAGTGATATAGGTGTCGAGGTGACGGAAATACTTCTCCTGGGCGCTAGGCATTAGAATCCTCTCATCCATCCACCAAAGAACACGAAGTCTACCACAGAGTCGACAGCCCTGTAAAGACGGCCAGGTCCCTTGGTAATGTCCGTCTGTAGGACTCCCTGGGCTCCGTCCCAGATAAACTTCTGGCCTCGACCGTTGAAGTATTCCTCTCCGACCTCGGGGGGCCAGGAGCCGCACAGGAGAATGCCTGCTGGCGTTTCCACAGCAGATCCACAAACGTTTCCAGTGGTGTCATTCATACCATTCCCTCTCCGTGACAGGTACCACACTCATTTTCCTGACCACCATTCCAATTACACCCCCAGCCATGACAGGAAGGGCAGTCCTTCCTACCAAAGCAAGGTTCAAGATCATCACGCAGATGCTCACCGTCAAGGACAGCAGAGCCACACGCTAGACACACACCTTTATCCACAGCAGGGTCCTTCACCTTAGGATCAAACAATTCATTCCCGAAAGGGATAGACGTACGACTCAACAGACCCTCCCTCCACAGGTTATAGATCATCGACGGACACGGCTTATGAGGACAAACCTTCTGATGCTCATGCCACAACTCCGACTCCATCAGAAACAAACCTCATGCTGAGGACAGTCCAGCCTATGCTGCAACCCATCACAATCACACTCATCAGGCTCACGGATACGTTCAAGACGCTTCACGATACACCCCTTTTCCTGACAGGTCTGCAACCTACCCTCACAACACGGCATTTTTCCTCCTAAATAGACCAGGCTTCACAGACCTGGCATGAGGTCCCGCTGACTCGGCCTCAATGGCCGCATATGATCTCAACCGATCCAGTCTTTATGGGGACAACACCGCGAATGGGATACACTACCTATTTTTCGAGCGGCTGCGCTATACGCGCCATACCTTCTCATTGGTAGGTGCTAGCATTTTCTGAGTAATACGATGAGCCTTACGCTTAGCACCGCGCCGGGTGTAGCAGTAGCCGTGGTAATGGAACAGAGAGCCCTCACGCTTTACGCTGTAGAACCAGCCACGCCCAATCGTGGGGGACTGGTAAATCTTGACGATGATATCTCTGGCGTCTTCCATCACTTACCCACCCTTTCGAGGATATTGATAGCCTTGACATATGCTTCGCGGGCACCCCAATAGTGGTTAGCCAGGGCGGTATTGTCACGCTCCTGCCAGTAAAGTGCCTGGGTGTGCGCGTCATCACGCAGACCACGCAGTTCAGTGTTCTTGTCAGCGACCCACAGACCACACTCTACAATCGCACCGGAGATATCCGTGCGAAGGTCAGAGCCGTTGCCGCCGTTCTCGATCACAGCAAAGGCTGAGTAGCCCATACGCTGAATGAATCGTTCAACCAGGGCCGGGTCTACACCGTGCAGTTCCATGTTGGTCCTCTCGTAGTTGGTAGTTCTAGTCTAGCGGATCATACAATGCCTGTCAACAGCCTAGGACCGGCCCTGATGCTTCAAGGGCCGGTCCTAGGTGCTAATTACTCAGCGAGTTGCTTAGCCTTCGCGCCAGCAGGGGCGTTCAGACGAGGAACGTCAATCGGAAGCGGCTGGTCAGACCAGACGTAATCGAGGTTAGTCGAAACGTACGCTCCCTCGGTGGTGAAGAAGAAGATGCCGTCCTCATTAGGACCATACGAGCCATCGTCACCGGGCGCATTTACAGTACCCCAGGTGCAGTCACCCGAGTTATTACACTTACGAACGATCAACTGGTCAGTCGTCATCTGCGAAGCATTAGAAGAAACCTTACCCTTTACAGAGTAGTAACCAACGATCTTGCCGTAGTTCATGATGTAAACGTAACCCAGGAGGGTCTTGTTCTCCGTGCGAAGCAACTTCTCACGGATGTTCTGGCGCTCGGCAGAGCCCTTCAACTGCTCCTTGGGATAAGGAACCGCCTTAGACTGCTGATCGAAAGCCTCTTCGGTCAACTTCTGACCCTCATTCTGCGCCTTGGAACCAGCGCCACCCGTACAGGCGGTCAGGGCCAAGAGGCTCAGGACGGCAGCCATAGCCACCGTGACAATCTTAAAACGCTTGGACTTCATGTATATCTCCCTTACTTACAGTCGGTTGCAGGGTCAAATTCGTCAATCTGATAAGGCAGATCAGACGAGCGGAAGTCTTCGAGTGAATACTTCCGGGCATCAGCGTTGTAATCCTCTACCGCGCTGACACAGAATTGCAGGACGCCAGTGTAGTTCGTCCTCAGGGTCGGGTCAGCAGGGTCAGTGGCGAGCGCCTCCTTGGCGATCTTCACCTTCTTGTCTGCCGCCTTGATATCAGCGTATGACTGCTCAAAGAGTTCCTGCGCCTGAATGCGGTTGTTAGCCGTATTCTTCTGCTTGATCGCGTTACCCTTACCAGCCGGGTCAGACAACAGAACGCCGATGCCCCACCCGATTGCGCCGAGGATAGATACTACCACGATGGTAGCGAGGACCGCAACCCCTACACGCCAACCGGCTCCACGAGCCACCTTGGAGGGATTGTCACTCTCATACCACAGTTCCTTAGGCATTTTTCTCCTTACGTCTGGTGAATAGTTCTCGAATTGTGTGATGCGTTTCGCGCCACTCGTGACCAACTACATGACAGCCCCGGTGAGGCTGAGGATTCTTGCAGCGATCACAGAAGTCGCAGGAGCGACCGATGCGCCATACCTTACCACAGTCACACTCCCAGCGGTCACCGAAGGTGCCGTCAGGTGCGTCACCCATACGATGAAGCGGACGCTTCGCCTCGGGCTCTTTCCTAAATGCCGGAGGTCTGACCCACACTTCCCTCATCGGAGGGCTGCACAGGTGGCTCGGCTGGACCTGTTTGGTTAACCATGATCCCATGCCTGTTTGCCGCCTCTCGTAAATCGTCAAGGATTGCCTGGGTGTCGATCTCATCGTCCCAGGTCAATTTGGAATTGTGCCAGATGGACTGTAATAGTACCACCCGTAGTATTGCCTCGTTGGAGGCAAAGACTATCTCTTCACGAGACATTGGCCTATAGGTCGCCATACTTCGTTCGGTAACCGTCTAGGGCAATCATGTTCTTATAGTTCTCTTCGAGGATCGCTATGACCGGGCATTCAAGCACCGGCACCGATCCACCGTTCTCCGTACAACCGATACACCAGCCAGCGCCATTGTCCTTGTGATTCATCGCAAGGATGGCAGCAGGCGATGAGAACGTCCCATTGTCATTGCTAAAGATATGGGCGCTTCTCGGCTTAGGCTCGTCCGGGTCGGGACCGCCTAGTGCTGTCTTTGTCATCGTCATGGCCTCTTGTCCTTTGGTAGTCGCTTACGAACACTGTGACAAACGGAACGTGCTGAGCACCTCCATGCGGGTCGACCCCGGTACGATCCAATGTACAGGTGCTTAACGAAACGCGTACGGCCACAGCGACCACAAGTGCCTGTCTCCTGTGCCATAGCGTCTCCTAACCTAGAATCTTGACGACCTCGATGATCTTTTCATCGGGTAGATCGCTGAGCCTGCTCCTAATTCTCTGTGCCCACTTTAGATAACGAGTGTGAGCCCATCCGTTCCAACGCTCACCGTTAGTGTTTTCCCAGAACCAGCCACACTGATCTTCGTGGCTCATATGGCACTTAACGGAGTGGAGTGTTTCGGCTAGGCGAATCTCATCCTCATCCATTTATGGCTCCCAGGAATTGCTGGGTGCGTAGAACCTTGCAGTCCTTCATGTGCTCGTGCTCACGGAGATTGCCGCAGCACTTACGAACGTCGCCCCTCCACTTATCGTAGTAGAGACCTCCGTCGTACTCAACCCACTCTAGCAGTAGGTTAATAGCCCTGTCAAGGGGTAGCGGGCTCTCGTCTGTCGGGTTGTTCACTATGTCTGTTGTCAGTACCATTGTATGCCTTCCAGAAGTTGTTTGCATAGACCGCGCCGATGATGATGCACTCCCAGATGAAGCCGGTTTGGTCTGTGACAATAGCATACCAGGCCCAGGGAATTTGTGCAAGGACCCCGATGCCCCAGCCCCACGGCGACCACTTGAAGGAAATCCAGATGGAGAACGCTGTGATGACCGTAAGGAAATACGACCACTGAGTCAGAGTCATTAGTCTACGACTCCCGCAGGCATTACAGCACGAGGACAGAGGATGTAGACCTGCTCGGCAGTGTAGCAGTGCGAAAGCGCGACCTTATACTTTGGCATATCGTATTCGCCAACCTGTAGGTAACGACCCGACTCAGCATCGAGAAGGAATACAGCAGGAGGCTCGGAGTTATACCAAGGCTTATCCTTTGTCTGACGGTACTGGTTCATATCCTGCTTCAAACGGGTCTTAGCCATTCGCAGGTTAGGATACGCACGGAACTCATAGCCATAGTTAATGGCAATCCAGAACACCGGCGCTTCGACGTACAGAGGATTACCACGAACCTGTCGGTCAACTACTAGAGTGCTAGGCATTACGGCCTCACAGTGGCGAGCGTTGCGTGTGCCTGTGCTACAGCCGTAGTGATCGCCACGATCTTTAGCGCAGCCTCGGCCTCCGGCACAGGAACTCTACCCATGCTCTGAATGATGGTCAATTGCTCATCGACCGTGCGAAGATACTTCTCAGCCTCGTTCTTGTGCTCCTGTGGCGTCATGAGTCTTCTCCATCCATGTAGGTGTTTTGGTATTCTGCAATGACCGCTGCCTCGATGATAGGCCAAGCAGCCATGATAGCAGCAGCCGCAAGACCTTCGTCACCACGGTTCAACTTCCAGTTGCCCGATAGACGCTTGTCCTTTAGTGCTTTCGCACCGGCCTTAATTGCTGCTTTCTTAGCCACGAAGTTTCCTCTCATCAATGAATATCTCTTTGCTCATGAAGCGACCTTTATTGTCACGCATTCTTACTACGGTGTCGCCCTTACAGTGATAGCACTCACGAATGTCCGCGCTGGTGGCGGAAAGCCCGGAGCCTCTACATGAAGGGCAGCGGTCCCAGCACGTCCTTAGCCTACCGGAAGTTGTAGTTGCCACGACGATCCTTTAGAACACGCTGGTCGCTGGTCACTACACGATAAGCCTTCTGCGTGTAGTGCATACTCCAACCGATGCCAGATAGTTCTAGTGCAGAGATATCGAAGTCAGCGGGGTAGACGATCTTGCGAAGAACATTCCCGTCCTCGTCAAACGCCGCCACCCAATTGTCTGCCTTCTCTGGCATGGGAATAGCACCGTTAGGTGCTACCGGGGCCTCAAACCTCTGCCCCATGATTGGCGCGTCTAGCGCGCTGAGAAGATAGGTCTTGGGAATAGCCTGGATCGGATACCCGTTGCCCGGATCGACAATCTGGGACGTGGCAACCAGCCGTCTAATGTTGTCCAGCCGATTACGCAGTTCAACGTTTTCATTGTGCTCCCTAACTGTGGCCTCAATGAGGTCACGCGTAATTAGAGCAACGCCGACATCGCCGTGCCACTCCATTGTAATTGTGCCGTCATCTGCGCGAGTGAACGTCGCGTAGTCTACGTTTGGTGTCAGTGTCACTCTGTCTCCCTCATTCGTCTAAGTTCTTCTATTAGTGCTGGCATATCGTCTAGTGAATCAAGCACCGAGGCTGCCATGCCTCCACGATCTACTCCATTCGCCCGGATGAATTCCGTGGACATAGAGGCGATTGTGTACCGCTTTACTATGCCACGGAATTCATCTTCGGACATCACTTTTCCATCGTGGGCTTAAGCCACATGCCATCAGCGAACACCGCTTCCCTGAAACCAATGGGAAGCGAGAAAAGAAGCGCGAGGGTCCTCATCGTGTCCGTGTGCATAGCCTTCGCCATTTCCTCACGCCTACGCTCAACAGAGACAGACGCAAGGGCTTCGGGAAGCCAGCGAGCACAGAGGACAGCGACGAGTTCCTTGTCCCACACGAGGTTCTTGGTGACGATGAAGCGAACAGCCCTGAGAGCCCTGAGAGGGTCCTCAGAAATTCTGTCCTCAGCAACGCCTACACAGCGGAGCACCCTATTCTTAAGGTCCTCAGCGCCACCGAACGGGTC
>Ga0164309_10000062_pt1 | contig 59098 bp, 51 predicted proteins | sample Whisoiple_247_MG_FD_109984 | JGI IMG/M metagenome (GOLD analysis project Ga0164309, IMG submission 109984) | Soil microbial communities amended with fresh organic matter from upstate New York, USA - Whitman soil sample_247_MG | ecosystem: Environmental > Terrestrial > Soil > Unclassified >... | reverse complement strand
CGCCCGTCGCCCTAACCTCCGAAATCAGCCGCTCGCGATCTTCTGCAGTGTGACGCTTTCGCATGCCCGCGTCATGCCACCCAGCACCGCCCTCTAACAGATGGGCTTGGCGCAGCGCTTACGTTGATCAGCCTTCCCAAGTCATCGCATGCCGAAGCGTTGCCCAGTTGACCCAATTGGAAGTTATGTGAAGCCCCTACGCTGTTAGTATCTTTCCCGCTCCATCGAATTGCCAACTGGCTCGGAAAATGGCGACTCATTACGGTCGTCCACCCCAAGCGCTGGTGGCGGCACGTGACGTGACGTTGTTTCCACACGTCGCCGGCGCCTCGGATTCCGATAGGACGCGGAGGCCAAGCAAATTGACTATGGCGGGCGTTCGGCTTCCGGGTTGAATCAGCCAACAAATAATGTACGGGTAGATAAGGAATAAGGAGCGCGTGCGTTGCAAGGTAACGCCAGCGGTGGCGGGCATCTACAACGTCGCGGCACGACCGCAATGCCCAGAAAAGTCCGACGTGTATTCCTCGCACTTGTCCTGCTCTGCACGTGCGTGCTCTGCGCGTGTCGAAAGGAGCCGCAAAATCCTCCAACGCTACGGGTCTTGGCCTGGGTCGGATACGACGAGCCCGACTTCGTTCATGCAATCGAGAAGGAGCTGGGGGCGAAGATCATCGTCAAGACTTACGTGGGCGGCGATCAGATGTACCAGCTCATCAGAACCGCCCCCGCCGGAACTTACGATGTGGTCGATGTCGACGTGGAATATGGAGAGCGACTGTACAGGGAGGGGGCATTATTTCCACTGGCTCCGGCACTGTGGACGGCAGATGACGCTTTTGCGCCGTTTCGACAAGGCGGGCCCGCTAGAACTGGAGATGCGGTGTACGGATCTGTCGTTCGCTGGGGAGCGCTTGGTCTTGTCTACAATTCCGAACACGTGACAGCAGACGAAGCGCATTCCTATTCGATTCTCTGGGATCCTAAACTCAAGGACAAGATCGTCGCTTTCGATTGGTATCTCCCGAGTATGGGGGTCCTCAGTCGCTACCTCGGCAACCCGGAGCCCTACGCCCTCTCCAAGGTCGAGCTCACGAAGCTTGAGTCGAAACTCATGGAACTGAAGCCGAGTATCCGCTCCGTTCACGCAGCAACTGGGGACGTCATTCGTGACCTTGGCGCCCAAGAGGCGTGGGTGAGCTTCGGGATTGGAGAATGGGCTGCGGCCGTGCTGGCCGAGCAAGGGAAACCGATTGCCTGGACCGTGCCGAAGGAAGGTGGCGTAATGTGGGTAGAAGCGCTTGCCATTCCGAAATCAGCCACTCACGAGGAGCTTTCGGAACGCTTCATACAGGCCGTGCGACGCCCAGAGAACCTTGCGAAGCTCGCTTGGCGGCAGGCCTACCATTCGCAGGTTCCGAGGAAGTCCGCCTATACACATCTGTCCGATGATCAGCGCAAACTGCTGAAGGCTGAGAACATCGACAGCCTTGAGGAGCTCGCCCAATCCTTGTCAATTCGGCGCCTTCCTGGGCCCAATACTTCCGAGGCCGAATGGATGAAAGTTTGGAGCAATTTCAAGCTGCGTTGAGTCACGCATGACAAGCAAATTGCCTGAACCACTCAAGCGTTTTTTTAGCTATGTCGGCATCGAGCACGCCGCGCATCGGCTGGTGCTCTGGAGCGGGCTGTTGTGGTTCGTATACGAATTACTCCACAACCTCGAGATAGTGCCGAACTGGTTTCGCCTGGCATTAACCGGCGCGCTAGCCATCGTACTCGCAATGACTATCGTGAGCGCGTGGCTAAACACTTACACGCGGCTGCCGCTTCGGCGCCGATGGCAAGCTCTTGGGTGGGCGCATTATCGCCAGGTACTGGCGGACATGGCGGCGCGCAGCCTATCTGCCGGCACCCTTAGGTTTGATTACGTAACTCATCGCGGTGCAAATTTCGAGGAGCAGCTGGAAAAAGCCGGGGTTCGTGAGCTGCAGTACTGTGCCAACGCCACCAATCAGATTGATTGCGTCGTATTCGACATCGAATTCCTGGGTGACTTTTGTGAAGGGGCCATCTCTGGCCCGAACGGTGCTTTGAAATTGGCGTCACGCGGAGCACTCGACATCGACACTGAGACGTCCATCGCACCGCTGAGAGAGCGCCTGAAGAAGGCGGGAGACGCTTGGGCGCTTCCGTTGCGCTGGGGTACCACAGGCATTGTCGTCAAGGTTGACGAGCGAAGCGCCAAGGAGCTGTGCGAGCGAAGCCTTGACATCGCTCAGCTTAATTTCTTCGACATTGGCTGGCTTGCTCCCTCGCATGCCTTTCATCAATGGGCTGTCCGCCGGGGCAATCCATGCTGGCTGGTCGCACTCGACTGGTACCTCCCAACAATGTTGCTCTTCTCTAGACGTTGGTTCCCGAACGGCAGCCACCGGCTCAGTCGAAGCAACCTCGACCAAGTCGTCCAAGATCTCAAAGGTATCGAACCGTTGATGCACCCAAAGACGCCCTTGTTCGAGGACCCGGTTGATCTGTTGAAATTCGTAGAGTCCAACGACAATGTGGTGGTCATCGGTGGTGGAAACTGGCTTCAGCGAGCCGCGGGTGGATCTGGGACCATCCTTCCCGCGCAACCGGGCTGGTTGTTATGGGCGGAGTGCCTCGGCTTTTTTGAAGCTGACAAGCCCGACGAAGACTGGAAACGAGACTCTCACAAGATCATTAAGTGGCTCAAAAAAAGGGAGCAGATGATCGCCAGTTCAGCGAAGTTTTCGGCCTTCGCTGTCAATGACGATGCTGCAATCTCTATGCTCAAACAAGCCGGTGGTCAGGTGGAATTGAGACACCTTCCACCGCGCAAACGCGCGAAGGATGCGCTTTCTCGGGATGACTGGGAAAGCGAATGGCGCGCGTGGAAGGCACGGCTCGCAGCTCGGAAGGCGCCCTGATGTCGTTGGTGCGTCTGATACGACCCGCAGAGGCGATTGTCCTCACCGGTATTGTAGCAATTGTCGCCACGTTCGCGCGCCTCGCGGCCGTCGATGGCGACGTGTTTGCGCAGGTAAAAGCAAGTTCTTACTTGATAGCATCGGTCCCGGGCACGATTGCAATCGCGCTGCCGTCAGCTGTGTTGGTTGTGATCGTCGCCTATTCCGGAGCGTTTACGCTCCGCTTCGCGCTGGGGCGACGCGCACTATACGGCGTCTTCTTCATGCTGTGGCAGTTTCTCGTTTCGTATCACGTGCTCCTTCTGGCATGGCGATCGATATGGGGCAATGACGGGTGGCTCGGGTCCGCGTTCCGTCTATTCAGCTATGGCGCACCTGCGACGGTTGCGGTCATGGTCGTGCGCTACCTACCAATCTCGCTACTGCTGCAGTACATGCATCTCGAAGCGATCGCGCCCGCGCAGTTGCTGTGTGCGAGCAATCATCGCGCGTCACCGTGGCGTTTTCATTGGCGAGTCGTGCTGCCCTGGTCGAGACCTGTGCTCGGCCTAATCTTCGTGTTTGTTTTTTTTCTGGCCGCGCTGGACCCGCTGGCACCGAGCGTTGCTGGCGGTGGCCGACTTCAAACTACGGGACTCCTTATCGTCGGACTCGACGGCGGCTACAACCTCACTTCAGTGAAAATGCTGATCGGACTTGGGGTCGTTTTGGCTGTGCTCGGTCTCGCTCTCCTTGCGCAGCGGACATTGCGCGATTCGAGCGTCGATCGCCCAGCCGAATGGGCTGGCCGCGAAGAGCGCGTCAGCCTGAGGCGTGGTCATATGCTGTTGATGGCAGTTCCGGTCGCAATTACGGCTGTCCTTCAGCTGATGGTCATCGTCGCGATTCTATCGATGGGCCTTTGGCCCAACGCTCCCTCGGGTAGTGCCGAGTCGAACGCTCGATTGTACGAGCATCTGAGAGACGGCCTTGTCCTGTCCGGGGCTGTAGCGTCCTTTTGCGTCGCAGCGGCAACGTTGTCCGTCGCGGCCGGTCACGCACGCGAGCAATTGGGGAAGAGCCAAACGAGAGCCAGTGCGCCCGCTTGGCGCCGGCAATTGGGTTTGATGCAGGCGGTGATGTTATTACCGCTTGTTCTTCCGGGGACGGTTGTGGCCTTGGCCATCAACAGTTTCCAGGGCAAGGTGCTGGGGCGATACGGCTCCGTCGAGGCAGTGTTCCTTGCACATTCGTTCTGCTTCATTCCGCTCGCGTTTTTCGTCGTGAACGCGGGTCTGGTCAAATTTCCAACTGCCGTCATGAAGGCTGCAGCAAACCTGAGAGTCGTGGGTTGGCGATACTGGGTATTCATCGTCGCAAGGTCGTTGTGGCTGAACGGCCTGCTTGCCTGGCTCTTGGTCTTGTGTGCATCACTCAATGAAGCAATCCTCGCTCGCTACATTGGCGGTGATTTCGAGAGCTTCGCCGTAGCGGTGGCCAACAGTCAGTTGAGCGAGTTAACATCGACGCACTATCGAGTCATCGCGATGCTGTTCGTTGGCACGTTGGTCGTCTTTCTCCTCTCCACTACGGTGGTACGACTGTATCGCGCCGGCCGCCTATCCATTGATGGAAGTAGGGCAGACACGCCATGAAGGCCACATTCAAGAATGTATCCTACCGTATAGGGACGTTGGAACTGACCGTGCCTGAATTTCGCGCGGGCGCAGGGGAGCTGGTCTTAGTTGCGGGCAGTAACGGCACTGGTAAGACGACGCTCTGCCGGATTCTTGCCGGACTTTTGACGGCAAGCGACGGCGTTAAGTACGAGACTCTGGAGCTGCCCGAGCCTCGACCCGTGCTTCTGTGGCAAGATCTGCAGCTGTTTCCAGTCTCAGTCGCGTCCAATCTCGCGATCGTTAATGAAGACAAGGACACGGTCGCTCACCTATTGCGGGAAGCCGGCTTGTTCAACAAGCGTCGGCAATCCGTCGAGCGCCTCAGCGGAGGCGAGAAAGAACGACTCGCGCTGGCGCGCGCGCTAGCAGTGCCCGATGCGACCCATTTCCTGTTCGATGAACCCACAAAGGCTGCAGACAAGGAACGTGTCAAAGAGGTCGCGAACGCAATTGTCAAGGCAACGACCAAGGGGAATAAGGGTGTAGTGGTCGTGACCCACGACGAGCGCCTTGTAAGCGAGCTCAGCTCCTGGGTCTCGAGCTTCTACATTATCGACCGGCACAGCGTCCCGAACAGCGGGCACCTGCTCTCTCGGGTGTTGGGTCCGTTTGACTCGGCACGTTTTTTTGGAGAACCGGCAACCGTGTTTGCCGCCAAGTTCGCGGGCTACGAGAACATCTTTGGGTTACCCCGCGACTCTATTGGAAACGGACCTCCATCGGGGCGCCGTCTGAGCATCCACGACCTTTTACCGTACGACACAACCCTCGGGACGCCCGTCTTGATAGTGCCGTGGGCGGCTATCCGCGTCGAGAGGACGCCATTTGACGACTCGGTTGAGGTTAACTTGACCCGCATCGAGTTCCGCACGAACGGAAGCAAGGTCGTTCGGTGCGTCTGGGATCCAGATGGAGGAACGGCTGTGGAGCTGGTTGCGCAATTTGAGCAGAGGTTGAATGGGTACGGGACCGCGTTTCTATCCATCAATTTCGATCTCTGCCAAAGGATCACCACGTGAATGTCGAACCTTGGGGGGCGAACGCGTTCCGGACGTTCAGTGACGCTCGCGCCAAGTGGGGCGCTGCGTGCGCATACGAGCAGGCGTGGCTGTATCTCAAGCAAGCGTTGCGTCACGGCGGCTGGAGTGTCTCCGCTACAAATGGATGGCTCGCAGTCGCTGATTGTTACTCCGGGAGTGATCAGCGAGTCATTGTCAGCCCGCTTGCCCATAACGTCCCGGCGTTCATTCAAACCGCTCTCAAGGTGCTCCGTGACCAGGGATTGGAGGTTGATGTTGCCAAACACCTTTCAGAAGAAGACGCGACGGAGCTAGTGGCGCTGGGCGGCACATGGCTCGACACGACACGCGAAGTATTCGACGAGCTTGCGGAGATTTCAGAAGATGCCTTTCCGCAAGCGCTGATAGGAGTCGCGCCGCGGCTCTGGTCTCCTGCGGCGATTGACAGTTCGCTCGTCCCGACGCTGCCGAACGGGCGGGAAGCGGCCGACTTTCGGTATCAAGTTCGGCGCTTTCTGCGGCGCTCCGTGCGGCGTCAGGACTCGATCGTCGTGACGAACTTTAAGAACGATCGCGGACTTGGATCGCAGGCAGCCATAGACAATTGGATGGCGTCGATTCGCGCGAGGTATGGCACCTTACGCCCCGTCGTTCGGGATTTTGCAAAGCAGTTCAGGTCGCCCGTCGAAGCCGTGGTGGCTGCTGCACGAGGTAGCCCGGAAAACATTCACGGTGAAATCATTGAAGTCGGCGGCGTCCCTCGCGGGCTTTGGCTCGGACAAGCCATTTCGGCGCGCTGTTTGGGCGTCTACGCGCTTTTGGGGGACACCCGCGTTACGAACCTTTCCGACTTCGTGCTCCTACGCGCGCTTGAAGCGGGTCGCGACCTAGGCGTCGAATACGTCAATCTCGGCGGCTCCGAACTCGCCAGCCTGTTTCACTTCAAGATCAAGGCCAGCAGAAGCGATGGCGCACGCCGCTTGTTGCGAAAGGTGATCGATGTCGGGGTGCGCTTGGTACGGTCCTAGCCAATCGATGCAGCTATTTGCATCTCGGCCGGAAGCGGGCAGCGGCAAATTCGCACAGACGCCTGTCCTTCTGCATTGTGCATAGAGACGAGGGCGTACAAGCTGTCAGGCGTCCGGCGCGCTCGGGACAGTTCATCCAATTGGAAGTCGGAAGTTATGCGCTATCGTTGACCTGCTGACCCAACTCGCACAAATGCGAGAATAGCTATTCGCTCTAGACTCGCGAGAGATCGAGTGGGCGCTTTAGGCGAGTTCGTTTAACTGAATGACTAGGGCGCGAGTAGGTTTTGCCGGGAAAATATGCTCATGAAATCCTGTCCGAACAACGGCAATTGCCGCAATGTAAACAACCCTGGAGGTCGGGAACTGGGTGCTCCCAGGTCGAGATCCCACCATCCCGCGCCGGAGAGTGCACCTCGAATCAGACCACCAAGGCGCGCAGAATCGTCGCTCTGTGCGTTCGGTCCGAGCACGGTATAGACTCTGAGCTCGCGAGCAGCGAGCCGAACGCCTCCGCTCGACGACGGAGTCCGTCCGATAGCGGTCAGCAACACTTCTCGCGCCAAGGCATCCGATGGAGGAAATCGGTATCCGATGAACACTACGGCATCCGCCGTGGCCAGTGCCTCGCGCGCATGCCTCCAATGCCGCGCCAGGTAACCAGTCGTTGCCGCTCGCTTGCTCGGTCCGGGCGTTGCGATAGCAAGCTGCCCTGATGTCGCGTGAAGCGCGAAAAATCGATCGGATGTCACCTTAACGTTTTCGTGGACCGTGGGAGGCTCGCCTGCGCTTATGCGCACGTGTTCCTCCTCGCGGCACCAGTCAACGCTCCCGTGAAGCTTCAAAACCTGCGGGCAGTATGCAGGAGGCCTCATGATTTCCTGGCCTTCGTATAAGAGAAAACTGTCTCCCTGCAAGCTCGTCTTAAAACTTGACTGGGCAAGCTCTTCGAGAACGCGATCCCAGTTGAACGTGAGAACCGTGTCGTTCGCCTCCAGTTGTTTGGCCCATCGGATATATGGTGCCCACTCTTCAGAACCCTGACTGCGGTCCAGCAGAAATGCGCAACATTGTGCGGCCATGACGCGCTGCAACGACGGAAGCCACTCGTCTTTCGCCGCCATGTCTAGGTTCGGATCAAGTCGACGGATTGTCTCGAACCGCAGCGCATCTGAACGAGCCATATCTACGAAGTCAACGAACGCCTCGGCGTCTCTCCAACGATTTTCGCGGATCCCCCGCCGAAATATATTCATGAGCCTGTTGGCAATATCAGTGAGAGAGGCGGCGAGAAGCGGATCCCTGTTGAGTTGCTCGAGGTCTACCTCATTGAACAGGCCATTCAGAAGAGGAGCGCCAAGCCCCGCACTGAATCCGGCGCCAAGAACCCAAACAATCGAGTCACGCATATTCAGGCCTCAAGTAAATATCTGGCTTTGAGCGAAAAGCTCATTCGAGGTTGAGATTCCGAAATACCATCGCTTCACTCTCTCTGTCACACCTTCCGCTGACGGCCGCCTCCAGCTTGGCGCCACACCTTCGCACGTCGCTAGCTTTAGCTGACGTCGCCTCGCACTCGCAAGACGTGCGAGGCGACGGTTAACCTAACGCGGATTATGCGCAGCTCCGGACGAGGCGGTTCAACTCCCCGAACTACCGCGCTGAACCGCTCGGCACGCGCCGGAGCCAACCCTCGAACTGCTGGCTACTGAGCTTCGAGAAGTCGAGCCGCACGACCTTCGAAATCGATTGCGGCACCAACGCACCAGGCGAACCTTCTGGGAACACGACCTCGTTGAGAGGCGATGCTCACGTTCATAACCACCGCGGTCCGGGGTCGAGTCTACCTTGGTGCCGGTTGGCCACTCCCCGACGCGGAGCGCTACGTGCTCAGACCGATTGCGAGTTGCGAACGCGGCGAGAAACACTTTGCGTAGTCGATGGCGAAGGCGACGCGGTGAGGTCGCTCTTGATCCCGAGCGTGATCTCGAAGAGCTAAGAGCAGCGCGCTCAGCACATGGATCCGCCGTCGGTCGACTTGGAGAATCGAATAGTGGCTGCGCTCGACCTGCGGATCGCTCCGACTGTCCGACTGTCCAGAAATTCGGTCACCGGCGCTTTGGTCGTCGGCCACCGCTGGCCCCGACATCCGCACCCCCAAAAAACCTCGACATTCTCCCGGAGGCCGTAAAGTCGGACCTCCTGCCGCGTGTTAGGGGCGCATGCTTGAAGACGTCGAATAGAGGCTGGTCCCAGGTGTTCTCTGGTTTGCCGAGACCGAGGGCGAGAGTGTGTGCAAGGGGTTTGGGGCGAGTGGCTTCGATGACCGCCCGGTTGAGACTCGGGCGCCCTTAGCCGATCGACGGGCACCATCATCACGCAGGCAAGAGACAAACGGATTTCAAGATCTGCCTTGCCATGGGAGCATGTGACGTTCGGTCAAACGCACCGCATGGCTAGATCGGAGCATCGCAATGGAGGTCTTGTTCACGGGTTTTGACTCTGCGTGGGGCGGGCGGCTGCGCGGAGCGCTCTGCAACCTGAGCGGTGAGCTGAAGGAAGGCAGCTTGAAGGTCGCCGTGCGTGAGCGGCCGATGCCGGTGGACTGGGCGGAGGTAGTTTCGCAGAGTCGCACGTGGAGCGATCAGTCAGCCAATCACGTGGTCAGCATCGATCAGGGCCTAGTCGTGCCAAACGCCACGGGGATGCGTCCAGTCGAGAGGCTGTTGGCCTCCGCCTTGATGGGCCAGTTTGGGTGTGGCGCTCACGCGTCGAACCAAAAGCGGACCTCCTGCTACGGGCCGACGGCAGGAGTCTGGGATCTCATCGACAGCTTGCAGGCTCAGGGTTACCGACATGAACCGATGGCTGTCGCGTCGAGATCAGAGGGGCGTTTCTTTCTGGAGTGCTACCCTCACCCGGCTCTTATCGCGCTGTTCAATTTGAGCCGAACGCTTCCCTACAAGGTCACGCGCGGGACCCTTTGCGGCTGGCGACAGCTGCTCGGCCATTTGCGGTCCCTCAAGGAGGCTGATCTCCCGATCACGAATGTGACGACGTTTGTCCCTGAGGACCTCGAATGGACCAAGGCGAACGAAGATCAGCTCGACGCTCTGGTGGCCGCGTACATCGGTGCGTACTTCTGGTGGTTCGGTCCGGCCCGCTCGATTGTTGTCGGCAGCCTCACGGAGGGCTACATCGCCACGCCCTGCAATCGACAGACTCGCGAGCTTCTTGAACGTTCCTTCAAAGGCTACGGCGTGAACCAAAGCGGGTTTGCACACTCCGTTCGCCCGGCCGCGCAGGTGGCCGGAGTGAGAGCAGACGTTGCTTCCGCACGCGCAGCAACGAACGAAATACAAGGTGGGCGGCCCGACCTAGTCGACCTAGTTGTTCGAGACCACGCATGTCTATGGTGTAAGCACAATAGTTGGATGCCTCGCGAGCGGTGTGTCGGATGGCGCCTCGTGGTCGAGTTCTTAGAGCTGGACGGGCAGCCTGTTCTCACCTTCGGGCCGTTTGACAGCCCCGGTGACCAAGGTGGGCTGAAGCCCGCGGACGACGACACGAAGCTGGAATGGAAGTTCATTGCGGCAGGCGCGACGAGTGAGACGCCGCAGAGCCACCGGGTTCGCGCGACCTATGTACCTCTTGAGGCTCAAGCCTAGGCTTGTTCCATCATGTTGAAGGTCATCGAGGACGCCCGAACGATCGGCGCTTGCCAGAAGGCCTTGAAGGGCCTGGTGACGGGTCTTGCCGATGAAGCCCGCGCGCACCGTATTGGCCACCCTGGTGGCGCGGGCGACGCCAAGATCTACTATCTGAACGCCTTCGACTTCTGGATGGCATTCGAAGATGGGCCAGGTCGATACTTCAACCCCGCTGGGACTGGCGACCCGTTCGATATCGCGACCCCCGCACCGTCCCTCGAGCTGAACTTTCCACTGTCTGGAATCAATCGGCGCGTGGCTGGAGTCTTCTTGGAAGATGAGACGGGCGAGCGCTACGTCGGCCACAGCGGCAAGATCGGAGGTGGTGCGAAAGGCGTGTCGCCGACGAACTTCCGGGAGTTCTATCCAGGAACGTCGATCGTGCTGAGCGGCAACAAGCTGATCGATATCTACGTTCTCGGGCGACTAAGCGCCCCCGGGCTCCTCGCTAGGATCGTCGAATTTACGCGGGTCTCGGCAGAATTTCGCGCCAACATCAAAGTCGGCAAGGACGTCAGTGCCGGTGCAGGTTCGACGGCGTACATTCCGCCTACTTTCAGCCCAGAGTTCGTCGGCAAAAAAGTCTACACGACGGCTGAGATTGTCGACGCCGAATGCAGGCACGGTATGGTCGTGAAAGCACTGCGGGAGCAACTTGTCCTCGCGGGCTACCAGGCGGCAAACACAGTGCAACGCGACCTGTATGTCGCCGGAACGAATGGGATGACGGCTCTCTTCGAGGTCAAGATGGTCGCCGACACGACGAACGTGTACGGCTGCGTAGGACAGCTCTTTTTTCACGGCGGGGCGGGGACAGCTACACACTTGGTCGCTGTTCTCCCCGAGTATGTGAGCGCGAACGTTCGGAAGCGGCTGGCTGCCCTCGGGTTACGTCTGGTGACGTTCAAATGGATTGAGTACGACACGCCCGTCTTTCACGGGCTCGAAGCCGTACTGAAGGCTCTGGCTACGAGAGCCAAAGGGCAGAACAGTCACTCGTAGCCGGGCGGCTGCCGGCGTCTGGGGACTCACCATGCCCGACGATCGGCGGCGAGGGGCGTCCCCCACGCCGCCGGGATGCGTCGCGCGCTACTTGCCGTTACGCTTCATCGTCTCGAGCTTCTGCACGACGCGTGCGCGGCTCGGGCCAACCTGTTCGATCACTTTTTTTACGAGCGGTGCTGGAAGCTGTACCTTCTTCGCGAGATCGTTCACTTCGTAGCGCTCTTGGGCAGACACGAGCTTGCGATCGGGGCTTCCACGCTTCGTCTTATCGTCAGCCATTCGTTGCTCCGCCGGAGACTGGTTCCCGTTCTCGATATTGAGGGTTGGTAATGTGCGCCCGGCGATGGACGGGTAGCTCCATGTCGAATGGAGTCAAGCAACCAATGCCGGATTGGGAATCTCCACGCGCAACCATTGAGTCGGACCAAGCGGGCAGCCCCATGGCCAGCCCCCATGGCCAGACTGGCCCATTTGTTACCCGTGCGCGCGCCGACCCGGTGCTTTGGACGCTGGGTTGGATGCTCTGGCTCGACTGTCGAACTCGATCACGCTGCGCGCAGCCTCGGGTGCAAGCACCGTTAGTGCGCGTCCTGGACTTGGGGCAGAGGAGCGTTGGGAGCGAGACGGCACGCGCGAGGGATCTGGGCGGCTGCTCTCTCAGAAGAAGCTTATACGAAGCCGGCCACCGCACTGCAGCACAGACAACTCTCGGGTAAGCGCCCGCGCTTCCGACCGCAAATGCAATTGCGCATGCGACACGAGCATCGCATGGTCGTTGACCTCGTGATCGTAAATCATCACACCCAGCACAGACGCAAATCTTTTGGATTCGGCGCGCAGAGTCTGGGCAAGCGTCTGGGCATAGTTTCCAATCAGGCCACTCTGTTCTCGCGCAAGCACGACGAAACCAGGAACGCCGCCCTGGTCTAGCTGGCCTGCAGCCTTCGTAAGCTGGACGTTGACGAGCCGATCTATCTCTAACTTGGTATCGCCGACAAACGCTGGACCGCTCGTTGAGACGCCCGACGTGCCACATCGGCGCGCGTTAAAGCTTACGCCGACAGCAGCTCGAAAGGACCCTGCGCTCGGTCGCTTGGCCCACTCCGAGATCCTCCGCTGGAGCGCTGCCAGCAAGTCCTGCTCGCTATCCAAGTCGAGGATGGCTTCCGCCAAGCGCGCGTCTTGAATTTCAATCTCGAGTCCCCAGCCCATCGCTGTGACCTCGCGGTTCGCGAATGCGTTAGTGCTCTCCGAAATTCGGCGCGCCAGCTGTTCACGCGCCTGGAAGTGCTCACTCTGATGAGGGTGCTTTACCTCCCATCCAAGTTTGGTCGCTCGCGGTTTTGCGAAGAAGTCGGGGCCAGAGGAACTCTTGTTTGGTTCGTGCGCGATGTCGATGCACGACGCGGAGAGGAAAAGTCCCACGTCGAGCTCGTTTGCGCAGGCTTCGTATAGATCCTTGGCTACAAGTCGGCTGTGGGTTTGCTTGGAAACTCCCAGGCGCGACATCGCAAGCCCAAGCCGGAAGATCGCCCATCTGCCGTAACGAAAGATCGATTGAAACCCGATTGGATGTGACCGGAAGGTCTGCGCTATCAGAAAGTCGTTGTCGAACGTTGCCGCTAGCGCCGTCCGCGCGCGCCACGATGATCGGGCCGTTCGGAAGGCCGCAGGGAGGACCTTCCACCAGTCGTCGTTGTAGATGTCGCCAATACCATTTGGGAATGGGCGACTTTCACGTTGGTCTTGGCTGCTGCTCGTCATCGGACCCTCACGCTTCGCGCGCAGCACAGTATGCCGCGCTTACTTGTTTGACATGCCTCGCTCCGAAGGCAATCAGCTTTCGGGAGGGAGGGCGCGAGTGCCACTAAGGCTGCGGCATTACATCGCCGAATTAGGCGATCGGAACCTACGGGTGTCCTCCACAGACTAAGCGGTCGACTTCGCAGACGGTTGTGCACAGTCCGGACAAGTCGATTTCAGCGTTTCAACTCCCGGAAATCACCGCGCCGAGCCGCCCGGCACGCGCCTCAACCAGCCCTCGAACTGCTGGTCACTGAGCTTGGAGAAGTCGAGCCGCACGACCTTCGAAATCGACTGCGGCTCCGTCAACGGATCGAGCTTCGCCGCGCGCGCCTCGGCCCACTCGACCCACTCGGCAAACTTGGCCGTGCGCTCCTGATGAGGCACCGCTCCGTCGAGCGCGTGCAGGAACGCGCGCAGCGCTCGAGCGCGCTCGTGCATCGCAACCATCTTGTCGAGATCTTCGACCAGCGCGTGTTGATAGTTCGCCTTCACCTGCTCGACGTCGCTTCGGCGCTGCGCTTGGCGTTCTTGGATCGCGCGCTGCTCAGCCTCGAGCTTGGCGGCAACCTTCTGCTCGGCAGCGTCCTCCACGCCGAGGATCACTTTGCCGAGCTGCGCTTCCAGGGTTCGATGCTCGGTGTCCGACCACTTCTGCCCGCCGTAGGTGGAGCCCACGGTCAACACCAGGCGCCCGGACGGCGTCAGATCGATCGTTCGAGCGAAGGTATAGCCATGCTTTTTGAACGACGCTTCTTCCTCGGGCGTCCGCCGGTGCGCCGATTTTACGAGCGGCTCAACTAGCTGAAGGTCGATCTCCACACCGGAGAGGTGGACGGACAGCGAGCACGGAAGGTAACGCGCGGGCGGCTCCGTGAACCGTACCTCATGCCCGCGCAGCGAGAGGGCCTTCGCCACGCCGTCCAGGATCAACAGCGCTCTCGGCTGGATCGCTGGACTGAGTCGAATCATGGAACCGCTGCTCCCTTTCAAACGCTGCTGCCCGTCGTCTCTGTCGACGTGTTGAGCTCTGAGCGCAGCGGCGAGACGCTTCACGGCGTCGTGCGCTTCGCGGGCTCGAAACTCGCTCGCAAGGGGCACGTCGGGCAACGGGCGCGCAACCCGCCGAGTAGCCGGCTTCGCTTCTAAGCGGGGCTGAAGGGTGTATTCGACGCGGGTGGTCGCTTTCGCTTTGGGGAGCTTGGCCTGCTTCGGCTTCTGGCCGTGTGCCACTCGCGCCCAGTAGCCCAAGCCGGGCACCGGGATGTCCATCTTCTTGCAGATCTTGGCGAGCGCGACGTCGGAGATCCCGTATTCCTGTGCGAGCGTGCGCATGGGCGTGGACCAGACGCGGCGGTAGAGTTCGTCGCGGACCAGGGTGATGGGCTCGTCCATGGGTCGGATGATGCCTGGCAGGAGTCCTGGTGAGGAAATCCTCTGCGCGGCACTCCAGGGGTGGCTTCATCGCGGACAGCGCCAAGTCTTCACGAGACAGTTCCGGTTTTCGGTGCGTGTGTCAGTGACGTGCAGCTTCTGCTCTCTGCTCAGTATCGGGCGGCTAAAAGGTTTTCTGCCATTGAACGAGGCGAGTGCGAGAATGCGATCGGCCGCCAACTGAGGATCGCGGCAGCGCCACGTGCTTGAGCCGCGCGCAAACGCAGACGTGGCCAACACATCGCATCAGCTGGCAATAGTCATTTCTTCGATCCCTCGATAACATCGACAACTTCTGAAACCCGACACTTGCGTCACTGTGCTTCGGTTCCACGCGACTATCTTGACGGGATCGAGCTGCTAAGTTCGTCTCTGAGGATCTCGGATGACGATGCCCAAAGAAATGCTCAATCAGAAATCGAAGGCTTATCTCGTGCACGGCGGTGACGCTCGTGTCTTCGGCGAGGATGCAGATCTTCGCCGAAAATTCGACGACGCGAAGGTCAACGAGCGCTTTAAACAGGTGTGGGAAGAGACAATTGCTCCGGGACTCGACGGCGGTCAGACCGTAACCGCTGACGAGGCAAAAGAGTTACTTGGCGATAGGCGTGCCGAGTTCGTAAAACCGGGCTTCGAATATCGGCAGTTCTCTGTTGATACTGCGGCGTTTCTTGCTCGCCTATCTGTAGTGCCGAACTCACCGACCTGCGACCAGCTTTGGCCGCTCGGTGCACACCGCGACCCTACGCGACTCTGCGTTCATTTCGAAAGGGTGGAGGACCTAGCTAACTTTTCGAGCTTGGCGCGCAGCTTGAAGACGGAGCCGAAGAAACTTCTCCTAGAGCTCGCAGTTGACTTCATGAACAAGTTTCCATCTCATAAGCTTCCATGACAGATGGCGTTCCTATGCTTGCTGTTCATGCGACGGGATCGGAGCAGTCTTCCGCGTCGCCGTATTTCGATTCGCGTGCCTTGGGCATGGCACGCATAGTCGGCTTGAGGGCGTCGCTGAAGACTGAAGCCAGGGCGGCTCATTCTGGCGCTTGAGCGAGTTCGCTTCGTCGATGCTCCGAAGGCGAGGCGCGTCTTGATGGGGGTCGGTCACGTGCGCGCTTGAACTGCCCAATGGTACGAGCATCCGACATGAGAGATGACCAGCGCGCACGGACACCGCGGCGCGTTCGTGTCATCAATCGCCGATCGCAGGGTCGTCGGGTAGTCGAACTGGTCACCGCGAAAGCACGCTTGATGTGGGCGCGAACGATCATCGCTGCCGACCTACCTTCACTACTAGGAACAGATTCACGCCAAAGGTGGTCGTGCGCGGCACACAGAATATGTTTGAAGCCACTCCGGGCCCTGCTAAGGTCTCTACGAGCCTTCAGCCCCTGCAACACCGGTTCGATACCGTGGCGCTCGACCTAGCACTCTTCTCTGACAAACTTCGGCGCGTCCGCGATTTGCTGCGCGAGAGCATTGACGATGTTGTCTCGGCGACGGGGATCTCCGAGTCAAGACTAGCCTTGCTCGAGAGCGCCGCTGCTGAACCGACTGGCGACGAAATTCTGATTCTTGCCGATCACTTCAGGGAGGACTTCCGCTTCTTCATCTCCAACGAGCAGAAGACCGTCCTGGAGCGCACCGAGAAACTGTTTCGGGCCTACGACACCGACCTAAATGCCGCTGATCGGCGTTCAATTCAGGAGTTCCTGTTCCTTTGCGACAACGAAGAGTTCTTGTATGCCGAGCTTGGTAGGAAGCCGTCGCTCCGATTCACGCCAATGCCAAGCGGCACGTACGCTAAAGGGCACGGGCTAACCGCTGCTCGTGAGTTGCGAAATCTCGCCGGCTATCAAGACACGGATGTACCAGACATCTTTCACGTCCTGCGGCGACTCGGACTGCACGTTTTTCGGCGTCGACTGGACAATCAGAACATTTCTGGGTTGTTCATGGACCACCCGATCGCTGGCCCGTCGTTGCTCATCAACTACTCCGAGGATGTGTACCGTCAGCGCTTCACGGCAGCTCACGAGGCTGCGCACGCATTCTTTGATCGTAGCGAAGAGTTTGTCGTGTCTTTCTCCAAATGGACAAGCTCCGATCTCCGAGAAATTCGTGCGGATACGTTCGCCGGCGCGTTCCTCGTCCCTCCATCGGCCGTCGCGTCTCTTCGGTCGGAATCGATTAACGAATCACGACTTTTAGATCTAGCAGCGCAGTGGAAGGTTAGCGTTGCCGCTCTGCTGAAAGCATTGGTGCGTGATTCGGTACTGACCAAGGAGCAAGCCGCCCGGTTCAGCAGTTTGCGCCTTCCTCGCGGAGCCAAGGACGATCCCGAGGTACCCGCTTCTCTCACTGGACAACAGCGGGGGCGCAGAGTGCATCTGCTTCGCGAGGGGCTTTCGTCGTATTACCTCGATCTCTGCTGCGAGGCCTTGCAGCGAGGCATCGTGACCGAGGCTCGGTTCTTGGAAATTCTTCTAGTCGAAGACATGTCCGTCAACGACGTGTTGGCGCTGTCTCAAGGCACGCGGAGCGCTAGTGCTTCGAAGAGTTGATCAGGCGTGCAAGGCGGTTCTGGCGGACAGTTGCTCGGTGCAGAATGTGCTGTCCAGTCCAACTCTCCATGCAGCGTGCGTGCGCGGCGAGTTTCATTTCGCGGTAACCAAGTACTGCCTTTACGAATGTCTCGACAAACCGCGAAAGAAACCTAAGGACGGTGACTTCAAGATCCGACAACGACTCCGAGACGCCCGCGCCAAGGGCTCGTTTGGCGAGCATGCGCTTTCGGTCGAGGATCTTCAGGAAGTCGCGCTCCTTCAACTGCGGAAGCGGGTCGGCGCTGGAGAACTATCGACCATCGCCTTGGCGAAGCGGTTCGGAATCGGCATGCAAACGGACGATGACCGCGCGGAGAAATTTGCGGCTGAGATTCTGGGCGATTCGCGCGTCCAGACGACCCCCCATATCCTCGGGTGGATGTTCTTCCACGGGTTACTGGCCGATCATCAGCTCGGCGTTGTCGTCGAAGAACACCTTGAGGTCGGAGGAAGTCTTCGGGAGCGGTTCGAGGAAGCTCACGTGGAGGCGTGCCGGGCTCGCTTGCTCGCTCAAAGCTCCAATGGGAGTGATTGAGCAATTGGAGGATGGGCTGGCCTCGCGCGATAGCGTTGTTTGAACTGTCGTAAGCACTTGAATCGGCTAGCGTCATCACGCCGGCACAGGGTGAGTCCGGTGGAAAAAGAGCGATCACGATGGGTCGACGTGTACGCTTCGCCGGCTTCCCCACACTACACAAGACCGCAGGTAGTCGCACGAACACGCTAGTCGATTGGACGGCAACGTGCTTCTCTCCTCAATATGACGCCATTGTCCGACGAGAGGGTGAAAGATCTGTATCGGCAGTTCCAAGCTGCTGAACTTCCGTCGTACTACGCGACTTGGCGTGAAGGATTTCTTAGCTGCATTGAACACTTTGCATCGCTGACTACCGCTCAACTTATGACGCCCGCGGAGCAAGAGCGGCTGTGGCGTGCACGGGGCATCTCTGGCATCGGCCCGGGCGACAGCGTGAACGTATCCAGCGCGTACAGTGATCAAGAAATCGCCTCGGCGCTGGCGGCAGTGCGCGGAGGCAGTTGGCCATTGGACGCGCCTGCCAAAGCAAAGGCACTCCAAGCTCACTTCGAAGCGACGTTAGCGCTTGTAGCAGAACGTCATGCGAAGAAGAGACCACACGCAAAGCTCGCGCGTGCCTTCACCGCCCTTCTTCCCTACGAACTCGATACGTGCTTCAGCTGGCGTGCGCGGCAAGCAGCTGCCGAACTCATGCTCGGCAAGCGCGGAGTTGGATTTATCGAGGGAGGAATTCTCGCTGCCGACAGATTGAAGCGGGTGCTTGGCGATGCGAAGGACGACGCGGAGGTGGTGTCGAGGGCGCAGTTTCTTTGGTGGCTAACCGAGAACAAGGATGATGCGCTCGCCGGCTCTACGGTCCAGCCCCCCGCCGAGGTTGAGGAGCTGCCACCTATCACGCCCGTCGCCCCGACCAAGCTCCTACGTGGCTTTCCGGCGGTAACGGGATACCACGAAGCTTTCCGAGCCACCATTCTTGCCGCACAGAACGGCGCTACTGCGGAAGACATCGTCGCGTCGCTCGCTGAAGACCTAGAAGGGCGTTCCGCCAAGTCGCGACGAGAGCTGTTCAATCGTGTACGTCGCCTAGGCTTTCTGACGGGCCGCGGCCAGTTGTGGTTTCCCTCAGAGGAGGGCGAAGAGCTGCTTGGGTCAGATCCTCCTGATGTTCTGGTGCAGAAGATTCTCGAGCAAACGTTCGGCCTCGGTCATCTGCTCCAGCTTTTGGATGGAGGGCCCCGAACAAGCCGCGAAGCTTACGAACATTTGACGTCGCTCTATCCCAACTGGTCAACGAACTTCATGCCCAGTTCCATCGCCGCATGGGGCGATGCGCTCGGACTGATCGAAGAGACGGATGATGCAGAGAAGTGGCGACTCTCCGAGTACGGCGCACTATGGCTGAGTCGTCTACCGAAACACCTTGCGGTGCCGGCACGCGAACAAGGCCAAGCCATCGTCGCCTCGACTGACCAACGTTCGTTGGAGCTCGTGCCGTTCGAAGCGATCGCGGATCGATTCGCGAACGACCCGGCCACCAAGGGCCTCGTCGTTGACCCTGTTCAGTTACGCACGCTGCATGCTGCATGGTGCTTCCATCCCGCCAAACGCTTTGTGTTGCTATCCGGCCTCTCCGGAACCGGGAAGACGAAGGTGCTCGCCGAGTACGCTCGCCTCTACTGCGAACTTTGCCAGTCAGACTTTCGACAGCACCGAGCGATCGTTGCAGTGTCCCCCTCGTGGCGTGACCCGAGCGGTTTGCTCGGTTATTTCAATCCCTTGCACGAAGAGCCCTCATTTCAGCCAGAACCCGCACTCCGCCTGGCCATTGATGCTGCGCGCAATCCGAGCGCCCCGTACTTCCTCATACTGGACGAGATGAACCTGGCTCGCGCCGAACAATACTTCGCTCCATTCCTTTCGGCGATGGAAACGGGCGATGACCTACTGATCCACGCGCAGTCCGAGCCCGTCAACGGTGTGCCGCCCACCATCACTTGGCCGCGGAATCTGTTCATCGGCGGTACTGTCAACATGGACGAGACCACGCATCCGTTCAGCGACAAGGTTTTGGACCGCGCCTTCACGCTCGAATTTTGGGAAGTCAACTTGCCCTTGTTCTTTTCTCGAAGGCACGATCGCGGCAAGCGAGACGACATCGCCGAATTGGTCCTGCGGGAGGCGGGCCGCATCTTAGCGGGGGTCCGCCGTCACTTCGGTTATCGGACCGCGGGAGAGTGCCTTGACTTCGTAGCTGCCGCAGCGCCGAACAGCAATGAAGACCTTCATCGGGCGATGATCGATCGAGCACTCTTTTCGAAGATCTTACCGCGGCTTAGGGGGGAGGACTCGCCAGCCATGCGGGATGCGCTCGCCCAACTCATAGCACTGTGCCGCGAGCAGGGACTGCCAGCGAGCGAGAGGAAGTTAGTTGAAATGGAAGTGCGTCTCGCGTCGACAAGTCTAACGCGTTTCTGGGCATGAGCGCACTCAAGGTGCACGCTCCTGATGGGACTGTCCACTCAGGGGCAGCGTTGCTGACACTTGAAGAAGGCAAGACCTACACGCTCGAACACCCAGGCGCGGTTCAGATGTGGCTGTCTGAGCGTCCGCTTCGACGTGAAGGGCTCGGTTGGGTGCTTCCAATCGATCAATGGGCAGGCAGCGTCGTCCTGCGAATCCTGGACGGAGATACCGAGTCCCAAATCCCGTGCGAGGTTCTGCCACGGCCCGAGAAGCTCGATGCGCTGGCGTGGCAAGCCATGCTGAGCGACCTCGAGCAGTGGGCGAGCGGCATCAGCCACGGCTTTGCAGGAGGACGAGGAGCCGGGGTCGCATTCGGAACGCCCCTGACTATCCTAACTGAAGCGCTCCTTCCGCTCATTGGCTCGTTTGTTCGGAATCTAATGGCGGTTAGCGCGGACCCAGTGAAGCGCACGCGCGAGCGATTGCAACACGTCCGGTTTCATCGCGTGCGTGCGATCAGTGGTGAACTCGTCACCTGGCTCGGTTCAAACCCGTCAGTCGCGCAACTGCTAAACCCCGATCGATACCCCGAATCGACAGGCGCTGTTTCGCCCTATATTCCCGAGCATCACGGGTACGAGTCCCTCGATCACGCAGCGAATCGGTACATACTGTGGCTCTGCCACCAAACGATGCGTCGTCTCCAGGCATGCGGTGAACTCTGGCGGCGCCATGCTGCTGAACCTGGAGACCGAGCTGAGTGGGCGATCGCGCGCGCCGCCGCTTGTGATGGAGCTTCACAACAGATTAGTCGCGCCATAAAGGGCTCCTTCTTCGGCTCGCTGCAGCCAGCACCTGCAAGCGAAGACGTTCAACTGGTGCTCGCCGACCATCCCGCCTACGCTCGATTCCATCGGCTCGCACGGTTGCTGCTTTCGCCGATGTTCGATGCCTCGGCGGGAGCTTCTGTTCCGCTTCGCGAGACGTATTCGCTATACGAGCTGTGGTGCTTCCTCGAGGTAAGGCGGCAACTCGGAGTCGCGCTGAAGGATGCCTCGTGGCGAGCAGTCGACACGCATCGACTGCTCGATCCGGCAGGGACGGGAACAGGGGTCGCCTATCACGCCACGTTGACGAACGGCCGGGAGCTCACGGTCGAGTTCAATGCGATATTCCTGAGCTTCTGGGCGCGAGGTAAGAATCATCGCTGGTCGCTGTCACGGGAACGGCGTCCAGACATAGTGGTGTCGGCCCGTGGCGGAAAGTCTCCGCCCAGTTGGCTCTTCTTGGACGCGAAGTATCGCGTCCAGCGCGACTACTTGGGCGATGCATTTGAGTCGATTCACATCTATCGCGATAGCCTGCGCGACGACGTTCATGGCGGAACTTGTGTAGGCGGCGCGCTGCTCGCGCCTCGTCAGCTGCAGGAGACGCAGAGTTGGTTCACTGAGGACTTTCGAGCCATGCACGGTTGCGGGATATTCGCGACGACCCCGGGTCGCTCCACACAGGAAGTCGCGGAATGGATAGTCCATCAACTTCGAGCGTCTTGAGGCTACAAGGACAAACAATGTCCTCCTCGGGGGGTCTTCTCACGTTATACTGAACGGCGTGAGAGCGAAGAGACTCACCGATGCGAATGAGGCCACCGTTTCGCGCGCGGTGCTTGCACTGACTGCGCTTCGCTCGATCCTAGAACAAGCATACCCGACTCAACCTTCGGGGTCGAATATTCCAAGGAGCACGGGGCAATGCGCCGTGAGCGCCCTCATCGTTCAGGTGCAGTTCGGAGGAGAGCTGACGAGCGCACGGGTTTGCGATGAGAGTCACTGGTTCAATCGCATTGTACAAGGAGACACTGTTTTCGACGTCGATGTGACCGGCGACCAATTCGGACTGCCCGCGATCCAGTGTCGACCACGCGATGCTCTTTACACGCCTTCCCAGCGGAGAAAGCTTCTGGACGTCACTCCAGAAACGTTCGCGCGCGCTATAGCCTTGGCGCGGTGCTGCGGACTAGCTGGTGCCACGTCAGCGTTGCTGACAGCAGCTCGCTCTGTTGCCCTAGAGCGATTTCTTCAAGCCAAGGACCACGAAGATACTGGTGAGAAAGCCGAGGGCGATGACGCTCGGCACGAGCCACGGAGACCTCCCTTCTTTTAGAAGCAGGGGGGCAAGCTGCGTGGACGTAAGCAAGGCTCCAAGAAGCAGAATCCGAGTGAGGATACTCAATACCTTCACATCGACGACCAACGGTAAGTAGATCTCAGGTGCATTCGACGACCCCGCTGTTTCAGCATGGCTATCGTCCCGCGACGCCGCCCGAGCAATCGAAATCGATCCATGTTGTTGCAACGCCGCATCTGTGGTCGTGAACATCAAGCTGTGCGCGTCATAGGGCGAGTCGATCTGCAGCGTCGAGTTCGTTCGAGCAGTAAGTGGGGGGTTTGAGAGTTGTACCACCAGCTCATGGGAGAATCCTTTCATAGGCTCGCCTCGCGGCGCGAGATGAACGATCCTTAGCTCATAGGTACTTCCGCCCCGCAAATAGTACTCGCCGTCGATTACTCGTACCGGTGGAGCGTCGAGGGTCGCTTGGCGCTCATAGATGCCCTCCACGAAATAGAAATATTTCTCATTCTTAAAGTCGGGCTGACGGCGGAACTGGTCGACAATCATCTCGCGGTCCTTGAGACCGCTCGCGTGCCTTGTCGCTTCGAGTGCGCTTTGCAGTTCCTGACACCAGAAGCCCACGAGCTTCGCCTCTGCGCCAGCTTGTTCCCAGTGGGGTCCGAGGTTTCCCACCTTTGACTGGAACGCATTTAGATCGCCCGCTATTCGGTACTGCCCAAGACGTAGCGTCAGAACCACGAAAGAGCCAACCTGTCGACACGCGATCAGCTTCGCCTCGCGGTAGGGAACGATTCGGCAGGCACCGTTTAGCCCACCTACCGGGGTGGTGCAGTCCACGTGCCCCATGAGCACGGGACGGCTTCGTGTCTCCCCTAGTAGCTTAGCTTTGAGCAGAGCAGGGAGGAGTTCTTCGCGATACCGGAACTGCACGACCGCGTTCTCGGGAAGCGCGAGTGCTCGCAGTGTGTCGGCGAGATATCGGCGCGCAAGCCCGGAACCGACGCACAGAAGAGCAGTCGAGGAGTCGGATCGGGAACCTGACATTTCTGAAGCAGTACGACGATCTAACTATCAGGACAACCCTACGCTGTCGCAAAAGCGTTGGCTGCGTCGCAGCGAGCGGGGACTGTCGATTTCGTCGTCAGGCTGGAGCGCAGCGAACTGGGCACACAGCTCTAGGATTGCGTATTCCGGCCTGATCCGATCAGCGTTCCGACAGCATTCGATCAGCGTTCCGAAAGTATCCGATCAGGATTCCGGAGCCATTCGATCGGCGTTCCGCTCATTCGATCAGCCGTTCCGGGCATTCGATCAGAGTCGGCCGAGCGGCTGAAGCACGAGGCGGGGATGGTCGCGGCCCATGAGGCGACTGTCCATGCGCAAGATTCGAGAGGTTCTTCGTCTTCACTACGAGTGTGGTTGTCAGCACCGCCAAATCGCTTTGGCGTGCGAGATGTCGCCGTCAACGGTCTGCGACTACCTGAGTCGCGCAGCGCGCGCTGGACTCGGTTGGGAGCAGGCTAAGCCGCTCAGCGACGCGGAGGTCGAGGCGCGACTGTTCAGCCATGTCGGACGCAGTGAGCCATCAGCACGGGCTGCGATCGACTTTCAATGGCTTCACCGCGAGCTCGCGCGAGTTGGCGTCACGCTGCAGCTGCTGTGGGGCGAGTATGAAGCATCTGCCAAACAGCGCGGTGTGCGACCGTATCAATACAGCCAGTTTTGCGAGCTGTACGCGAGCTGGCGCGATCGGCGTCGGCTCAGCATGCGGCAGGTACACCGGCCTGGTGAAAAGCTGTTTCTCGACTACTCGGGCAAGAAGCCGCGCATCTGCAACCCCGAGACGGGCGAGTTCACCGAGGTCGAGCTGTTCGTGGGGGTGCTGGGCGCCAGCAATTACACGTTCGTGGAGGCGACTCTGTCGCAAACGGTGCCAGACTTCTGCGCCAGCACAGTGCGCGCGCTCGAGTACTTCGAGGCCACTCCTGCCATCTTGGTGCCGGATCAGCTCCGCAGTGCTGTAAAACGGCCGGACCGCTACGACCCGGACATCAACGATGCGTTTGCCGAGCTGGGGCAGCACTACGGCATCGCGATCATCCCGGCACCGCCTGCCAAACCCAAAGGCAAAGCAAAAGTCGAAGCGGGCGTGCTCATCGCCCAGCGCTGGATTCTCGCGCGCTTGCGCAACCGCGTGTTCTTCTCACTCGCCGAGCTCAACAACGCGATTGCGAAGTTGGTCGAAGAGCTAAACACACGACGCTTCCAGAAGTTGCCGGGCACCAGACGCGAGGCATTCGAGTCGTTGGACAGGCCGTGCATGAAAGCACTGCCCGCGCTCCGCTTCGAGTTGCCGCAGCGCAAGAAGACGCGGGTCAACATCGACTATCATGTCGAATTCGACGACCGCTTGTATAGCGTGCCGTTCAAGTTGCGCCGCGAATCCATCGAGGTCCGCGCGACGCCGAGCGTTGTTGAGTGTTTTCACGGTGTCAACGATCGCCCTCTCGGATCCACCACGGATCGGCCAAACGGATCCACTTGATGGGGCCGGCGCCCAAGGCAAATTCGGTCGCTCTGGGTTGAGGGGAGCAGATCGGCCAAGCGGATCCACCCGCCTGAGTGGTTGGTTCGTCATGTTGTGACCTCTGGTTGGTTGTTCTTCTTGGACTTGCGGCGTTCACCGGGATTCCGGAAGGAAGCGCCTTCGAGAATCAGCACGTGTGCGTCGTGGAGCAGCCGATCCATGGCGGCGCTGGCGAGCAGCGGGTCGCCAAAAAGCTCGCCCATCTCGGGTGCTGAGCGGTTCGATGTGATCAGCGTAGCCGCGCGCTCGTAGCGAGTCCGAATGATCTCGTACAAGTCGAGGGGCTCGTCGTCGCGCAGTGGGCGCAGGCCGAGGTCGTCGATAATCAGCAACTCAGGCGCCGTGAAACGCAGCATGCGCCGATCGTGAGAGCCATCAGCGCGAGCAGCGCGGAGCTGTTTGAAGAGGTCCTGCGCGGCCACATGCAGGACGTTCTTGCCGAGCCTGCACGCGCGGTGACCGAGCGCTTGCGCAATGTGCGATTTACCGACGCCAGTTGGTCCGAGCAGCAATACGTTCTGACGCCGTTCCACGAAGCTGCACGTGGCCAAGTCGATCACGCGCGCCTTGGGGACGTTCGGGTTGAAATGGAAGTCGAAGTCCTCCAGCGTCTTTGAGTGTTCAAAGTTCGCGCGGCGTACGCGCTGTTCCAGCTGCTTGCCGTCGCGACGTTCGACTTCGTCCGATAGCAGGCGAAAAAGGAATTCTTCGTACGGCAGGCTGTCCTCTCGCGCCTGCTGCAAGCGCAGCTCCAAGGACTGCAAAACGCCGCTGAGACGCAGCTTCTTGAGGTGCGGCACGAGCTCGTCAATGGCACTCATTGCCACCCTCCGTGTCGACGAGTTTCGACAAGTCTCGCGCGAAGCGTGGCGCGTCGGCCCACGCCGGCTTGGCCTTGCTGGTCGGTAGTGGCTCCAGGTCGAGCGCGCGGGTCAAGATGTTCTTCACCGCCTGGTAGCTGTAGCTGCCGTAGAAACTCGCTCGGCGCGCCGCTGCACTGGCTCGTTCGATCGGAAACTTCTCGAGGTACGTGACGATAGCCTGCACGGCCCGCAGCTGTAGGAGGACGTCGTCTGAGTCGAAGACTTCGCGCACGAAGCTTCCAACTTCCGCGCTCATTCTGTCGCCGCGTTCCTCCCAATACTGTCGACTCCGGTGACGAAGTTCCGCGCGTCCCTCGGGAAGATGCTCGTCGTGCGTGCTGCGCTGCTTCTTGCCGCGTCGCGAATGCGTCGCGACGCGTACGTCGTCTGCGTAGATCGCGACCGAGCTCGTGGTCGCGCGCAGCCACACTTCCTGGTTGATCAATCGCCATGGCACGGAGTACAGCCGCTTGTCGAAATGGACGTGGCAATCGGCGTGCACCGTTGCTTGCTTCCAGACCACCGACTCGTAGCGCTTGCTCGGAAGCGGCAATAAATGAGCCTGTTCCTCGTTCGTGAAGACCTCGAGTGGTCGGCGACCGGTCGTCCCGTGGATGCGCGTCCCGGCAATCTCGCTTATCCAACGCGCAAGCTCGCAGTTCACCGCCTGCAGATCTTGATCGGGCCGACCACGCAGGAAGTTGTATTTCACGTACTTCACGCCGGACTCGACTTTGCCTTTCTTCTTCGGTGCGCGCGGCGGTGCTGGGTCGACTCGGAAGCCGTAGTGACGAGCAAGTTCTCGGTAGCTCCGGTTCAGCTCGGGCAGACCGCTCACACCAAACGCTGCTCGGATCACTGCCGCCTTCAAATTGTCCGGGACGATCACGCGCGGTACGCCGCCGAGTTTCGCGAATGCTCGCTGATGAAGCTCGAGCCATGTCGTCGTGCGTTGGTCGAAGACCACCTCGCTGTACTGATGACGGCTGTAGCCCAGCACCATCACGAATACCCACGCTTTGCGCGGCATCCCTGTCGTCGAATCCCACAGTTTTCCGGCGTATCCGAAGTCCACCTGCGCAACGTCGCCCGCCTCTGTCTCGACCGGAATCGTGACATCCGTCGCCTGCACGCCGCGCGCGCGACGAATCCGATGCACCAGTCGCTTCAACCCACCCAGACTGCCCTTGAAGTCCACGTGTTCGAGCCGAAGACGATCGTGAATCGCTTGCGGTCCGAGGCGCTTCTCGAGCAACGCTTCCACCTCCGGCTGCCACTCGTCCAGCTTCGACATCTGTTGCGGCGACGGCCGCGCTGGCAACGCCTTCTGCACCATGGCCTTCAGAGTCTCGAGCTCCGGCAGCTCGTCCACGCTGCCGTCCAACACTCCCGCTGCCGCCAGGGCGCGACGGTAGTCCCGAGCTGTGTTCCGGCCGATGCGCAGCTCCTTCGCTGCTCGTCGTTCTGTCTGCCCCAATCGGTGCAGCCGCACCAGCTCCTGCAGTCGATGCATGTCCGTCCTCCGCGCGCTCATCTGTTGGTCCGGGCCTCCTGGTCCCAGACCTTCGTCGCCCCCTTGCGCCCCCGTCCATCAGTGGATCCAAAGCCCGATCCCAAGTGGATCCGCTTGGCCGATCTCCAGCCCGATTTGGCCCCATCCCGGCGTCCGCGGGGTGGATCCGCTTGGCCGATCTCAGCTGGCTCTGCTTGGCCGATCCGGACTGGATCCGCTTGGCCGATCGCACGCGGATCTCATAGGCCGATCCGTGACAGCCAAGCACGAGCACGTGCGCGGCTCCAGCTACTACGACACGGAGAATGACAATGACACTCGACGAAACGATTCAGAAGCTCATTGATTTGAAATTGCACGCTCTGGCCAAGAGCCTGCGCGAGATGATGGAGATGCCACCCGATCGACAACTCTCCTTTGAAGACAAGCTCGGACTACTCGTCGACCAAGAGTGGACCTCGCGCGAAAATCGGCGCATCTCACGGCGCGTTCAAGAAGCCAAGCTCAGTGTTCGAGCAGCGCCGGAGGAAATCCTCTGCGACTCCGCGCGCGGCCTCGAGCACAGCACTCTGCGCGAGCTCAGCTCATGCCAGTGGGTGCGTTCACATCACAACCTTCTGCTGCTCGGAGCTACTGGTGTCGGCAAGAGCTTTCTTGCCAGCGCGCTTGCCAACGCCGCCATCCGACAAGGATTCCGCGCTCTCTTTATGCGCGTGCCACGACTGCTCGAGCAACTCGCTATCGCGCGTGCATCCGCCGACTACTCCACGATGCTCGCGCGTCTCGCAAGAATCGACGTCCTCATCCTCGACGACTTCTTGCTCGCACCCATGACCGACGTCGAGCGCCGCGACTTGCTCGAGGTCCTCGAAGACCGATATGGCAAACGCTCCACCGTCCTCACGTCACAACTACCAACGAAAAGTTGGCACGAGTCCCTCGGTGATCAGACTATCGCCGACGCCATCTGCGACCGGCTCGTGCACAACGCGCACGTGCTCACCCTGCGCGGCTCATCAATGCGCCGCCAGAAAGGTCTGAAACCCCAGCCCGAGACCCAACCCACCGTCTGACCAGACCCGTCCTCGTCGCTTCGCTCCGTTTCCCTGATCGGATCCTCGGAATCCTGATCGGATGCGTCCGGAACGGCTGATCGAATGCAGCGGAATACGCACTAGGATCAGCTTGGGGCAGGTTGCGCATCAAGCGCTTGGTGCTGCCGTGGGGTTCGTCGCAAGCGACTGGGGCCACGAAAAATTCAGGTCAATTGAGAGTACGAGCGTTTGCTTTGGCTGTAGTGTTGCAAGCTGCTGGGGGAGGCCGCGTCTATGAGCGCACTGGGCAAAGCTTGCGGACGTCCACTGGGCAAGCCTCGCAGGTCGCTGCTCCAGAGTGCATACAGTCGTCGGCGTTGGCCCTGCGGTTTGTCGCGCTCATGAAGACGTACATTGCTTGTTGGACGAGCCGCGCGTTGACGGGCCGTAGGCCCTTTCGGAGAGAGCGAAGGTTGATTCGCTCAGAGGCACGCCGAATGAAGGCTCGGCGCGCGTCGTAGGAACTAGAGCCACGGTAGCCAATCGCTTTCAGGAAGGCGTCGACGTTAGTGTCGACGACGACGAAGTGCTGCCAATCCATGGCCTGGGTCCACGGTACAGGCACGCTCGAGAGGTCAGGCGCCGACAAAGCCGAAAGAAACATCGATGCGATCTTGAACGAGACGCGCCAGGCACGAGAGAGCGCTCCCTCGAGACGTTTCGCGCGCTCGAGGGGATCCGTTGTTGCCGCGAAGATCTGCCCTCGCAGCTCAGAAATTGAGGTGGCCCCGGCCTCGCGGAGCATGAGGGCGGCAGATGTCGGAACCTTACCGAAGTGGCCGTACCGACGCATCAGCACGGTGTGCGTTTTGAGGTGGCAGGGGACGGCAGGGTTTCTTGAACAGCGTCCTTTCTTCGTTTTCTTGTGCTTTGCGAGATCGCAGTCGTCATGCAGTGCGGTGGTCGAGCGCAGGTGCTCGCACGGCGTTTGGTCCACCAATCTTAGAAGGCGCTTCGGCTGCGTCAGGTGCGCGACCTCCGCGCTCGATAGGCTCCGGAGGATGCGCAAGATTTGAACGTCCTGGCGGCGCTGAAACATCGTCGTTGCGACGAGCATACGGAAGAGGGCGTCCCCGTCGTCCCTACCCAACTCCTCACGCGAAACCGCGAACGCTCCGACACGCTCGCGGTCTGTAAACATCGGGAGCAGACCGAGATCACTAGCCGTGCCGTGGTAGGACGCCAGGTACCAACGAACGATGCCGTTGATCACACGCACCTGCCGAGCGGTCACCGCCGGCGCCTTTGGACGAGACTTCGTTCTGGGAGGGCGGGCTAGAAGGGGGCTCATGGCGTCATGTAACAGGGCGGCATGCTGGCCCTTTTGCGCGCCTTCCTCAAGACAGACGTCGGGAGGCCCTCGGCGAATCGTAGATCCCGTTGCTCTGCCCGCAGTGCTTGACGCGTATGCGCAGCCGAGCTCGGCTCAGTTAGGCGTGATGCGCCAGAAGGAAAAGGGAAAGCTCATGGCTGCTCGCAGCACACAAGTAGATTGGTCAATTATCTCGTTGCCTGAGTTCATCCAGGCCACCAGGGACTCAGGGTACAAGGGAACAGCAAACGCGCTAGCGGAGCTGGTGGATAACTCGCTCCAGGCGGGGGCCAGCAGTATCGACGTGTTCATCACGCCGACGGGCAACGACGCATCGCCTCTCTCGATCGCCGTGCGTGACGACGGATGCGGCATGTCGAGAACCGTGCTGCGACAAGCTCTTCGTTTCGGCGGCAGCACGCGCTTTGACAACCGAAGCGGCCTTGGTCGCTACGGCATGGGCCTGCCCAACGCGTCGCTCAGCCAGGCGAGGTGCGTGACGGTATTCACCTGGGCGCCCGCAAAGAGTAGACGCCGAGAGATCGTCTCGACCTTCATAGACCTCGACCGAATCGCGGCTGGGGAAATGCGCGAGGTACCCTCGCCTCGTCGCGCGTCCGATCCTCCTCACGACTGCAGAGGGAAGACTGGAACGCTCGTTGTATGGTCTCGCTGCGACAGGTTGGATTTGCGTCGCCCCGACGCGCTTGAGCGTCGCCTAACCCCGCTCTTGGGGAGGAAGTTTCGCCACTTCATCTGGCGAGGCGTGAGCATCCGCATCAACGGCACGCCAGTCACGCCGATTGACCCTTTGGGGGTGCACGAGAACAGCCCACTCACGGGGGCCACACAGTTCGGCGAGCCGCTCGTCTACGACATCAAGGTTCCGGGGGCTGGCGCGGTAGGAAAGGTCGTCGTGCGCTTTTCCGAGCTGCCTATTGCCCAGCTGTTCGATCTGCCGAACGACGAGAAACGACGGCTCGGCATCGCGAATGGCGCTGGCGTATCTATCGTTCGCGCGGGCAGAGAGGTTGACTTTGGCTGGTTCCTCATGGGATCGAAGCGACGCGAAAATTACGATGACTGGTGGCGCTGCGAAGTGCAATTCGAACCGATGTTGGATGAAGCATTCGGCATCTCACACACGAAGCAGCAGGTTCGGCCAAGCCAGCTACTCGTTGAGGCGATTGGCGACGACATGGAAGAGATCGCACGTGCGCTCAACGCTCGCGCACGCAAGGGTCACCTCGCGGCGAAGTCGAAGCAACAGTTCTCGCACGCGGAGCATTTGGCCGCTTCTCGAGACCATCTCCTCCCCCCCCTTCCGAGCCGACCATCGAAGGCGGCCTCTGCTATGATGCGTGAAGTCGAGCGACAGCTGCCTGAGCTGAAGCATGGCAAGGGTAAGTCGAAGTACCGAATCGCCGAGCTTTCGCTTCGCGAGGCCTCCTTCTTCAGCTACGCGCGGGACAGCTCTCAGCTTGTTCTGCTTCTAAATCCTGACCACCCCTTTCACGCGAAGGTTTACCGGCCCTTGTCGGAGAGCGACGGCACTGAGAGTGCTGAGCTACGGGTGAAAGTCGAACTCCTACTTTTGTCTGCTGCGCGAGCGGAAGCGGCGCGTGCACAGTCATCTGGAGGGGGCTTCGCGGCCGAATTCCGCAGCGCTTGGAGCCGCGCGCTGGCAGCCTTCTTGGACGGCTAATGACCGACGCGTCTTCAGATTGGATCGTGCTGGTGCTCCCGCTTCCGCGGCAGGCCGCCGCCGCCGAGCTCTTCCGAAAGCTGGCTCAACGCTTCGCTGTCGTCTGTCGTAGGGGAGGCAGCGTCAAGGCGATAGACGCCGCTGTGTCGCGAGCCTTGGCGACAAAGCTGCGCAACGCCCAGCACCAGCAGGCGTTCAAGGCCGCGGCGCTGCTGCTAGCCGACCTCGCCAGACAGGGATGGAGCATCGGTTTGTCCAGGGGTGTCGTCCGCGTAAAGGCTCCGCCGCCCGCGAGCGATAGGGTCCTCGAGAAGGAGCGCGTACAGCAGCAAGAGCGGGTGAAGAGAGAGGAGCAACTCCGCAAGCCGTCCGTCGCTCGTTTTGTGAAGTCGATGGAGCGACGCCGGGTGTACAGAGGCCAACTCGTCTCGATCTTTTCGCTGATGCGAGACGGCCGCGAACTCGCGCAGAAGCTAGACTTCGCAGCGAGCCTTCCATGCGGCTCGCGTCGATCCGTTCTTTCGAACGCGATTGACCCGTATGTGCAGCTCGTCTCCGACGGTCGCTGCCAAACCACGGGGCTTAGCCTGGGAGACGTCTGGCGCTACTTCCGGCACACATGGACGACGCCATACGAGAGCGTTCCGGGAAGGAGCATGATGTTCCTGGTTCGAGATCGCGGCGCACCATTTGAGCCCGTCATCGGAATCGGCGCTCTTAGCAGCCCCATCGTTCAGCTCGGACACCGCGACCGATGGCTCGGGTGGGACGCTGACCGCTTCCTCGACGCCGTGATCCAGGCGCCAAGCCTCAAGATCGCGCGCTGGCTCTTAGCGATCGTCGATGCAGCCATCGCAGACATTGACGTCTCAGACTTCATCGAACGCGCATCCCTCAGTCGCGCCGAGATTCGAAAGCCGACCACTGAAACGGTGACGCGGCTTAGGGCCGTCGCGGCTCAAAGCGCAACAAAGCACAAGACGCACGCGCGCGCTCAAGACTTGAAGACGGCGCGTACGGGCGACGATAGGGCGTTCTGGGCCAAGAGGGCGCGTTCTAGCCTGTTTACGTGGCGGCGAAGCGCGCTGCTGGCTGACCTGTTGGAGGTGCGGGCTCTGTTGAGCGAGGCTTTCGGAGGAGGTAAGCCGTCCGTACATGGCTTGCGTAAGCTGGTCGCAACACCAGCCGGTGTGCGTGCCGTCCGATTTGTGGTTCGGAAAGCGAAGGCGGACCGGGTGGGAATAGCAATGGCGGACATCTCCGTCTGCGGTGCGGTCCAACCCTACAACGCTCTCCTCGGAGGCAAGCTCGTTGCGCTGATGGCGATCGGTCCCGAGATCGTGGAAGCGTACCAACGTCGCTACGCGGATGCCGAGAGCGAAATTGCTTCAGCGATAGCCGGCCGAGCGATCGTGAGGCCATCCAACCTCGTGTTCCTCGGCACAACCTCGCTGTATGGCCTAGGGTCAAGCCAGTACAACCGAATTCGCCTACCTTGTGACCGTCTTGGAGGCGAATCGGGGCTTGAGCTCCGATACGAGGAGCTAGGGCAGTCGGAAGCGTTCGGGAGCTCTCACTTGAGCAACGCAACAGTGGAAGCGCTGGCTGACCTCACTTCTCATGTTCGAGAACGAAAGGAGGTAAGGAACGTTTTTGGTGAAGGCGTGAGTCCTCGAATGAGGAAGGCGCGACATGGACTCGAGCTCCTCGGCTTTCCAGCGAACGCACTCCTTCAGCACGGGCGCAAGCGAATCATCTACGGCATCCAGCTCGCCCAGAACACGCGAGAGTACCTGTTGGGCATGGCCAAGACGCCGAAGTATTTGGCACCTTTGCGACGCGTGAGCGAAGCCTCCTCAAACATCGCGCAATTCTGGGGCGAGCGGTGGCTAGACGCTCGGGTCGAGGCGGTGGAGGTTCGTGAAGGTGTTCGTCGTCATGACCTGACTTGCCCCGTGCGCCACGGCGCGAGAGTGGTGCTCCCGGATCAAGGCGAAGCTGACACGACCGTCGGCTCGTCACGATGACTCGCTAGCAGTCACGGCGCCGGCAATAACTACGACTCGCGATGATGTGCTGACAGGGCTGCGGCGAGCGCGGCTTCGATTTTCGCGCGGCCTTCTGCGCCGTGCGCCACGCAGACGAGCCGGTGCCGCGCGCGTGTCCACGTCACGTAGAGATCGGTGAGGGTGAAATACTGGCTGAAGGTAGCAATATCGTACGCGACCACGACGTCAGCCTCGAGGCCTTTGAAGGAGCGTGCCGTGGTCACCAAGATGCCGGCGCCACGCCGCCACTCGGAGGCGTCCTCTGTGAACGGGACGTCGTCGATTCCATCTAGGCCGGCGAGGCAGCCGGTGTTGCGCGTCGATGCTCCGATGAGGGCGATCGATCGCGGGCTGAGACCGTCACGTAAGAACCGACGGACTTCTTCCTTCACAAGGCCGGCGCTCGCCGCGGGACTCGGTGCCCTTCGTAGGCAGGGCAGCTCGCCCTCTGGAATGCTCGGTAACAGAGTAACGGCAGCGCCGATCAACTCGCTCGCGCTTCGCGCAACCGCCTTGGTGTTTCGACAGTTGGTCGTTAGCCGAAAGCGCGTCGCGAGTGGAACAGACGGCGCTGATCCCTGGGAACGCAGGCTTTGTTGCAAGTCAGCGAACGCATAGAGCCTTCCTTTGCGGCCGTTCTTGGTCAAGCTCTCGACCGTAACCCACCAGTCTGGCGAGAAGTCCTGTGCCTCATCCACAATGACAACGTCGAAAATGGGCGCACGCCCTGAGGTTCTAAGGAGATCCAGCGCCTGCTCCAGTATCAGCGGCACCTCGTCGTCCCAGAATGCCTGCGCGTTTTCACTCGGGACTGAGAACTCCACGGATGCCCTGGCGGCCAGCTTCATTGCGAATGAGTGGAAGGTCGTGACTTCGAGCGCGCCGCCGCATTCCGCGAGGCGGGGGTCACGTTGCGCGACCTCTTGGAGCCAAGCCGCGAGGTTGCGATTGAAGCAGAGAAGGAGCACCGAACAACCCTTCACCGCCGACGTGACGGCGAACTCGGTGGCCAGGAGGGTCTTCCCAGAGCCCGGCGCGCCTTCAATGAAGACGCGGTCATTCTCCACCAGGCCTTGCAGCGTTGCTTGCTGGTCCGAAGTCACCTGGACGATGCGCTGGCGCTCCAGTTCTATCTCTGAAGGAACGCAGCGGAGCAGCCGAAGCTTGGGTAAGAGCGCGTCGACGAGTTGCCTAAACGTATCCTTAGCTAGGGCCGTGGGTTGCTTTCGCCAAGCCGCGAACGCTGACTTGATGTGCTGCTCCAATAGGGGCAGCGACCGCGAATCGAGGAGCACGCGAGGCTCGGCGTTGAGCGGAAGCGGTCCCTCATATCGACAGTGCGGGAAGACAACCACATCACCGTGAACGAGGACGTTTCGCGAGACCCTCCTCCTGGTGCGCTCCTCAACCGCATCGAGCAGCGCGTATCGATTGCGTCGTGCTTGATCGAACGGGTCGCGCAGTGGGCGGCCCGCGCGGTACCACGTGCGCTCACGCAGCTCGGGTGAGCCGCCCTTGACTTCGACGACAAGCATGCCGTGGTCAGGGTGGAGGATTACGAAGTCCGCCTCGCCTTCACGGAGGGGCTCGTCCGCCAGATCGCGGTTGGGCCGGAGCCACGGAAAGGAGTGCAGGACGATGAACTCGCTAGGCAGGGTCTGCAGCGCTTCCCAGACTAAGCGTTCCGAGTCGGGCAGCGTGTCCGAAGACGCGAGCTGGGGGATGAACCTCGCCACGTCAGGCCTCAGCCCCGATTACGACAGAGACAACGGCGCCAATGAGAGTCACTTCGTTCTCTGGGACTGGCTCTGGTCTGAACGCGCTCTCGCGCCGATTGTACGACACCAAATACCTGCCATCGCCGTGGCGCCGAACACGCGCTACCGTCCACTTGTCGTTGGTAGCCGCGAAGCGGCCGCCCTTGCGCACCAACAGCAGGCGTTGCCCGGACCCAACGTCATCGCCGCGCACGTCACGCAGCACGAGCAGGCATCCCAACGGCAAACCGGCTGCTTCTAGCGCAGCCGAGGGGACCGATACGGAAAACGCTGCGCCCTCGCCGTGGAGCGGTATTCGCACCGTTCTGCCGGTCGAGGGGCTCCCGGAGATGACTTCTTCGAGGCTTTGTACACGAACCTCTTGGTGGGGTGCTGCGTCGCTTGTTTGGCCTTGCTCAATGGCTGCGCTGGGAATGGCGGTCGAGCCAGTTGCCACCCGATATGCCGAAGGCAGGTCGTGAGCGACTAGGTAGTCGGGCAAGATCACAAAGGGTTGCGATCCCAGACGAAGCGGATGGGTTCGCTGCGCCTCGCCATGCTCGAGGAGGGCGGGGCAAGTTCCTATGTTGACCACTTGCTGAGACGGCCCTGTGGCTCGCAGCGGCACTTCGTCGAGTGTGCAGTCCACTTGCCACCCTTCAAGCTCCAAGAACCTCGACAGCGGTCGGAGGGTCTCCCGCTGGCCGGCTACGGTCGCGATCGCTGGAATCTCGCCCGCCTGCGCGTACTGCAGCAACGCGAGCGCCAGATGTCGATCCAACCTGCCGTGCAAGAATCGGTTGCCGTAGTGACGGAGGCAATCTGTACAAGAGCGCTCACACCTGCAATCCGTAAGGAGCTCGGCGGTCTTCTTAAGAATCATCTCGAGTTTCTCGCCTGCCTCAGCGGCGTAGCCTGCGCCGCCGGCGGCTGTGTCGTACAGGAACAGCTCGGCGTTCCCGATCTCGTCCGCGAAGGACGGCAGCAGTCGGAACCCCGCTGAAAGGTCTCCAGGATCAATATCGAGGTGCAGCGTAGCTCCCAGCCCGACGGCCTCTGCGAGGCTCGCGAGCGCATCGTAGATCCAGGGCTGGTTCGGACTGAAGTCAACGGGGGACTGGAACGGAACCCTCAGCAAGAAAACATCTGTCCGAAACTCATGTCCGAGATAGAGCGGATTTCGAATTGGGCCTGCGCACTGCTTGGGCGCGTGTTCGTTGTTGCGAACGGAGTCGGGCAACTTGAAGGGACGCGGGTGCGGAGACTGAAGTTCACCGCCGAGGGTGGCGGCGCCGCACGTCTCGCACACGCTGAATCCCCCTTCATCGCGTCCCTTGTTGCTTACGACGAGTGGGACCTCCACGCCGTATGCGTGTGACATGTGCTTGCCGGGGCCCGTCGCCCACGTGAAGTCGCCCCTCTCGAGGAGCTCCGGGAGCTGGGCGGTCGAGGCGTATGTAATATCTTGGTCGCGGTCCCCTTCATTGGTTGCACGTCCTTTTTCCGGAGAGAAACCGGGTGGATCCAAGAAGTCTCGAGCAACGAGCGTATCCTCCCAACAGGTTGGACACTGAGCGCCGTCTTGAGTTGGCTGGTTCGCGGTTCCACTCTCTAGAGACACGTACGTGCATCGCGTGCATCCTATGTAGCGACGGAGCGGCATCGCGAAGAGACCAGTGGCCGGCGCCGACGTGGGAGGACCTCCCGCAAATACTCCGCCAACGCGGTACGTTTCCTTGTTAACGACCAGCAGCCTGCCTGGCGCGTACTCGCTGAGAGCCTGAGCTTTGGCCAGTTGCGGCCGCTCCTTCACAACGACATTGCTGCGCTCCCCCCATTCTTGAATGAAGAACGAGCAAAGGTCCGTCGGGAAGGCGTATGAAGGCAGCAGCCCTCGATCGAACAGAAGGTCAAGCAGCGTGCCTCTTTGGTCGTCTTCTGGGTCGTCGACAGGGCCCGCGGGCGGTGCCGTGAATCGGTCCTTAATCGCCTGCAAACGCTGGCGAAGAGCGTCTGCGAACTCTCGGACAAGGCGCTCTCGACCGACCAGGGTCGGCGGTTGCGACTCTAGCTCTTCGGGAAGCCACGCTGCGATTTGGCGAACCGAGTTGCTAGCAGGTGCGAGGACCTCGCTTACCAGCCACTTATCAAACGAATCATGAGAGAACGCTTGACTAGATCCGTCTTCAAAGAATTCCTCCGCAGCACCGAAGGCGCTCATGATGCCGGGACGCTCCTTATCGAGAAGCTCACGCTCCTCCTTGCTGAGCCCAGCGATCTTATCGTGGAAGAAGGTCTGCAGCAGATGTGAGTTGACGTGCCGCTGCGCCAGTTTCTTGTTGTTTGACTTGATGCGGGGCTTACGTGGTTCGCCGCTGATCATAAGCTGCGGATTTGCGAAGTAGTGGGCGTCGTGAGATCCGCCTTGCGCGAATGTGATTACGGTAGATAGCGAGACACCGCGGCGCCCTGCGCGTCCTGCGCGCTGCTGGTAGTTCTCGCGCTGCGGAGGGACTGTCCGAAGACTGACGGCGGTAAGTGCGCCGATATCGATGCCGACCTCCATGGTCGTTGTGCAGCTCAGGACGTCCACCGGTGGCTGCGTGTCACTCAAAGGAATGTCTTGAAAGCGGAGCTCGAACTCCTCGGTCGTTGCATAGACGACGCCCGAGTCGCGTTGTGAGAGTTGCGCCGTGTGCTCTTCTGCCGTCAAATGGAGCGGAGGCGCGCCACGCAGAACGGCGAGCAAGGGCTCGCGAAAGAAGCCCTTCCTGGCGACCACGTATGGATGATCCGGTCGCCTCTCTTCCAGTGAGCGGGAGCCACATCTGTGATTGCCGCACGCGCCGAAAAGAGGCCGAGGCTGGAAGTGACCGCAATCAGCACATTGCAGCCAAGTGTCTTCGATCGTTAGACGGAGTACTAGACTGTTGGGCACAAGCAGTCGTCCCGAGTCGTCTCCGTGCTTGCCTTCCGCTGTAAAGACGTCAAAGAGTGCCTCACGGACCGAAGCCATCTCCGACGCGTCGAGTCCGGAGCTACTCCGCAGCGCATCGAAGAGCTGCTTCATTCCGTCATCGCGCCGTACGGGCCTCGCCCACGGAAACTCCCGTTGGCGGTCGTCCTTGGGTAGGTCCGGGTCGAATGCGTTTACGCGCAGCATCTCGCCTATCCAGACCTCGGTTAGGTCGCGGAGAGCTTCGGACGGCAGCCGCCCCTCAAGGCGGCGCTCGAGGTTGCGAAATCGCTTCTCGCGGGGCACGACAACAGCGGCGCACGCGGCGACGAGCGAATAATAGGGGTCGGAGATTTGGCGGAGGAGCGCGCGACGAAATCGTATCCCGGGCGATGGGTCCCACTCCTCGTCGAGTGCCGTCTCCAGAGTTCGGAAGTCTTTGGTGAAGATCCTGCAGTGGTCCAAAAATGCGCGCTGGTCCCCTTGATCGAAGAAATGAAGGTGGTGCTGGGCGCAGATCGCGACGAATGCGGTGTAAAGCGTGGAGTCCAAGGTTATGTCTGGACGTCCCGGTACGTTCGCTAGGTCTCGACAAGCCAGTACAACAGCTTCGCGAAATGAATCCCGCTCCACTTCGCGAGGCAGATCTCTCGCTAGTCTCGCGGCCTTCTGTCGTCCGTCGCTGAACAACAACGCCTTGCGCCCGCCGTTAGGGTGTTCCTCGTCAATCGTCGATGTCAGCGGCTGGCAGACAAATTGCTCGCGGACGAGGTTGGCGAATGGCTGCTCCCCCTTCGTCGCCAGGTCCATAATCTTTAGCGGTCCGAACGTCTTGGTTTCGCGCTTGCAGATTGGACATGTTTCGAATGTGCAGAGCCCGTCTGTTGATGACCGCGAGCGATAGAAGAGTCGAGATGTTTGCTTGTCGCCGCCCTCAGTGCGGACGACCCGTCCGCTCTGGACGTCGACTCGGACTGGCTCGTTGTCGCCGATTGTGGCGACGTCGGGCTGCTCCACTAGCAGGTGTAACTCATTGAGGGGGGCCCCAAACGCCGTGAGGGTGCCGCCGCGCTCGTGCCAAAGGAACGTTGGCCGATCGCTCACGGCAAATGCGCGCACATAAGCCGCACCGCAGTCGCGATGGGTTAGGAGCTCGAACACGCGACCACCGCAAGCACAGCGCGTTCGGGGGCGTGTGAAGAACCTTCCCAACAAACCTTGGCTTCCAGGTTCCGCGCGACGTTGTGAGCAGGAAGCGTTGATGCACGCGTATAAAGGCGGAAGGCCGCGGTACATCAAGTGGACTCGCGCCGGGAGAAGCGGCTGCTCTGAGCGGCTCGGCTCGATGCGTCTCGAGAAGCTGCCAAGCGCGAAGAGCGCGTCCGTCGCAGGCTCCGCGTCGTCGATTCCCGGGAATAGCGTCTGCGCAAGCTGGTCGAACCTTGTCGCGTTGCCTGACGCTTCCTTAATCAACAGCTCGAATGGTCCGAAGCCTGTCAGGCAGCGAGCAACGTGTTGTCGAGCAGCGAGTTCGTCTGCCGCGAAGTTGGGAGGCGGCTGCCAGTCGAGAGCGATAGCCAGGCGTTCCAGCGCCGACTGCGCGTCGCCAGCATAAACCTTCGCTGCCGCGATCAGGTTGCTGGGAAGCTTCGCGAGCGCCTTCGCTTCGCGGGCCGTTCCGACCTTTGCACCGCTCCGCTGCTCTAGGCGGCCGCGAATTAGCGCGAATGGCTTCGCACTTCTCTCCCCAGTTAACCCGCGAGCGAACTTGAGGGCTAGCTGCTCATCTTCCTTAGATTTTCCGAGGCTCGCGCTTGTCAGGATGCAACGAACCCGCTCCCGCGTGACGTCCAGCCGCGAGATGAGGCGTCGAATGAGGAGCCCAACTTCAGCGCCAGCCACACCACGGTACATGTGTGCTTCGTCAAGTACGAGCAGAAGCCGGTTGCGCTTGTCGGCGGCAAGCCACTCCTTTGTGAGCTCAAAGATGGGGCGCTCGACCGGCCTGAGCAGCATGTACTCGAGCATCGAGTAGTTGGTGATCAAGAGGTCAGGGGGAGCGGCAAGCATTTCGTGACGCGTCACAAGCTCGCGATCGTCCGGCTGGGTTAGAAAGCGTTCCAACCAGTGCCGCTTCGTCCACGACTGGCCTGCCTTCTTGCCTTTCTCGTACTTCCGCGGCTCTTCCAGGTGCCTTGCGAAGAATGCGATGACGTCCTTCGCAGGCCATTTGCCGCGCTTCTTGAGTTCGGCGACGAGCTTGCGAACCTTCTCGTCCTGCGATTGCTCCAGTGACTCGTAGTAAGCAAAGAGCGGTTCGAGGTGTCGCTCGTCCTTGGCGCCTTTCCGAACTCCGGGGTACGGCGTGCGCCCCGTATACATTCCAAACCGGGGTTGGCGACCCCAACGATCCTTGAACAGGGTGGCTAAGCGAGGGTCGCCCAGCAAGCGACGTAGACGCGCTGTCTGGTCGCTGACCAACGCATTCATCGGATAGAGCAGTAGCGCGCGAACGGCGGGCATCCCGTACGACCTCGGTCGTTCATTTCCCTCCAATGCGAGAGACCCCAGGAGAGGATAGAGGAATGTTTCGGTCTTGCCCGAGCCAGTACCGGTCGCGACGACCAAGTCTTGGCCGTCGTCATGGTCGCCGAAGAACAGCTTGAGCGCGTCCGCTTGGTGGTGATACGGCGGAAAGACTCCGATCGACGGATTCTTCAGAGCTGACAACTCATCGAGGAGGTTCCCGATCAACGCCGGAATCTCGTCAATCTTGAAGTTGCCGCTCACCTCGTACGATGGGGTCGCTTCAACATAGGGCAGCTGTGCGATCGTACCAGGCTCCAGGAGCAAACTCTCGCGTTCACGAATCAGGCCGCTATCCCGAATGTGATACTGCGCTTCGATGTAGCGGCGCAGCCTCAGCCCGATCTTCTCCGTGACTTGGTTAACACCTAGCTCGTTGCTCATGTTCCACTTCCCCTCTTAATCATTCGGTATCAGTACATGCAGGCCCGAGAGCGCGCCTCGCACGAGGCTCTCGCGCTCTCGTGGGAAGCGCCATTCCCGCGGATAGTAGTGATCGCTTGGAGTGTGAAGTGTTCCAAGCGCTCCGAGCAACCTCAACTCGGCGCCGGGCAATTCACTCCGCAACGAGAGCACCATGTGCGTTCCGTCCTCACGCAGCCCGACGGACACTGGATTTTTTGCGAGGGCGTCGACTGCGTACATGAGGCGGCGCGACTCGCCAGGCATCAGCACTGCGCCGAGTCGACATGTCCGTCCATCGCGAACCTCAACGATCCGGTACTGGCGCACGCCAAATAAGCCCGTGAAGTCTGCGAGGAAGCGCCCGACGCCGGGAGGGGCCTTATCCTGCCAACGGTGGCGCTGCGGCAACTTGGCGGGCTTGCCTTCCGCGACGTAATAGCGAAGCTCGGGCGGGTCCGTCGTCTCAGGGATGTCCGCCTGTAAGATCTCTCGTCCCCACTCGATGAGTGATGTTGTTGGGCGTCCTAGCCAGGTGCTGAGCGTCTCCACGTCAGCGCCAAGCGCCGCCACCGCTAGGCCTCTGGGGACCCTCCGAAACGCGCGACGTGAAGACACGTGCGGTTTCACGTGTGGCGGGAGCGCGCTCGTCGGCACACCTCCGACGATGAGCACGTCGTTAGTCTCCTCGAGGTCCACTTCACGAACCGCGGCCGGATACCAATAGCCTCCAGAGAGCTCAACCAGGTCGCCAACTTGCCCAAGTTCGTCCAGCGCGTTCCTGAGCTCTCGCCGAGTCACACTCTGGTCAATTCCTCGGTGGAGCGGTGCGACAGCATCGAGCGCGAAGTTCAGCGCCCGCGCGACATGTGTCTCGACGCCAGAGGTTGTTAGCGCCCAGATCGCGCGCCGCATCACCTCTGAATGAAGCGTTGCATCGTCGGCTCGCTCGACACCCACGAGGCTCATCGCAAGGCGGCGACGCACCGACTCAGGCAGGCGTTGTTCGACAATGATCGCCATGCCTAGGCAACCAGGCGCCGGAGACGCCGAATCAAGCTCTCGAGCGACTCCGCCGAACTGACGAATTTCTTTAGTGCTTCCACCGCGGCTTGACGTTCATCGTCGTCGTCGAGAGAAGCCACGAGAGGAGCCGCGATCGACTCCACGACAGCCAGGGTCCGCTTACCAGAGTCCGATTCGAAGCGGGCAAAGTGACTGCTGAACCGGCGCATGGTGGGGATGACGGACCGCGCATCCGTGAAAGCCTCGTCAAGATCCTCGAAAAGTTCAGATGCAGTTACAACCGAGGGGGTGCAGAGATCACCCTCGAGCCTCACCTCCGAAAGATCCGGCGGCGGCATTGGAGCAGAGGCGTATGCGGTAGATTCCAGGACAATAGAGTAGGCGAGAACCTCTCTGCTTAGCGGAAGGGTTGTTGGTCCTTGGACCGCTGTTCCCGCGAGCCACAGATTCCTCGGCCATGCCGCTGGCTGTAGCGCAACTGGTGACTGGGCGGATGCGGAGACTTCACCTAGCCGCCGGAACAACAGTAAGGGAAGTAGATAAGACTCGGTTGGTGCTCGATTCATACCCTCAAACACCAGCAGAACCGGGCCCTCTATCTCTCGTACCTGGCTCAAGAACTCTGAGACCGGGATCGTTCTTCCGAGGAACTCCACGCTGCGCGAGAGAAGGTCGTTCACTTCGGCAGTGGTTGGCGCAACGGACAAAGTTGCCATCCGCGCGCCGCAGCTTGCCCTCGAGCAGGCGGCCAGCGCCAAGAACGCGGGCGCACCAGTCACAATCACGAAGAGCTGGGCCGCCAGGGCGGCGTGGAGTCGTGTGGCGCACGCTGGCGCTACCTCGCAAGCTTTGAAGTTATTGCTCAGCGCTTGCTTCATCAGCACGTGATCCGCGATCACACTTGGCCGCGCGGACGGCAAGTTGCTCACGAGGCCCGCGCGTAGCGTTGGCGCTTGAATCTGGGCCTCCGTCTTCGTCAGCCGGTCGCCCAGGGCATCGACAGCCGCCCGGAGATCTGCAATTTGCTGCCCGAGTCCATCGCTGCGTCGGTCGAGCTGCGCCGCGACTGTACGCTGAGTGCTGTTCGCGTGCTCGCGCAGACTCTCCGACAGTTGCTTCTCTTGCTCACGGATTTCGGCGGTCAGACCAGCGACACGGCCATCCGCTTGCTTTGCGGCTTGCTCCGCGCGCGCTCCGATAATCTCGATGTCTGTCGCGAATTGGTCGAGCCGCGTGCGCACCTTCGTTTCAAGGCCGTGCAAGTCTTCTCTGAGCTCTTCGACGCCGACGTCATCGACTGGATGCGCAGCGCTCGGTGCGGCTACATCCGACGGGCGGTCGTCGAAGCGCCGCTGCAGGTCTGCGACCTCACGCTCAAGCCGCGCTAAGGCGAGGCGTTGTACCGTCGCCTCGTGACGCTTCAGGCATAGCGGTAGTAGTAACGGGAGCTCAGCGATCCTCGAGCCTGGCCAAACCTCGTAGAACCGCTCAACGTCTGACGGGGCGACATCGAAGCTGAACGCGTTGGCGCAAACCGCTCGGAACAGCTCGGCTCGGTCCGTGTTGTCAGGCGCGGTCACCTCGCTCAACATTTGCCAAAGATTTGACAACTCTGCTTGAAGGTAGAGGTTCGCTGCTGGACGGTAGAGGTCTTCCCAGACTTTGTGGTAGCGGCGGTGAGCTGAATCGCCGAGGTACTTGAGGATCGTGACGGGCGCCTGCTGATCGAAGAACGACGTCGCATTTCGGAAGCCGCGAATCTTCTCGTCTCTTCTGAAGCCGGTCTTGTACTCCGACGTATCAGTTACATACGTCCTGATGATGTGTGCGACGATCCCGCCCTTGTCGATCAACCCGCTCAGGCGCACTTTCTCGTCGTCTGTGAACGGGCCGAAGGCGAACTCGTCCTTGAGTGAGCGTCGTGCAGGAGTTACGGCTGGCTTGGGGTGGATTGAATTGTTCATCGGCTAGTGACGAGTGAGGTTCAGAGGCGACGAAGCCGGTTTGCGTAAAGGCGGGCCGCGCCAGTCGTGCAGACTCGCAACATCCGTGCAGATGACGGTGCCTTGCGCGCAAATTCGCGAAGGTGCGCTCCTTGCTGTCTCTTGCCCGCGGTCACAATCCAAGGCGCCATCCTTGTTTCTGGATGACCTTGGCCCGAGGGTGCTTTCAGATGCACGTTTGCTGTGATCCGCCCCAACGCACCGGCATCAACTTCGAATCGAGTAGGTTGTCGCGCCACCAAGTGCTCAGCTAGTACGATCTCTGCTTCGCGCGCCGTCACAGACGGGTAAACACGCCGGCGACGATCTGTTTGAACCAGCAAGGAGACGCGAGCCTCAGGCAACATCGCGTCAACCCTGACGACAGGGGCCTTGGAACGCCCTGGGAGGGCGAGCGGCTGTTCTGGTGACGAAAGGACTAACGTGCCGTCGACCCACACGCGCAGCCTTGGAAGGGCGGATATGCGCGCGCGCAGGTCGTTCTCGCTCAACGGCTCGATGATGTCGAAGGCCAGCTCGGTCCCCTTGCCTAAGTCGACCTCATACTGTCCCGCAGCAAGAGCTCCGCCAACGGTGACGAGTGCCGCCCCTGTCGCTTGGTCCAGGTCGACGGTTCGACGTGCAAGTGGTCGCCCGTGGCCATCTGCGATGGTTGCCGTCAAACTTCGGTTTGGTCCAGTCGCTTCAACCAAAATGAAGTCACCGCTGGCATACTGATACCTATCGTTGACGATGCTCAGTGGTAGCGCCCTGAGGCGAGCGTCTAGCTGCAGATCTCCGATCGCATGGCCTCGCGCGCTTAACCATGCGCATAGCTCGGGTGAGGGCGAACGAGGGATGTCGATTCGCCAAGCGGACCAAAGCGTCCCCTTGGCCGCGGTCGGTGCGCCGATTTGGGTTGAAGGAGCGGGAGGCGTCGCGATGTAGCGCGCATCGCCGAGGACCACCACGCTCTCGCCCCTTTGAAACGACTCTCGGTGGCGAGCGCGGGACCATGTTCCGCGCTTATGTCGGAAGAAAGTTCCCTGCCTGTCAACGCCGCTCGTGGTTGCGTTGTACGAGCTGCGCCTGATCTGAGATGGCCATTCTCCCAGGGACTCCACGACGTATGGATCCGTTGATGGAGGGAGGACGACGAATGCGCCGCCTCGTCCTGGGCGGAGATCCATGGCAGTAAGCAGCGTGATAGACGCACCGGCCGAAGCGATCCGCAAGCCGAGGTCAAGAAGCTCGTCCGCCGAGAAACCCGACACCTCGTCCTTCGAGAGCTCAGCGAGGTGGAGAAAGACTGACCAGTCTTCCTCACCTGCAGAACCGCGCGTGATGTCCAGCGCGATTGCCAGGGCTTCAGCTTGGGTCGTGTTCGGTCCCGCGTCGAGCGACGAGCTCACCCATGCGCCGCCCGGGTGGTACGCATCGCACTCTTCTGCCCCCCCGTAGTGTGCGAAGTGGGGTTCATTTACGCTTCCGTAGCGGAGGAAGACGTTCCCTCCGCAGGTCGGACAGAAGTAGGGTCGGCCTCGCGGCGGACGACTGCCCGCTCCGACTAGAGGTCCATCTTGGCCATCACGCGCGTACTGCATACTCACCCAACAGCGCCGAATCCCAGGGATGGCGCGATCTGCCACGGTAACGACAACGCAGCTCTAGAACCAGACAAAAGTGCCGCTCGATGCGGCGACTCATCGGATGCGTTTATTGGAAAATGCTACACGCGCCGGAAGGCCCTCGCGTTCCGCGATAGTCAATTTTACGGTCCGGTGGTGCGCTTCGCGCTCGCGCCGAGCGCTTTTCTCGGTCGGGCGAGTACACGCGCTTGAACAATCTTGTGGAATATTTCGTTGCTCGCGCGCCGGCCAATCTACGGGGGCCTGTCGGAAGATTGGCTAGGGTCGCCGACCGTCGCACCCTTACTGCTTGCTCCGCACCTTGATGCCGCGTTCGACCAGGGCTTGATCACGATGGCCGACGATGGCGCGATCGTGCCAGCGAGGTGCGGGATGTCGAAGCCCGCTCATTGCTTGGCTCTATCCACGATCTACGCGTTCGTGGCACTACGAACGGCAACCGCGACTTCCCTCCTGTTGCACCGGGAGCGCGGGTTCAGTAGATTATCGATGCCTAGCGACGAGTTGTTAGGAGGGGCGCTGGAGCAGGAGCAATCCGTCACCAAGGGGCGTCCACGCTGACCGCTTCAGTCGCTCGCCAATCGAGAAATCTGCAGCTCACACTGGAATAAGAACCATGAAGCGCCACAACGGCGACGTCATCAAGGAGTTCATCATGGTTCAAAAGCTCACCGGTTTCTTCACTCGCGTCTCCAAGAACGATTCCTTCCGCAAAGGCATCGCCGCCGCCGGCGCCGGCACTCTAATGGCGATGATCGCGTCCCTCGTCTGGGGTGACAGCTGATCGCAGACGCGCTCGCGGATGCGTTCCTCGATGCAATCAAGCATTGTCGGTGGCGCTCATTGCAACGAGTTCAACTGGCGTTTCGCTGGCTCGAAGACGCGGCTCGCTCGCCACCTGGTCTCGAACTTCTGAGCGACGAAGGTGACCGCTACAGCGGCATCTTTGTCATCATCGGCAATCGCCCACTCTACCAATTCGCGGTTCGGCATGCGCATCGCGAACAGCACAACAACCAAGACATGAGCGAGGTTCGTCGCCCGGTGCTCTTCGACGAGTACCCGGATTGGGACGAGACCTATCCGTTTGGTCGCTGATTCATTTCAATTTTCACGCCCACGCTTACGTGCGCTTTGGGCAGGTTTGCGAGGTTTCCATGAGAATTCGCGGAAGAAGGCTTTACCCCAGCACCTTGTCAGAACGCCGAATCATGATGGCGCTTGGAGGGACTCCCCTATACGCGCCTCGAGGTGTCAGTCCGTACTTGATCGCACGGCGCGTTGCTCGAGCTGCCAAAGGGGAGTCTGGCGACTTGGGATTCGTGCGGGATGTGCTCGCGCGGCATACGGGCGCAGCGCGCGTTCAGGCAGCGGACAGTTCAACTGTGACATCGCCGGATGAACCGGAAGCGCTGAGTGGCCAGGCCACCATCGCAGCGTGAGCTGGTAGCGACACTGGTCGCGTTGTGCGAGGCCGACGAGACGGAGCACCAGGAGTTCGAAGAATTCCTGGTCGCTCACTCAGACTCGCTCGGCGACACGCTGCAGCTATCGAGAGAAGACCTGCTCGGGTTGCTACGCATGTCATCTGAGCCACGCGCGACACGCGTTCGTGACGCCATTCGACAGGCAAAGAGCCGCGAGCAGGTCGCGCAGGTGACAGCTGCGCAGAATCTGTCCTTGGCCGCAGCGACCATGCTGGCGCTGACCGCGACCTGGGAAAACGACCGAATAGTCCTCGATTATCGAATTGTGCTCGGACGAAATCTCTTGGCCGACCGGGCGAAGAAGTTCATTCGTTTCGACGTCGAGGGGCAAGCACCAGTCACTGTTCGACGCGAGAAGCTGTGCGAGTCGGGCAAGGCGCTTCGATTCACTGACTTGAGCTGCGGCATCGATCGACGAGGGCTCAGGTTTCAGTGGCGTCAAGGCAACGGCGGGCTCGTGCTCGTCGATCAGAAAGTAGACGAACGACACCGAGAGGCGATCCTTCCGGTCGTCATCGCGCGCAAGCGAGCGGTCGCTGACGAGAGATTCACGGCTCCTGCTCGCGAACGTCGCTCAGGCTGGCTCGGTGACGTCTTCAGCGAGCTCACCACGTTTTGACCAACGGTCTCCGGCTTACGCCGTTGCGACCATCGAGCGCCATTGGCGCAGGAGAACAACAAATCATGAACGACCGTATTCCCCCGTCGCTGGGCTTGCCGCCTCCCCTGCGCCCGGCCTCCGACATGCGTGCGCACTGGCAAGACGTCGACCTCGACTTCGACGCCGCGGCCGAGCAGTTCGTAAAGCGGCACCAAGGCGATGGCACACCGCGGGACATGCCCGTGATGGACCTCCGTCATTGGGGCGTCGCTCCGCACAACGAACACTTTGCGCTCAAGCCGCTTGCCGGGCACGAACCAGAAAAGTCACTGCGCTCGACGGCGTTCTCGATGTTGTGCACTCGGCTGGGCGCGCCGGCCGAGTTCATTCGCGAGAAGCTGCCGGCGCCGCTACAACTAGCGACGCTCAATTACCTGATGAGTCAGGGCGAGCGCCCCGGTTCCGCAATGCTTCGACTACGTGGAGATGAAGTCACCGCGATTGTATCCGAACGCTACGCGCCGCTCGATGCGGTCGAGCTGGTCAGCACTCTGCGAGCGGCCCTGGTTCGCCAGGGCTTGCTCGATTCGGTGCGTGTTCGGGCCGTAGCGACGGGCATCACGGACGTCATTCGCTTGGTGCTGCCAAGCGAGATGGTGGCCGTAAAGGTCGGCGACACATCGATGGTGGGGCTCGATGTGTCTTCGAGCTCATTCGGCCGCTCGGCAGTGCACATCCGAGGCGTTGTCTGGCGTCTTACCTGCATGAACGGGGCTCGGACACCTAGCTCGATGGGCGATGTCTCTCTCCGACACCTGGGGGAGACCCAGCGTCTTCGAGACGGGCTAGCGGACGGCGTGGCTACCGCGCTCGTTCACGCCCGCGGTCTCATGGGGCACTGGCAAGCGGCTGTCACTTCGTACATCACGAACCTTGCCGACTTCATCGACGGGCTTCGCGAGCTGAGTCACTCGGAACAGCAGGGTATGCGGAGTGAACTCGGGGCAGCCAAACCGGCGGAATTGCCCGAGCATTCGAGCGTCTACGATGTCGTGAACGCCTTGACCTCCGCCGCTCATCACGCCGAGCCGGCGAGGCGCATCGAGCTTGAGACCGTGGCTGGCGAGATGCTCCTAGCTCACACCAAGGTCACATGAACCGTCGCTCTGAACGGATTCGGCTGTCGCAGGTCATCGAAGCGAGAGCACGAACATGAACGCACCGGTTTCGCATCTCGCATCCGGTTGGCGAGAGCGCCCAACGGCACGGGAGGCAGCGGCCGAACTCCACGCGGCTGGTGAAGCACTATGCCGGGCGGCGCGAGTGATCGCAGAGCTGGCTTCTCCCAAAGGGCAGCCGGAGGGCCCACCCGCCGCGTCACAGCAGTCACGGGACGCCCCTGTCGACCGACTCAGCGGCAAACAGCTCGGCGCCATCCGAGCTGCGTCTCGAAGAGCAGGACTCTCTCGTGATCGGCTCGCTGCGCTGCTTGTGGAGCTCACTGGAAAACAGGAGCCAAGCGCGCTGAGCCGGAGTGACGCGAGCATTGTGCTCGACAAGCTGAGCACGCTGACCGGTTACACGCGCTGAGTCGTAGTCAAACAACCCGAGCCCGCTCTCAGCTCTTCGGGGCGAGCGGGCTCATTTCATTTGGAAGCACATGAAGTCTCTCGAAAAGCTGCGTCATGAACCGCACATCAGCGTGTCCTCGCTCGGAATGTGGCTTCGCTGTCCTCGCAAATGGAAGCTACATTATCTAGAGAAGGCTGAAGCGTCTCATCGGTCCATTGGCTTGGTGTTCGGTCACGCCTGGCATTCGGCCATTGGCTACCTATTGATGCTCCACCAAAAACGGCAAACGGTCCGTGTAACAGCGCTTCGGGACTATTTCGCTGTCGCCCTCGACCGAGAGATCAAAGACGACGGCCCACCGGTGCTGTTCGAAGACGACGAGGACATCGACGCATTGCTTCTCATTGCTGGCCGAATGCTTGACGCCTTCCTCGAGCGCGTCACTCTGCCCGACCGCGTGCTCTACGTTGAATTGCCATTCCGGCTCGAGCTGTTCGATCCAGAGACCGGCGAGACGCTTCCCATGCCTCTCATTGGCGCCATGGACGCGGTCGTTGAACTTTCTCAACGTCGAGAAATTTGGGAGCTCAAGTCAGGCAAGAAGCGCTGGGCACAAGACGCCGTCCTGTATGATTTCCAGGCAACTGCCTATCGGATGGCGGAGCGCCAACTGGACGGGCGCGAGCGCCAGCGCCAGGACGCAGGCCTCAAGCTGATCGTCACGACCAAGGCCCGAACACCCGACGTGCAGCTAGAGGCTTTGGTGCGCAATGAAGCAGACGAACGCGACCTAGCGGAAACGGCGACAAGCATCGTGCACGCTGTCCGCTCTGGTTGCTTTCATCCCGTTCGATCCTGGATGTGCGGGCAATGCGAGTACGCCGACGTCTGTCGGTAGGCACGCGCAATGAACTTTAACTTTGCTTAGCAACCACAACCTAGGCGGGGCCGGCGCTGCTTGTAACAGCCCGACCCCAGACCACCGGAGGGTGAACTCCAATGGCCAAGAAGAAACTATCAGACTCTCGAAACCGGGAACAGCAGTCGGTCGCCGATGCGCTCTACCAAGACCTTGAAAACCTACCCGGCGAATTCCGCGTGCTCTTGAACAGGCACTCGGCAACACCGTCGATGATCGGGAACGTCGCCGCCGGCCTCAACGACGTGTTCGGAGAAATCCGCGCGAACCTTTCCGGTGATGAATTCCGGCGCGCCGCTACGCTGGTCCGATCGCACGTCGCGCACGTAACGCAGGCCCTTTTCGAGCTTCAAGGCTTCGCGGGCACGCTCGACGGTCTGGCGTGGGCCGTCGATGCGAAGGAGCGAGCAGTAGCGTTCTTTGAGCGCTGAACTTGCCTTCAATTCCACATGCTGTGCAGGGCTTGAGCGGGGCTTGCGGCGATGAATATCTGGCTGGAGATCCAACGCTCGTCTGGCATCGATCGCCGCAAGGTCGAGCCTGACGGTCCAAACGGGATCGTTGAGGGGGCATGTCCGGGATGTGGAGCGACGCCGTTCATAGTCCAAGGGCGCGGGCGTCATCGGCATAGCCGCGACACCTTCCGTGCGCCGGGCGTTGCAACGTGCTGCGGTGACTCGGTCGGCTACATCTACGCCAAGGCGAACACGCTGTTCGGTCTCGAAGAAGATGAAGCGGTATTGAACGGCCTGGCTCGCGTCTACTAGCGGCTAGCGTCGGCGTGGTTTGGTCGTCGGGACCCGTCGAAGCCCTGCTGTGTCCCGGGTGGTCGGCACGGCAAATAGCTCAGCGACGGGCACCCGCAGCTTCCTGGCCACCAGCGCGGCGGTACGCACCGTGATGTTTTGCCGACCTCCCTCGATCTCCTGAACGTAACGGGCGTCCTTGTCGAGTCGTTCCGCCAAGTCCTCCTGCGTGAATCCTCGAGAAATCCTTAGTTCCGCCACCCGCCGACCGAGGTTTCGGAGTTCTCGATCGCCAGGACGACTGGGGGAAGCCACGCCCCAATCGGTCACCCATCCAACCTAGTCAAACCACGATACTTTGGTATCGTACTTACTGCGGCGCTCATCCGCGCTTGCACGGAGCACAATCATGAAGCCACGAATCTCAACCCTAGTTGTCGCGCTGCTCGTCGGAGCTTGCTCTGCTGGGGCGCCTACTCGCAGCGATGATACGCGCCCGAACATCGACGGTCCCGGGGTGGCGACAGCTGGCTCGGAGTGCCCTGCGATGTGTCCCGCCGGGCCGGCTGGAAAGGACGGGATCGCCGGACTCATGGGGCCAGCAGGACCTGCAGGTCCCGCCGGGCCTGCTGGGTCACCTGGACTCACCGGCGCTGCCGGGCCGATCGGAGAGATGGGACCCAAGGGAGACCCCGGCCCGGCGGGACCCGTTGGCCCAATGGGTCCACCTGGGACTGCAGTTTCGGTTGGACCATCTGGTCCATCTGGTCCTTCAGGTCCGGTCGGACCACAGGGTCCGGCTGGTCCGCAAGGTGCTCAGGGTATTCAAGGCACTCCGGGAAAAGACGGCAAGGACGGCGCTGCCTCGGCGTTAACCAAGAGCAACCTCTACGTCGTGGGTACGCAGTACAACACCTCGGCAACCTGCAACGACAACAACGACGTAATGCTCACGTACACATGTACATGTAGCGGAGGCGCCAACTGCCTAGGTGCGACCTTTACTGGTGGGGTCGTTTCGCCTGCTTCGCCGGCTGGTGTGATCTGCAATCAAGGACCGGGCTCTGGATCTCCCGCTGCCACCGCCATGGTGGTGTGCATCAACGTCCCAAATTGAAAGCGAGCTCCCTGGTGGCAACGCCGGGGAGCTACTCTCTCATCGTCTACTTCGTCCTAGCCCCGCGAGGACGCCCAACCTTAGGGCGTCGACTAACAGGTGGCAGGAAGACTTCAGGGATCGAGACGCCGAGTACGCTCGCGTAGCCGGCCAGGGACCTGAGGGTGAGGTTCTCCGCGCCACCCTCGACCGATTGCACGTAGCGCATCGAAACACCGAGCTTATCGGCAAGCTCTTGCTGCGTTAGCGCGCGCTCCTCCCGAAATTCTGCAAGGCGCCGCCCAGCGTCTCGCAGCAAGCGGTCGGGATCGATGGGCTTCACCATCGCGACCCTTGCCGCCGCGCTCAAGAACTAATACGAACCTTAAACTTCGCTTTATTTTGTCAGTCGCCTCAATCTGTGGAAAACATGCTGGGATATCAGGAGACGCTCTCGAACATAGAGGGCGAGAATCTGGCTGGCGCCGCGTTACGCCACGCCGATCACAGCGATGCGGCGAGCAGGGAGCAATCGAGCACCACGCATCGTCCGACGGTCAAAGGACAAGCGACCCACACAGATGGGTCGCTCGCACTCGAACGATGAGCGTCAGGTCGAAAGATAGCGCGCAGGAGATCGGGTCGTGCCGGTAGCGACTGCGGACGCGCTAGGGGATGTTCCGACGTCGCCGAAGGCCCAGGCGCTGTGTGACCTGATGATGCGGCCATACACCGAGCACATGGCGGGACTCGAAAACGTCGCGGACCGCGCTGCCGTGCTGATAGCGCTCAAGCCGGAAACGGTAGTCGCGACACTCGAACAGGGCGTCAGCGACGTTCTACGGCAATACTCAACCGTGCTCAGCCCGGCGACGGTGGAGCGGATCGGGGTTTGGCTCCACGAGCATGCCAAGCTGGCGAACGGTCTTCACCAATCTTGGGAAGGCTTGTCCGGCTCATCATTTTCCGGCCTTCTCCGCGCAGCCAGCCTCGGATTCAAGTCGGAACAAACGCAATTGGGCGCGGCGATTGGCTCCCTGTTCGGTCCGCACGGCAGCGCGATCGGTGGCGCGATCGGCGGCTTGCTAGCGCTGCGACAGGACAATCAGCGTATCCACGAAAATTCTCAGGCCTATCTTGCACAACTGACTCATTGGCTCGCCGTCGCGAGCAGTGATTTCGACCGCCGGGTACTGCCGCGTATCGAACGGGACTTACACCCATGGCCCTCACGCCTTCGGTGGGCAACGGGGATTCTTTTGCTCGGCGCCATCGCGGCGACGTGCTGGCACTTTCTACACTGAGGAGCATCGATGGCAGGCTGCATGTCGAGTGTGATCGTCTGGCTGCTCGCGACCGCGGCGCTGTTCAGATACGGCGCCTACGCAGAGTTTGAAACTGTCGCCATCGTCATCGGCGCCGCAGCGATGGCAAACTGGGTGTTGCTATCTTTGGTCTGGCTTGCGGCGCGAAAGCATCAGGCACGTCTGATAGGCGAGTACATTCGACTGTACGGCCCTCTGCCGGAAGAGATGAAGGCATCGGGCACGCGCGTTGGCGGAACGGCGGGTCGCGTACTCGGCGGCTCAACCGGCTACCTCATCGGTGGCGTCATAGGGGCGGTAGCTGACGCCTACCAAGAACAGCAGAAGTACCAGGGAATGTCAGAGCCGCAACTGTCGTTGCTCCACGAGATCGGGCGACTGAAGCTTGTGAGGCCGCTGATCAATAGCGTCATGATGGTCGGTGCGCTGATCGGCAGTTGGCTCTTGGTGGTGATCGTCAATCTCTTCCAGTGAACCCAGGGGAACCGATACCTGACGGACGCTTTCTACGCGCGACAACGCATCCTCGTTCGTGGGATCGGGCAGTTCGGCGCTTCAAGAGGGAAGTTCGCAGAGAGAACGAACCGCGTCCCCTATCACCCGATCGTAGGCCAGCAACGGCGATTATGAGGAGCTGTCCGGCAGTTCGACAAAGTCCCCCCTCGCCCCCCTTCGGTGCGCGTTAGATCCCTTCCGTCGCGGGCGCGAAAACTCGGGCGCTAACGGTCCCCTGATTCTTCGCGCTCGGGGAAAACGCGACGTTTTCTGCCGCTCTTCGGGATCTCTTGGTGCATGCACCATATGTAGACTCCATAGAGATAAGAAGACTTGTGGGAACTGTTTACCTGCCTTTCCCCGAGGCTACCGAGCGAATGGCGCAGAGTTGGCGGTGTTTTTCAGCGCAATGCGTAGTGCTCTCAAAATCACCGATCCAGCACAAATAGGCTCTGCGGAGCGCCTTGCTGCGCTTCGCCCCGCTCCTACGCCGCGCACGAGAGCAAGATTTCAGTGGCAGGTTCATAGTGCATCGTAAAGCCGATTCGCGCTCCCCGTCATTAAGCAACGACCCCAACCGAAAGGAACGCAGGTCCACGAATGAACGATGTGAAGCGCCAATCACACAACTTTTTTTCTCGCATGACTGCCCTTCAGAAGAAACGCTGATCTGACCTTCATATCCTTCACCGCTCGAGAAAACGCTCAACTGCCGACTACTTGCGCGTGAACGGTCGATCGGCATCCCATCATTGTCACTTCACTTCTAGATGGTAGTAGTTGCCCCAATTTGCATGCGAACTTTTGTGGCCAGCTGCGGTAGCTCGGCGCCCAAAGCTGATGCTTGATACGGGTTTTAGGCGGCTGCGCAATGCCCACTCACTGTACGACTTGTGAAGCATCGGCGCCGGAGTTCGGGCGCCCGGGCGAGCTACGCACGCGGTCTCCAAAAACTGCCTGACACTGTCTGTCTCTCGACGCCATTGGTCAACATAGCGCAAAGACGATGCGGGAACGGTGTACTCGCCTTGTTGTTGTACGCGGCGCGCACCCTCCAACGCCCAGTTGACCAGGGCAGCGTGCTCCGCGTCGATAACGTATCTGGCGGCGTTCTTGCGATGGACTGATGCCTTTTCCATGTCGCGAGTGAAAGGAACGACCATCTGCCTGCGCCAAAAACCATTGCTGTGGTCGCTGGTGGCGGGCAGCGTGTTCGTTGCGAAGATGTGGCCGGCGCGTGGACGAAAGTAGAAGGGGTCCATGTGCTTGCGCTCCCCCTGGATCGATTCCCCAGAGATAACAGATTTGAAGACCGCACTTGCCACGATCTCGTGCTCTGGAATCTCGTTCACAAAGTTCGCGAGGACTCCGCAGAGGGTAGCCGTGCGAAAGCGAGTTCCCCACTCCTGCGGCGGAACTGCCGCACGTGTGTCGGGCGGGAAGATGGAGCTGGCGATGTCGAGAAAGGCACTCTTGCCGTTCGCGCCGGCGCCCACCAGCATAAGGCATCGCTGATACGTTGTGGCGTCGCCAATCAACGACGTGCCGATGAATTCTTGAAGAAGATTGATCTGCGCAATCCGGTCGTTCTCATCGGCGTCTGCAAAGAGTTCAAACAGAAATTCATCCAGTCGAGGGTGAGGACGACCGGCCTCGTAGTCGTATGGATATGCAAATCGAGCTGCGTGGCTTGGATGATGTGGGTCGAGTAGGATTTGGCCAGCGTAGGGTGTGGCAAAGCCGTTGCTGAATGCAACGCCTTTCGCACTAGAACTAAGGATGTCTGAATCCACAGATAGTTTGGCTCTCGCGAGATTTATCGCACCGCGAATCTGAGCATTCGAAAGCTTCAGGGCGTGGGGGCTTGGTGTGAGCACCGGGTGGCCGGCGTACGTCATGACCATTTGTGTGAGACGTGCGTGTGTCACTTCGGACCAAATTCCGACATCGTCGTCGTAGGTGTACACCGCGCCCTCGGCGAAGGTAGCGCGACCGAGTGTATTGAGCAGAGCATCAGCTATCTCAACTTCGTCGCCACGCTGGAAGGACAGAGTTGCGACGGCCGTGGATGCTGATGGGCCTGAATTAAGGAGCTCGTTCGGTGGAATAAGAGTCATCGTAGTTCCTTCATTGTTTCGAGGTGAGGGCGATTCTGAGCGCGCTCGGCGGCAAGACTTCCCAAACGTCTGACTGTTTTCGGCAGCGACAATGTGCGTGGGAGCAGTGAAACCACCCGAGGCGACGGCCCGGTGACGGTGGAAAAATCACAGTGCTCGAATCAAAGTCAGCGCCGCTCCCATGCTGATCACGCCAGGGGCACAGCGCGGCAATGGCGCCGTCTCTCAGCTGTTGGCCTAGCCAACCAGCTTCCTGAAATGCACGGCACAAGAGAGCTGCTGGGGCGTGCGACCCACCGCTCGATGGACCACGCGCGGCGCGTTTGGTACGAGCGAGGGGTGCTTGCGCAGCCTGAAATTTAAAGCTGGTGTCTCGCAGGAAGGTTTCGAGGTCCAGAGCGAAACCCGTTTGACACAACGTCTCCGGCACGTTCTGTTCCACCGACCGACGCGCGGCCAAGTACCACGGCTGCGCGAGGCGATCAGTCGCGAGGTCGAAACCGAACAACGGCACGGAAAGGTCGATACGAAGCCCAGCCATTACCGAAAACCAACCGACGCTATGTCGGTAGATTTGGCGCCACTGTTCCTTGCTGCCTATCCAGTGCAGGCTCAGCGGGACATGCGCATGCCACTTGGCGCGTTCAGAGCAATGCGTCGCTGAGCGCTGTACAATGTACGCAAGCCCCGCTGAATCGAGAGTCGTGCAAAACTGCTGCCAGTCGCCTACGCCGTCAGCATCGAACGCGAGCTGGGTAATTGCGTTGACGTCCTGGTCTCGGCAACGTCCATTCGACGTTAGCGCTGGCGAGAACCACACGCCGCTGCCCTTCTCGACTATCTCATGAGAATAGTCGCGAAGTTCTTCGGCGAATGAATTCCATGGCTGGGAAAAACGCTGCCCATTGTGGGTATCTAGCTTGCCGTGCAACCAGAACGTCCCGACGGCGAGCGAGTCCCACTTTGCTCTCGCTCCAGCGAGCAATGCTCGGCGCGACATGGAAGACAGCGCAAGCGCGCTTTCATGCGCGCGTTGGCCTATTTCAGCTAGGACATCGACATTTCGCGGCACTGCAAACCTCACTATGAATGTTGCGGACGGGTCTGATGATGGTCTCCGGGTCGGAGCTAGGTGCTCACACGCCCGTGTCGTCGTGGTCCAACCTCGGCCGTTCATCGTCGCAATCACCGTTCCGGCGCGAAAAGGACCTGGGGCGAGGTACACGCCTCGCGAACGGGAGCTGGCCGAGTCAAGAAAGAAGCAGTACCGCCGTGCTCACGGCCGGCGCGTACGGGCTCTCAGCTCTTGGCGCTCTTCGGAAAGAGTCGCTGTGTACTGACGCCCAAGGCGGCACCAATGCGCTTTTCTTCGTCTTCAGTCGCGAATGCGCGACCGCACGCGATGCGAGAAAGGCGTGTCTCGGTCATACCCGCACGTTGCGCAACCGCGTACTGATGCTCGCCGCTTTCGACGATATGTCGCTTCAGTGCTGTGATCATGTTCGTCACCTCCAGTGGTTGCTGGAGAAGACGGTCAAGGGTCCTTACAACCTCGTCAACGAACAATGACTAGCGGCTTCCCGCGCTAAAATTCGTCGGTGTCCAAGCGTGATGGAATTGAGTTCAGCTTTTTCCCCAAACGATCGGTCCAGGTGGGGTCGAGCCGGTAATACTTGCCTTCACGTGGCGCCGGCCCATGCTGTGCTTCAAGTTCGACAAGCGCTTTTCGTGTTGTCGGTTCTGGGCGGGCAAACTTGCGGGCCGCTTGCGCGATAGTCAGCCCCTTAACACTGTGATGGGCCCTACTGTCAGACTTCTCCTTGAAGACCGCTCCTAGGTTCTCGTTTGAACAGTCTGCACCGCCTTGCTTCCACCTACGGATAGAGCGTTTCGAAATCTCTGCACGTGGATGGATCTGACCGGCACTCTGAATACTGATGTGTTTGACCTCAACCGTGCCGAGGTCGTCGACTTTCCTGACAAATGCCGTTCGAACATAGCCGATAACTGAATCGGCACCGTTTGGCGCACGAATGCGAGTGAAGCAGCTGGGGCGGCTCGCGAGCCACGCATGAAGCTGTGCGATAATTTCTCGCCGCTCATCGTCCATTTTGCCGCGCAGACGCTTCATCACCAAGAGCTCAACCACGCGGCGACCGATTAGGTTTGGCGCCTGAAAGGCAAAAATTGCTGCACGCCCATCCGCGCTTTGCGGCTGCTCTTGCTCGAAGTCGTTCTTCACGCAAAGGAGTGCCGGCCAGATCGCTTCAACGATAGGCGCCTCCTCTCCGAATGCCGATTTGAGCATATCATCCTCAGGAACTCCGCCGGAGATGCCGGCGTTCGTCGACATCCACGAGGCACAGTGACGTAAGAATTCATCGACGCTGAGCGCTTCAGAATAGGTGAATGGATCGTCCGCGATTTCTTGGAGTCTGTTGAGTGCAAGCCAACTCGCGAAATGGAACGCTCCTTCACCTCGGGCCTCTTCCAGTTCTTCAAGCAGTTCCCGACGGAGACTCTCAGGAAGCAGCTGGCGCATACTTACCGCTACGATTGCGGGCCTTGCAATATTCGGTGGCGGACCCTTGCCAAACGGTCTGCCTGTAAGGAGCTTTGGCCGTCCTTCCTCATTGGAAGCGTGCTCGCCGCCACTGGTGGTTTCACCCATCACGGGCTCTTAGCACGCCAACCACGACCGACCAGACCGATCAACGAGGCCTACACCACGGGTTGTCATCTCCATCGAGGGCGCGATCCCGAACGATCGCAATCAATCTATTTTGGTGTTTGGCTTCAACATGTAGCGGCTTCAACATGTAGCGGCTTCAACATGTAGCGGCTTCAACATGTAGCGGCTTCAACATGTAGCGGCTTCAACATGTAGCGGCTTCAACATGTAGCGGCTTCAACAT
>Ga0164309_10000060_pt1 | contig 59190 bp, 47 predicted proteins | sample Whisoiple_247_MG_FD_109984 | JGI IMG/M metagenome (GOLD analysis project Ga0164309, IMG submission 109984) | Soil microbial communities amended with fresh organic matter from upstate New York, USA - Whitman soil sample_247_MG | ecosystem: Environmental > Terrestrial > Soil > Unclassified >... | reverse complement strand
GAAGCGGCCGATCGTCGTGAAGCCGGCAAGTCCGCGCCGCGCATGCCCGAGGATTTGCCGGACGAAGCTCCAACCGTGTTGGAAGGCTTGGTTTCCAGCCGTGAAGTGACCCCCAGCGCGGAGGGCCAAGAGTCACTGCCGGGGGCAAACAACCGCGAGCCGGCGCCGATCGTTCGTGACAGTCGACGAGCACCCGATCGCAACCGGGCGCGCACGGCGCTGTCGGCTGCGCTGATCGCGGCTCTGGGCATCATCGTTGCGCTCTTGATCAGCCGCCGCCCAGGGCCGACGGTTGCGGCGATCGATCCTCCGGCCACGCCAGCCCTCACCGTGCAGCGTGACCCGCCTCCGCCGACGGAAGAGCCTGCCGTCAAACCGATGGAACCGCTCCCACCCGCGCCGGCGGAATCGGTGGCGCCGGCCAAATCGGCGGCACCCAAGCGCCCGATGATGCAGCTGAAGAAGCCGGATTCGACGGCCCGGCCGGCGTCGAGCGGAACGACTTTCGTCTCTCCGGTCCGAGATCCGGGTTTCTGAGCCGCGCTCAGAACTTCCCGACCAAGCTCGCGCCGCCTACGTTCGCGCCCACGGCGCCGGGCGCGAGGCCGACGCTCGTGCGCGAGTTCGAACGATTGCCGAGGATGACCAGCGTTGCGCCAGCGCCCACGCCCACCGCGCCCACGATCAGCGTCACGTTCCCGAGGGTGGTGTACAACTTCCCGCGATCGATGGTGCTCTGCGCGCTATCGGGGCAACTCATGCGATCCGCGCCGCACTGTTTGTCCAGATCGTTGATCGTCGTGTGCCTGAGATAGAACATGGCACCGGAGGCGATCAAACTGGCGATGCCCGCGCCTCCGACGACGAAGCCCGCGGTGCGCATGGTTTGCGACGGTGGCGGTGGCGGTGGCGGAACGGGCGGCTCGCTCTTGACCGGCTCGAGCTCGAGCTTCACTTCGATCGTCGCGGTTTGTTGTTCGGCGACGCGGAACGATTGCTTGAACGGTAGAAACCCAGCCGCTGCGCCTTCGACCACGTGCGGGCCCGGATCGACCGGCAACGGACTGTTGAGCACCGAGTCACCGAGCGAAACGCCGTCGAGCGAGATCGTTGCCGAATCGGCACCTTCGCCGCGTTTCACGACGACCCGCGGGACACGCGCTTTGAGCGACTCGAGGCGCGCGTCGACCTCTTGCCGCACTTGATCGGCCTTCTGTGCCTGCGCGTCCGCGCCAGCGAGTTCGTAGTCCCCGAGGGCCGCCACGAGCAGGCCCAGACGCTCTTCACAGAGCGCGATGTTGAAGCGAACTTGCGGCGTGGGCTTTACCGCCGCGACTTCTTTCAAGAGGGCGAGCGCGCCTGCCCAATCACCGCCGGTCTGAAGGGCGAGGGCTTGCGCGAACTGCTCGCGCGCCCGCTTGAGTCCGTCTCCGTCACTACTCGGCCCTTGCGCGTGCGCCGTTGCTGGGACGACGCAGACCCCGCTGAGGGAACCCAGGACCAAGCTGGAACCGACGACCCATCGCTTGATTGACCTGAGCTGCATTCAATAGTTCCGCGAGTGATTTGCGGTGCTGCCGCAATTACAGAGTGTAGTGCCCGTGCCTCCCTCGCACAAACGACTGAAATTTCCGGCTCGTTTTGGCTCGTCCCGTGGGTTGCCTGTGCCCGCGAGCGAGCCTGCGGGCCATAGGCCAAGCAGGCGTCAGTCTCCGGTTCGAACCGTCAGTACGGCGCAGGGCGCGCGGCGCACGACTTTCTCGGCGACGCTGCCCATCAGCGCGTGCGAGAGCCCCGTGCGACCGTGAGTGCCGAGCACCAACAAATCATAGCCACCACCGGCAGCGCGTTCGACGATGGAGCTGGCTGGATCGCCCAGCTCGCAATAGCTGTTCGCTATCGTAATGCCGTTCTTTGCGGCTTCAGTTGCGAATTTGTCCAAGTGTTCGCGCGCGCTGTTGCTCAGCCACTCCAAAAACGGCTGCTCTGTCGTACCAACGCCGGTGATCAGCGCCTCGGGCGCGAGCATCGCCGGGGGAACCCACACGTGGAGCAGGTCGATGGTGGCCGAGAACTGCTGCGCAAAATCATGCGCCTGCGCGAGCACCCGCGTACCTGCCGGCGAGAGATCGATCGGGACTAGAATCTTGCGCAGCGACAACATGGGGGGCTCCTTTTCGACGGCCGAGAGCTCGATCGGACCACGACTGAATGCCCGGCGCCAAGCCGACTGCTCATAGGCGGCGAATTTTCTTCAGCCGACCGTAAAACTGTCCCACCTCCCGCGGCGCATCGGCCCGTGGACGGGCCCACTCTCGCAGCCCTCGGTCTTCCGACGGGCCGACACGCCCCCTTCGAGGCAACCGTCGAGAGCCCTCCGACAAAGTTCTTTCGCCGGGCCACGACTTCCGGCAGGATTTTTCCCGTATGGCCAAACGCCCTCACGTGCTCGGAGTGGTTCTCGCTGGTGGCGAAGGAAAGCGGCTCTGGCCGTTGACTCGCGATCGCGCCAAGCCCGCGGTCCCCTTCGGAGCCAACTATCGCATCATCGACTTCGCGCTCAGCAACTTGGTGAACGGCCGCTACCTGCGGATCGCCGTGCTCACTCAGTACAAGAGCCACAGCCTCGATCGCCACATCGCGCAGACCTGGCGCATGTCGCCGCTGTTCAACAATTTCGTGATGACCGTGCCCGCGCAAATGCGGCTCGGCCCGCGTTGGTTCGAGGGCTCGGCCGACGCGATTTTTCAGAACCTGAATCTGATCAACGACGAGAAGCCGGACTACATCTGCGTGTTCGGAGCGGATCACATCTATCGCATGGATCCGGAGCAGATCATCGACGCTCACATTCAATCGGGTGCGAGCGTCACCGTGGCGGCGATTCGCGTGCCGCTAGAGGAGGCTTCGCGCTTCGGCGTGATCGTGCCAGGGGCCAACAACAAGATCGCGCGCTTCACCGAGAAGCCGCGCAACGCCGTCGGGTTGCCGGACGACCCGAAGCACGTGTTCGCGTCCATGGGTAACTACGTGTTCAACACGAAGGCCTTGATTGACGCGGTGCACGCAGACGCGGCGAACAAGGACAGCGCACACGACATGGGCGGCAACATCATCACCGCCATGGTCGATGCAGGTCAGGCTGCCGTGTACGATTTCCACTCGAACAAGGTGCCGGGAGCGACCGAACGCGACGCCGGTTATTGGCGTGACGTGGGTACGCTCGATGCGTACTACGAAGCGCAGATGGACCTGATCAGCGTCCACCCCATCTTCAATTTGTACAATTCGGAGTGGCCGATTCACTCGTCGCTCGGGGCGTTGCCGCCAGCGAAGTTCGTCTTCGACGAGGAGCAGCGCCGCGGCATGGCCATCGACTCGATGGTGGCGGCGGGCGTGATCGTCTCAGGTGCAGCGGTTCGTCGCTCGATCCTGTCGCCCGGCGTGTCGATTCATTCGCGTGCAAACGTGGAAGATTCCGTGTTGATGCACGGCGTGGACGTGGGGCGTGGCGCAATCATTCGGCGAGCGATCTTGGACAAGAACATCAAGGTCCCGCCCGGTGCTCGCATCGGGGTCGATCCGGCAGAGGACCGCGCGCGCGGCTTCACCTTCAGCGACAACGGCATCGTCGTCCTGGGCAAAGACGACGTTGTCCGCCTCTGAGTCTGCGAGAGCATTTCGAAACATGAAGATCGCGCTCTTGAGCCGCGAGTATCCGCCGGAGGTGTACGGTGGAGCTGGCGTGCACGTGGAATATTTGGCTCGCTCGCTGGGGCCGCTCGTCGACCTGGCGGTGCATTGCTTCGGTGGTGCGCGTAGCGCGCCGGAAGTCGCGGGCAACTACCAGCCTTGGGCCGCCTTGGACGGTGATGCGCCAGAGCTCGCAGCGCTGCGCACGCTGTCCGTCGATCTATTGATGGCCAAGGCCGTGCGGGGCACCGAGCTCGTGCACACGCACACCTGGTACGCGAACTTTGCCGGACATTTGGCCAAGTTGATATACGGCATCCCTCACGTCATGACCTCGCACAGCTTGGAACCGCTGCGGCCGTGGAAGGCGGAGCAGCTGGGGGGCGGCTATGCGCTTTCGAGTTATTGCGAGAAGATCTCGATCGAAGCCGCAGACGCGGTAATCGCCGTTTCTGCAGGCATGCGCAAGGACATCTTGGCGGCCTACCCAGCGGTCGATCCGGCGCGCGTTCACGTCATCTACAACGGCATCGATCCCGCACAATTTCAGGCGGATCCCAAGACGGACGTGCTCGAACGTGAAGGGATCGATCCGAGTCGACCGTACGTGGTGTTCGTCGGGCGTGTGACGCGCCAAAAGGGCATCGTGCACTTGTTGGAAGCCGCGCGCTATTTCGCGCCCGAAGTTAAGCTCGTGTTGTGTGCAGGTGAGCCCGACACCAAAGAGATCGGCGCTGAAGTGCGTGCGTTGGTCGCGGAGCTCGAGCGTTCGCGTGGCCCCGTGCATTGGATCGAAAAGATGATGCCGCGTCCGGAGCTGATTCAGGTGTTGAGCCACGCGCGCGCGTTCGTTTGTCCCTCGATTTATGAACCCTTCGGGATCGTGAATTTGGAGGCCATGGCCTGCGGCGCCCCAGTGGTCGCTTCGGCGGTCGGCGGCATTCCCGAGGTGGTGGAAGACGGCAAGACCGGGTACCTGGTGCGCTTCGAAACGGACGGCACCCCGCTGGGCGCGCCCAAAGACCGCGATGCGTTCGCCCGAGCGTTCGCAAATCGGGTCAATGAGCTGGTTTCCGACCCCGCGCGCGCGGCAGAGTTCGGCAAAGCGGGCCGTGCCCGGGTGGAAGGGCTCTTCAGCTGGTCGGCGATCGCGCGACAAACGGCGGACTTGTATCTGAGCTTACGCCGACCAGTAGCTTAGCGCCCCCGCACACGACTCTGCCTCAACGTGCCAATTTGCCCCCCAAAAAACGCCGCTAAAATTGGGGCGGGGCGGTGAATCGACGCTCGCGGTGAAGATCTGGCACTGGGCCCGGCTCATGCATTGGCCAGGGAGTGACTTGGCTTGATCGTACTTGGAACCGCCTGCGGGGCGCTGCTGCTGAACATCGGCGACGGCGCCTTCCGCGCCTTTTGCTGATCGCCTTGGGCTGTCTCGCCGGGCTGGAACTGATCTATCTGATCGGCGCAAACCTGTTCTTGAATCTCGGTTGGCTGCCGCTCACGTTTTCGGGGACGGATCAGGTGAAGGCGACCATCTCCGGAGGCTGGAGCATCCTGCCGGGCCACGTCCACCTGCGGAATTTGCGCTTCATCTTCCACGACCAAAACGTCCAATTCTCGGTCGATATGGAGCGCGCGTCGCTGGTCGTGCATTTGAGCGAGCTCCCTCGCCAGATCTTTCACGCGTCGCACCTACGCGGTGAGGGCACCGTCTACCGCATGCGGCATCGGGTCGATCCGTGGGCGCAGCATGACCCCGACGTCGGTGCCTATCCGCCCATTCCGGAGTACTCGACGCCCGCGGTGTTCGAAGCGCGGGTCCCAGAGCGGCCGATCACCGACGCCGAATACAACCTGTGGACGGTGCACATCGATGACATCGATGCGCGCGTGTCCGAGGTTTGGGTGCAGGCGTTTCGCTATCGGGGCAGTGGCCGCGTGCGCGGCCAATTTCAGCTCAAGCCGGCGCGAACCCTGTGGGTAGGTCCTGCTCTGCTGGAGCTCGAACCGGGGACTTTGACGGCGGGTTCGTACCGCATTGCCGAGGGCTTGCACGGGCGGATCGACTGTATCGTTCACCCCTTCGACGTGCGTCCCGTCACGGGGTTCGAACCCCTGCGCTACATCTCGGCGCACATCCGTTTGGACTCGGCGGGTTTCGACCCGCAAGCGTTCTCGCTGTTCGCGAGCGAGCGCTCACCGCGGGTTTCGTCCGTGAACGGAGCGTTGCACTTGGACGTGCAGACGCGGCGTGGCGTGCTCACGAACGAGAGCCGCGTGGACATCGTGCAGCGCGGCTTCGAGCTACGAGCCGTGCAAGGCGATTTCGACGCCGAGCGGCTGGAACTGCACGGTGAATTGGACGCAAACGGCCACGCTCAGGCGACGCTCGTGATCGATGGCGGCGTGGCGCGCGAGGCCATCGCTCCGGGCCGAGCTCCGCGCATCGAGCACGTATCGCTCAGCGTAGTGAGCGAAAATCGCGATACTTCGCGGCCATTTCAGTTCCGTGAAGCGCGCCTGAACGAGGCGCGCGTCGTCTTGGCAGACGCGAACTGGCTCAATCGCTGGCTGAAGGACGGGCGATTTTCGCTCTCGGGTGGAGCCGTTTCGCTGCATGCCCGTGCGCGCTACGCCGACTCGTTGCTCGATGCGGACGCGGTGCTCGAAAGCGATGCTCTCGACGCGCGCCTGGGCGAAGAGCGCTTGCACTACGCTGGTGCCGCCGCGGTGCAGGTCGCACGCGCCGATCTCGAGCGCTTCACCGGCACGCTCAACGCGGACCTCAACGGGCGCGCGCTGCGAGTGGAGTTGGGAAGCGGCGCGGGCAGGCTGAACCTGAACGGGTTTCAAGCGCACGTCCAAGGGCGGCGCGACGCACAGGGCAATGCGCTCGAGGGCCAAGCGAAGTTCTGGAACCTACGCGCGTCGAAGCAAGGGCTGGTGCTGAGTGCGCCTGGAGTACTCGCCGTGGCACGCTCCGAACAGCTGCACAACGGAGCCCAGCAGACCCACTTCGAGGCCGAAGTTCCGTCGCTTTCAGTGACAGGTCGAGGCGCGCGGTTAACGACTGCCGCTCGGGCACGTGGCACGTTCGCCCAACAAAAAAACAAACTCGAACAGAGTCTGGAACTCTGGGCGAGTTTGACGCGGCCGCGTGCGGTGCTCGGCGCCGACCCGCCAAAAAACTTCACCACCCCGCGCGTCGAGCTGCACGCAGCCGTGCGTACCGACGCGCGTGGTGCGTTACACGGAAAGCTTGGGCTCGCGCCAGCCGCTTGGGTCGTCGACGCAGGCAATCTGCGGTTTTCCGGCAACTCGGCGTTGGACGCCGAGCTCGTAGCGCTGGACCTGGCACGGCACAGCGGAGAAGTGAAAGCGAGTTTGAAGTCGACGGGCGTGACGCTCGGTGACACGACGCAGAACGAGAATTGTCCCTGGTCGCGCGTGGATTCGTTGCACTTGGATGGCCGAGCCAGATTACTCGCCCGTGGCTCCACGTCTTTGTCCGCCAGCGGCGAGCTCCGACAAACGGAGCTCAATTGGGGCGATTTCACGACTCGCGGCGATGTCGGACTCGACGCGCACTTCGATCAGGGATTGCTGGCGAGCGACGGGCGGGGGCAAGTCGACGTGAAGCTTCGCAACGCTAGCTTTCAAAGTGGCGGCGGTGGAAACAAGGGTTGGGCTGCCAATGTGCCGGCGCTCGAACTGCGCGCGACGTTGGCTCGCAACGCGGGCAAGTTCGCCGGCACCGCGCACGTGAATGCTTCGGCCGCCCGTGGTCGCATCGGGTCGACGCCCGTCAGCACCGATCTCGATGCAAACTTCGAGCTGGACACTCTGGATTTGAACGCGAGCACCATGCACGGAACGGGTGCGGTGCACGTGCGCAACGCAGCGATGCCGAACGCGCCGGACCCGATCTCGAATTGGTGGGCCGACGTGAAGCTCGATTCGTTGTTTGCGCGTGCGCAAAAGAACCTGGAACTCGGCGGGATGTTCCGTGCGAATTTGCGCGACGCGACGCCTGGGCTCGCCGTGCTGTCTTCACAGGGGGAGATCCCCAAGTGGGTGGTCAGCGCCTTCCCGTTGCGGGAGCTTTCCGTTACGGGATCGCTCGCGCGCCGCTGCCGTCTGACCGACATTCACGTCGTGCAAATGGCCGGTGGGCCCGCAGTCGCTCGCGGCCGACTGCAGAGCGTGCCCGCGGGGTTTCAGGGCGCGATGTTGGTCCGATTGGCGGGCTTCGAGGCGATTTCAGCGGGCATCGATTTCGACGCCGAACATACGGACTTCGCGATGTTCCGTGGGGACGGCTGGCTGTCGCGCCTGGATCGAAGCTTTGACCGACAAACAGAGAACGCGGTGAACTTGGTGTGCCCGCCTGACCCAAATACATGCACCGAACCACAAGCAATCAGCGTGGTTGCGAGCGACGCGCGTTGACGAGCCCGGCCCAACCGGAAAGAGGCGTGAGCTAAAAAAGTGGCTTGCCGGGCGTCGTACTGCAAGAGGCGCGGATTTCCAGACTCAGTCGCAGCCGGCTTCGCTAGAGTGCCGGCCGAATATGGCTGGCACGCAAGCATCAGTACCGATTCGCCGACTCTGGCGACCGATCGCGATCGCGCTCGGCTTGCTCATGGGCCAAACTCCCGGGGTCGCGCACGCGGACCCACCGACTGCTCCTGGTCCGCGCGCAACGGCGGTTGCTCCGCAGGTGACGGAACCCAGCGAGCCAGCGCCGGTGTTTGCCTACGTGGTCGGAGCGATCGGCCTCTCGGGGCTCTCCGTCGCCGCGGTCACGGGATTTTTGGCCATGAATCAAAAAGGCGTGGTCGAGGATCATTGCAGTCCGACGTTGCGTTTGTGTGACGGTGCCGGTCGACAAGCGAGCGAGACCGGGCGTACGCTGCGAGATATCAGCACCGCTGCGGTGATCATCGGTACTGTCGGAGTGGGGCTCAGCGCGTATTTGCTGCTCACCGCGCCCTCGCGCCAGACCCAGGTTGCGGTTTCGGTTTCGGTCGACGGCACCAGTCCCAAAGCCTCGGTAGTGGCTCACTTCTGAAATGCGCACGCGCATTCGCAGCCGAGCGTCCAAGGTGTTTTCGGGCGTGTGCCTGAGCGGCTGTCTGCTCGCCGTAAAGGGCTGCGCGCTCTCCTTCGAGGACTACCCCGAAGGCGATCTGTGTGCGGCGAGCGCTGATGCAGGGTTTCATCCGAGCACCGCGCCCGATCCGGCGCTACGCGGTTGTGACGCTGGGCCGCCAGGGACCGACCCGAACCAAGAGCTCGCAGGCGCAGCCGGCATGGACGGTGCAAAGTGAGCGAACGACTCCGCGGCCTCGCGTGGCGATTGCTCGGTGCGCTATTTCTATTGCTGCTCGCCGGCACGAGCGCTTGCGCGATCGTGCCGCAGAACCGCCGGCAATACCTCGCCGATCCGACGATGCCGGCTCAGGACGACGCGCTCGAGCGCCGCGCGGCGCGCAAGTTTCACACGTCCCGCGAAGGCGCTGCGGGCGCCGATGGAAAACCCGCAGGGGGCGGCTGCAGCTGTGGGAACTGAGCGAAGCTTGCGCTTGGCATGCCTGCTGGCGTGCGGCTGTTTCGGAATCGCCGCCGCGGGCCAAGCAGAACCGGCGAGCGACGCGGCGATCCTCGGTCAAGGGAGCCAAAGCCCGCGGGTCGACGAGTTTCGCCTGCGCATGACCAGCTTCTATCAGGACGGTCATGGCTATCAATCCCAGGCCGGCACGGTGGCCGGGCCGGGCAGCGAACGCGCGCTGATCGTGCAACCGATGATGCTCGTGGGCATTCGTCAAAGCGCGCGCATTCATCATGAAGTCGTGGTGCCGATCGATATCGTGAGCGCCGCCTCGGCCAACGCGCTGGACGTCGTGTCGCACGCTTCGGCAGTGAATGAAGCGATCGGCATCGAGCTCAACAGTCGCTTCGATTTGACCGACGATGACCAGCTGACCTCGAACATCACCTGGCACGAGGAGGAACCGTTCGGTTCCGGCTCGTTCGGTCTCGGCTACAGCCGCGCACTAGCCGACGACAACGCGGTGCTCGGGATCTCCGGGCAAGCGACGTTCGATCGTTTCGACAATTTGCAGCCGAACGGCGATCGCTATGGACGGCGCAACCGAACGGCGCTCAACGGCAACCTGAGTTTCCTACAACTTTTGTCGCCGACCACGGTGTTCGACGCAAGCTACGGGTTGACCTTTCAACAAGGTACGCTGCAAACCACGTACAATTCGGTACCCCTCGAAGGTGGCATGAGTCGAACGACGGAGGTCTTTCCGCACTCGCGGACGCGACACGCGGTGCAAGCGCGCGTTGCGCAGCACCTGCCTGATAGCCACACCACGCTGCGCGCCGCGTATCGCTACTATACGGATACCTTTCAGCTCAGCGCGCACACCGCCGAATTCGAGCTGCACCAATATCTGTCGCCCCGGCTGGTCGCCCGCGGCTCATTCCGATACTACACGCAGACCGGGGTGGATTTCTTCAGCACGGCATTTCGGTTGCAGGAAAATCCGCTCGGGCCACGCACTGCTGATTCCGATTTGGCCGCGTTTCAAGCCCGAGAATACGGGCTCAAGCTGCTGTGGTTGGCGCGCGGGCAGAGCGCCTTCGACGTCAGCTACTTTCACTATTTTCGCGACAATGGCTTGTTCGCCAATGTCTTCTCCTTGGGCTACGGTGGCGCGTTCTGATGCGTCGCTTCACCTGCATCGCGCTTTGCTTGATCGGCTGTGCTTCAGCGGGCGCTGCCACGCCACGGCCGACGAACTTACCCGCGGGCGAGCTCACTCGCAGCGACGGCCGAGCAGAGTCGCTCGCCGGAGTGCTGGCTGGCTCGGTGACGGTGATCGATCTGTGGGCCACGTGGTGCACCGCCTGTGAACTCGAGCGCCCCAAGCTCGAACGTCTCAACGCCGCGTATGGCGCGCAAGGCCTGCGTGTGATCGGCCTGAACGTCGGCGAATCCCCGAGCGTGGTCAGCGCCTACCTCGGCGAAAAGCATGTCTCGTATCCGATCTATCTCGATCCGGATTTTCGTGTTGCGGATGCGCTGGGGGAAAAGCGCCTGCCCACGATTTTGGTCGTCGACCCGGGCGGCCGTATTCTTCACCGTGCTCCGTCCCTCAACGCGGAGACCTTGGCACTGATCAAGGCCAAGTTGAGTCTCAATCCGTGAACGATTGTCCGTGTCGCCCGCTCCCGAGCTCTCCGACATGTTAGGAATTTGCCCCATGAAGCGCCTGTTCTTGTCCCTCGGTCTGTCCCTCGTCGCTTGTGGAGGCGCGCAGTCGGCGCAGCCCGCGGCGCCCGCGGCCGCCGCACCCGCAGCAGAAACCGAAAGCCCCGCGGCGAAGCCGAGCGCCGAAGCAAAACCAAGTGCTGCCGCAGAGCCCGTCAGTGTGCCCACGGGCTGCACCAAGACGGGCCGCCTCTGTCTGCCCGATCAGAAGTTCAGCAAGCGGATGTGCAATAGCGGCTCGCCCTCGCTGGCGCTGTACCTGTTCGGCAATGGCTTCGGTTACACGCGCGGTTACCTCACCCGCAAGACCCAAGCGTGGAATGCGGCAGGCGGCGCTTCCGACAATTCGTTCCTCGAGTTCGACGAGGAGGTGCTGCTGCTCGTCGAGCGCGGCGGTGATGCGTCGGGCATGCAGGTGAGCGGCGCCGGTGGCGGCTACGAGGCACTGCGTTGGAACGGCCTGTGCGTGACGCTCGCCAAAGAGGAGGTCACGCTCGATAAGCCGCCCTCTCCGAAGGCGGCCAAGGTGGAATGGCGCTTCCTCGATGACAATGTGCAGGCCGCGCTGCGTGAAGATTCGACCATCAACGCCGCCGTCACCAAGCGGCGCCAGGAATGCAAGGGCGCGGTCAGCGGTGACGTGAGCCTCAGCTGCGTCAAGGCCGACGACAAACTGACGCAAGTGCTCGTCGACTATCTGCGAAAGGGCGGAAAAGTTCCGGTCCCGAGTAAATTGCCGGACTGAACTTCGCGCGAAGCTTTGCGGAACGAAGGTCGACGGGGGATGCGCCGAGCGTGGAGCGTCGAGGGGCTACCGTCGCTCAGCAGGCATCACATTTCCTTTTTGAGAACCGCCGAACAGCGAGATGGTCGCCCGATTTGCTCGCTGGCTTTTGGGTAAGCGGGCGCGGAACGCCGCAGGGCGGCGCGTAGCTCTCGTGGCGAATCCTCGAGGCGCTCTCTCCTCGACTTCGATTTGTTGGGACGCTACCGATGAGCGTTCTCGTCCATCGAAGATACTGTGCGAACAAAGTACCGTCTTCGCGCGATGGCGGTGCTCCGCGACGAAGCGCGAACGCTAACGGCGCTCCGGGTTGAGCCACACGCTTCCGAGTTGCCAAGTGTCCAGGCCCTCGAACTCCGGGCTTCGGGCGCCGGCGACGCGCACTTCACCGACGATGCCGAGTGTGAGCGTGCGCGTTGCGTCCAACACCGAGTTCAGGTTCTTGGGCGGACGACGCGCGAGCGCTGGGTCGACCGCTGACAACAAGGCTTGCGCAGACTGGGTGACGTCGCCGTTCGCAGCGCGCACGAAATCCAGCAACAGGCCGTAGCGCCGTGCACGTCGCGCTTCGAGCCAAGTCGTTCGAAGGATGGGCGTGGTGCGCACCTCGTTGCCATTCGAACTCAAGAGCGACTCGAGCGCGCGCGCTAGCTCCACGGCGTATGGCGCGTCTTCGTTCACCAAGAGGGATGTGGGTCCGCCGCCCCACCGCACGCCGTCTCCCGCGCCGGCAAGAGGACGTATGCCGAAGCGCGTGAGGGCCGAGCCGGGCAAGCCGGCGGTGAGCTGCGCGGCAATGCCGGGCGCGCCCCAAGCTTTGGCATCGAGCCCGGTTCTCAGCACAATCCAGCCAAAAATTGGTCCGTCGAGTGGCAGCGCGCTCGCTTTGGGTCGATACAGACCGTTGCCCAGCCAGCCGACGTCGACCTGTCCTGTTTCGAATGCGCGCAGCGCGTCGGCCAAGTCCGAAGCCCGGCTGAGCTCGATGCGGTCGAGGAATGCCGCTCCGCGCGCAGCGCTCTCGTTGCGTGTCAGAGTGAGGCTGCTACTCCCGAGAGTGGCCTTGAACGCACCGGTGCCGTCTGGCGTCGTGGGCGAAAATCCGCGCGGGACGATTGCCGTCAAAGGATTGGCGAGGGCGCGCGCGAGCGCCTCAGGGCTCGCTTCGGGAACCGATAGCGAAAGCCGATCCTTGCCGTCAGCCAGCGGAGGACGAAATGCGCCGAGCACCGCCGCTCCGCCCGACCCTTGCGTGCGCTTCAACGAAAAAACGACATCGGCCGCTGACAACAGTTTGCCGCGCGCGCTCAGCAGCTCTGGGCGCAGCGTGATGCGCGAGCCCGTTGCCGTGCGCTCGGGCAACGCGCTGGCCAGCGCGGGGTACGGCTTTCCGTTCGCGTCCAAGGCGAACAACGGATCGGCGATCGACGGTGCAAACAAGGCTGACAGCGGATCGTCCGCGGAGTGGGGGTCGATCCCGCCGAAATACAGTGGCAAACGCAGGCGTAGCGTGCCTGCCGTCGGCGTTCGGCCGAGCGCGCGGGCCGAAACGGTCGCGCTCACTGCCGCGAGAAAAGAGCGTCGTCCGAGTGGCTTCACCGAATCAGCCAAATTCCGTCGCCGGTCGCGAGCGCGAGCGGCGCCATGGCTCGACCGTCGCTCGGGCAGATCGCCAGCGCGTCGATGCCGCTCGGCACAGGCACGCGGAGTCGTTCGCGCAGCTGGCCGTTGTCCGTGAGCGTACGCACCAGTAATTGATCGGCGCGCCGATCGAGGCTCGGCGACGAGCTCACGATTTCCGGCAGGCCATCCTCGTCCAAATCGCCGATCGCCACTTGCGCCCCGACGTTGGGCACGATGACTTCGGGTTGCAGTGAGTCGAGCGCGCGTGCGAAGTCCGCGCCGACCGGGCGCGCGACGCGCAACGTGTGCTCTTGCCCACTGCGGTTGGTCAGCGCGCGGCTGTCGAACGCGTCGACCACGTTGCCGAAGTCGACCTCGGCTATCGCGCCCGAGCCTGGGCATGCTCGAGCCTTGCCTTCGTAGCCGATGCCGCTCCGGCGCGTACAACCAGCACCGGGCCACGGCATGAGCGCGTGCCACTTGTGTTCGACCTTCAAGCCGCTCGACAGGTCGAGGGCGTCAGCTCGGTCACTCAAGCCGACCCACAAGCGGCCCGGCTCCGGAACCGCCGATGCCGCAATCGGCTCACGCAGGGGGCTCGCGGCGATGGCCGAGTTTTCACTCCAATTCAAGCTTGCTCGGGCCGTAAACCGACCGTGCTCGAGGCGCCCGACTTGAACGTGGCGGCGACCAACTGTGGCAATTTCGCTCGAGCCATCACCTCGCAAATCGCCACACGCGAGGGCAAGAATGTCGTGTTCCGCCGTTTGTGCCTTGTCGACTCGTGAGACGACCAACGGGATTGCCGGAAACAATGCCCGCAGCTCGGGGTCGAGCGCAGTGGTCGTAAACGTGTGCGCCTTCAACCTGAGTCCGGGGCTCTTGACCCGCTGCCAGAAGTGCCCCGCGCCAGCAAATACATCCGCGCTGACGTCGAGTCGATCTCGAAACAAGGAGACGGTGAGGTAGATCAGCCCGCGCGCAGAGCTCGATACTCGTTGCGCCTGTGGCAGCGTGAGCGGCTCCTTGCTCGCCTGCGCCGAGGCTCCGAGTCTGGTAGCGACGAGTTGTGCCAGTCGCTCACTGACGGCTCCCGGCAAGGCGACGCGGTCGTCTCCCACAGCGGCTGCGGCGACCACCAGCGCCGAGTCAGCATGACCTGCAAGCGAGTCAGCGAGGCGGCAAGCGCTGCGACCGATCGCCGTCGACTCACGATCACACACGGCATTCGAGGACGGCTTCAGTGACGCAGGCTCGGCCTGCGCACGGCTCGTTGAAAGCGTTGCAAGTAACGCGAACCAACCGAATCGGAGGCGGGACATCGAAGAAAGGTGAGGCTAGCGCGGGTCGAGTGCGTGCGGGTCGTACTCCGTGTTTTGTCGGCAAAAACGCAGTGTGTTGCGCGCTTGTCGGGCAATCGGCCGGTCGTTCGCGAGTGTCTCGCCGAGGTTTCGCCGAAAGGTGTGGCTTCTATGATATCCGGTGGAACGACTTGCTGCTCCGTCGTTCCCCCCATTCCCTGTTCGTACTCTCGCTGTGCGCGTTCGTTCTGCTCGGCAGGCCTTCGCGAGCATCGGCGCAGTGCGTGGATGAGGCGCTCAAGCAGCAACTGATCGGTGAGCGCGCCTATCGCGGTGTCGTGCCGCGCCTGATCAAAAAGTCGCTGCGCCACGAGCTGTCCGCCATGGGCGGTTGGTTCGCTGGCGACATCACCGATGGCGCGCCGACCTACGGCGGCGCCTATACTTTCCACTTCACTGAAGATCTCGGTCTCGAGGCCAGCTACCTGCGCACGCGGGAGCACTACGAGATCTTGGACGCGATCGTCGACCGGCAACAGAACCTGGTCGGCATCACTGGCTCCGAGAACAACACCATGCAGTTTTTCATGGGCCACCTGATCTGGTCCATGGCTTACGGCAAGGTGCGTTGGATGGGCGGCGGGATCAGCCGTTACGACTTCTACCTGTCGGTCGGCGCTGGAGCGACGGTCCAGCCATCGGTCACCGGTTTGACCGGTTCTTTTGGCCCAGGCATGAAGTTCTACCTGACCGAATGGCTCGCCCTGCGCTGGGACGTCCGTGACGCCATCCATCAGCAAAAGCGCGTGCAACTCGGTCTGGAAAAGATCGTGAACGACATCACCATCACTGGCGGACTGAGTCTGTTCATTCCTTTTCACAGCTGAGCGCTTCAGCGAACGAAAGAAGCCAGACGTCCGATTGGCGCAGCAGCCAAAGGCATCCGGAGCGTGCTGGAACGCGTGTACCGAACGGTGCGCTGAGCCTCGAAATACCGAATAACCATCGTGAAAGCCGACGGCGGTCCGCGCTTGTCGTCTGCTTCTTTCTGGTGCGGGCGCGTGATAGCGTCGAGAGCGCCATGCGCATCCGCTACGCGTTCCTCGGGGCTCCGCTACTCATGCTGTCCTTCGTGGCTTTGGCGCAACCCAAGCGTGCCGCCAAAGAGCCCGAGGACAAGGCCGCGCCCGCCAAGTCGGAAAAGGCCGACAAGTCGGAAAAGGCCGAACCCAAGTCGGATTCGGCGGCCAGCGGCGGTGATGATCTCGGTGGCCCACCGCCACCCAAGGCTGCTGGCGCGAGTGATTCGAACAAACCTTCGCCGCTGAACCCGGAGGCCAACGAATTTGCAGATGGTGGCAGCCAACCAGCACCTGCGGAGTACGACAAGCTGCTCGGCGACATTGCCACGCTACGGAGCCGCGTTTCCGCGCTCACCACGACACTCTTCGCCAGCAAGGTCCGAGTGGTCGTCGAGACGCGAGGTGCGGAAGCCCGCGTCTCGAACTTCACGGTGACCCTCGACGATGGTGTGGTGTTCTCCGCGCCCGAGCGTTTCTCGGCAGAGGACGAGCGTATCGTTTACGAGCACTCCGTGGCCCCGGGCCACCACGTGCTGGGCGTGGACGTCGAGCGCTTCGATACCCGCAACAAGGAATATCGCACCTGGCAGAGCTCACGCTTTTCGGTCGTGATCCCGGAGAGCAAGCTGGTCGACGCCCACTTGGTCATCCAAGACGCGTCCGACATGGGTAAGGATTTCCCAGACGATCAAGACGGCGAGTACGACCTGCGAGTTCGGCTACGCGCTCGGGTCGTCAAATGAGGGCGATTGCGCTGCACGGCACGCTGCTCGGCGCGCTGCTCGTTTGGAGTGGACTCGCCTTCGCGCAAGCGTCGAAGCCTACCACGCAGGCTGCGCCAGCAGCTCCGGCCGCGCCAGCGGCTTCGGCGCAGGACCCAGCGGCTGATTCCACCCCCAAGCCAGCGGGGGCCGACTCGATCGACACGCGCGGCGCCGCGATGCGCGCGTATCAAGCAGCCCTCGAAAAGCAGAAGCTTGCCGCCGGTGCGGCGCTGAGCCTCCAGCGCATTCGCGACGAACTCGGCTCAATCGAAGAAAAGATCTCTTCAGGGCGCCGGGACGAAGCCATCGGCGATCTGGTGTACATCGTCGAGTCACCGCGCTTCGACCCGTTCAAGAACTCGGACGAGGGCCGGGCCGCCGTGTACTGGTTGGGTGACGCGCTCGGCCGAGGCGGCGCGTATCAGCCGGCGCGCGGTTACCTCACCCAGCTCCTGACCGGTTCGCCTAGCGACATTTGGTATCGGCGCGCAGTGCACAGCTTGGTCGACCTCGCACTGGAGAGCGACGAACCCGAGCTGATGCTGGCCGACTTGAAAGGCGTCGCTGCTGGCGCACCCGACGAGGTGTCCGGTGACGTCGCGTATTTGACGGGTCGTGTCGCAGAGCTGCAGAAAAAACCGGACGACGCTGTGCGCGCCTACGCAAGCGTTTCCGAGAAGTCGCGTTTCTGGGCGCAGGCCACCTACCTCTCGGGCGTGATCGCGGTCGAGCGCAAGGATTACAAACAGGGCGAGGCGCTGTTCTGCAAAGTGGCCGACCCCAAACAGACCCCGAAAAAAGCCGCGCTCTTCGGCGGCTCGGACTTCTTCCGCGTGCGTGACTTGGCGCGCCTGGGTTTGGGGCGCGTGGCGCACGAACAGTACCGTTTCGACGACGCGCGCTACTACTACTACTTGGTCCCGCACGACTCCGACAATTTGCCGGAAGCGCTGTACGAGACCGCGACGACTCGCTACGAAGCCAAAGACTACGATGGCGCGCGCGACTCGATCGACGAGCTGAAGCGTTTGAAGCTCGAACACGGCTATCAGGACGAGACGTACATCCTCGATGCATACATCGATCTGGCCACCTGTCGTTTCCCGCAAGCCGACGCCAAGCTGAATGCATTCCTCAAGCGCTACGATCCGGTGCGCGATGCAGCCCGCCAGCTCAGCACGGACGACGTTGCGATCCAGAAGCTGGTCGGTGCAGTACGCACCAATGCTGACCCGGCCAGCGCCGGCCTCGGCGTATCGGAGGAAACTGCGCGCTCGCTCGGTGCCTTGGTGCGCATGGATGCCGCGTATGGTCGAGCCGCTCGAAGGCTCGCCGAGCTGGATCACCAGCAGAGCGGGCTTCGTCGTGCCATGGGCGATCTCGACACCGCGACACAGCGCCTGGCCTCTCCGAAATCGCTGCGTCCGCAGTCGAGTGAAGGATTGGGCCAGACCGAGCTCGACAAGGTCGAGCGCATCGAGAGCCAAATTACCGAGCTGAAACGGCTGTTGCGCGAGGCGGATCGCGCTTCGAACGGCAAGCCGAGCGCGGAGCTCGACGCGCTGAAGAAAGAGCTCGAAAGCTTGCAGATCCGCGCCCGTGCGGCGCGCGCAGCATTGCCCTCCAAGAGCGGAGCGGTCGCTCAAAAAGGTGAGGACCTCGCGGGGCTCTTGGCCGCCGACCGCGAACGAGCCACGCTGCTTTACAACGAGGCGCAGATATTACGCGTCGCGGTCGAAGCTCAGGAACTCGCGTTGGCCAAGGATACGCTCACTCGGCTCGACCGCAGACTCTCGCGCCTGCTCCGTCGCGCTCGACTCGGACGCATCGAAACCGTCCTCGGCAAAAAGCGCTCGCTCGAAATCGAAGTCGAAGCGCTCTCTCAAGGCCTGCTCCCCCAAACCATCATCGACTCGCTCGACGCCGCCCGCTACCTCGGTGACGACGAAGAATACTGGCCGTTCGAAGGCGAAGATTGGTCCGACGAATACGTCGGCGGTGAAAACCTGAAATAGGCGGGTAGCGAAAAGCAGCCAGGGTGCCTCGAAGCGGTCGATCGTTCCCGCGCCCTCATGCAGCAGGCAATGTGGTTCGCTGGCGGCGGCTCCAGCGTTTTGCGGCCCAGAGCAGCAAACTGGCCGGCAGCACGATCAAGAGCAACACTGGCAATACGAAGCCAACTAGGCGGATCCCGCCGCTCACCAGGTCGGCGCTCAGGCTCAGAGCGTCGGTCCAAGCCCGGCGAACCGTGTCTGAGATGTCGTTGCTGCCCAGGGCGATTTTCGGCACGGCGGTGCTCAAGTGCACGGTCAGCGTGGAGAACGCGCTCTCCTTTTCCAGCAAGCGCTCTCGACCTTCCATGCGTTCGATTTCCAAGCGCACCTCGGCGAGTGCTCTCTGTACTTCCATCGCGTCTTTGACGCTGCCGGCGCGCTTCAGGAGCTCGAGATACTGCTGTTCGAGTTGCTTCTGACTCGCGGTGCGAGCGGCGAGGTCCACGTATTCATCGGTGACGTCATCGCTGGTGATGCGTTCCGAGCCGACGCCGCGGCCGAGACGTTTGATCTCGGCGATCGTGCTCGTGAGTTCCGCTTGGGGGACGCGAACCGTGACGGTGACATTCACATCGACCGCAGAGCCGTTCTGGGTGTTGCGGATTGCGCTGACCACGTAGCCGCCGTGCTGTTCGGCGAGCCGTTCGATCGCCGTTTGAGTCGTACCCGGCAGGTCGACTTCGAGCTCCAGTTCGGCTTGGCGGATGATTTTACGCTTCGTAACGTCTGGTTTTGCGTCGAGCGGGCTCTGCGACGCGGCAGAATTCGGCCCTGTGGCGGTCGCGGCCAGGCCCGCGGAAGCGCGGCCGGTGTTGCTGGCCGGAGCGGGAGGCGCTTCATCGTTCGCGCAGCCCGTGATGACGCCGAACGCCAGCAAAAATGCGACTGTGAGCGAGCGTTGCTGGTTGGTCATGCCCGTAGAACGCCTGTGGCGCTCGTCTGCTTACAGTTGCGGTATCGCCGTCCCTGAAATGCGGTATGCCCACGAGGGCGTGAAGTCTCGGCAGCACCTTGGGCGAGTTTGGCGGCTGTTTGGCCTGCTCGTCGTGGCGTGGTCGTGTTCCGGTTGTTTGGGCGCGCGGATCGTCTATTACAACCGGCCGACGCTCGCGAGCGTGCGCAACTTCGACAATCGCGCCGTGCGCCCGTCGAATGCGCCGCTGCCGCTGCCCCGCAGCGATCGCGAAGCACGATTTCCGCTGGATGGAACCGAGCTCGCGAGTTTTGGCTCGCTCGAGGGACTGCTCGCGCAGGCAGAGACGCGAGCGTTTCTGGTGATTCATCGAGACCAGCTGGTTTACGAACGCTATTTCCGCGGCGTATCCGAACATACGCTCTTGCCAGGCTTCTCGATGAGCAAGACCTTCGCTGCAGCGCTGGTCGGACGCGCCTTGAGCCAGGGGGTGCTCGAATCCCTGGATCGCCCCGTGACCGACTACATTCCCGAACTGGCTTCAGCGCCCGGGTATCGCGCGGTCACGCTCGACCAACTGCTGCGCATGACCTCCGGCATCGATTTCAACGAGGAGTCGCTAGCCGGTGCGAAGTTCTATTACAGCACCGATCTCCGCGATCAATTGTACTCCTACGACGTCAAGTGGCGCCCCGGTAGCCACTATCTGTACGGCAGCGTGAACATCCAGCTGTTGTGGGATGTCTTGCATCGAAGCCTCGGTGGCGAAACGGTCGCGCACTATTTCGAACGCGCATTCTGGCGACCAATCGGCGCCGAACAGCCAGCGTCTTGGTCGCTCGACAGTGAATCGAGCGGGATCGAGAAGTTCTTTGGCGGTTTCAACGCCACCGCGCGCGACCAAGCGCGTCTGGGGCTCTTGTTCTTGCACCGCGGTTCGATCAACGGGCGGCAGATCCTGCCTTCCGCTTGGGTCGAGCGCGCGCTCACGCCCGATCCGATTGCGGGTTGGGTGCACACCACCGACGGCTGGGTACGGCGCGGTGCGTATCAATGGTTCTTGACGCGTGATGGTCGGGGCTACTTCGCCAAAGGCTACAATGGTCAATACGTGTTCGTGGTTCCAGCCCGGCATGCCGTGTTCGTGCGCTTCGGCGAAGGCTACGCGAACGTCGATTGGCCCGCGTTGTTTCTACGCCTAGCCGACAGCTTCGGAGACTGAGCCTAGCCAAAAGCGCGCGCCGAACGGTGTTTCGCGTCCTTTTGCTCGTGGTGCCGAGGAGAGCCGGTGTAGGAGTTGTGCGGACGTTGCTTCGAGCGCGCTCGAGCGGCTATCGTCATGAGTCGGGGCCTCCGGCTCTTCGACCGATGACGCACACCATCCATCGTCCGAGCTTCCGAGGCGCGTTCCGCGGCGGAGCCGTGCTGCTGTTGCTCTCGTTTGCATCGGCGTCTGCTTTTGCCCTGGAGTCGGGCGAACCGCCGACCATGGCCGGCGAGAGCGCTCACATCAAGCCGGCGGGTGAGCGCGCGCTCGGCACGCAAGAGCGACCGACCATCAAGAAGAAGGCCGCCGAACAAGCGCGTGAGCAACGCGGTTATCGAGTCAGCCTGCAGATCCCCGAAGCGCTGCGCAAGACGCTGGCCCAAAAGATCGATCGCCGCATTCAGCGCAACCTGATCCAGGAGAAGAAGCTGCGCGTCGAGGCGATGGCGCTGCTCACGAAGTTCATCGATGAGTCGCCGGAGGGCTCCAATGAAATGCCCGAAGCGCTGCTGCGCATGGGCGAACTCGAATGGGAAGATGCGCGCGATACCTTCCTCGAGGGATTCCAGAAGTGGGAAGCGCTGCCGCCCGAGCAACGCGCCGAGAAGGACCCACCGACGCCGAACTACGCCAAGGCTCGCGCGCGTTTTTTGCGGGTATTGAAGAACTACAAGAGCTTCAATCAATACGATCTGGCCCTGTACGTCGACGGCTTCTTGGCCAACGAGGAAGCCAAATTCGACGAATCACTCTCGCGCTTCAACAAGATCATCGAGTGGTTCCCGAATAGCCGTTTCATTCCCGACGCGCACATGGTGCGTGCCGAGTACGAGTTCACCAAAGAAGCTCCGAACTACGAGACCGCGTTCAACGAGTACGAACAGGTCCTGAAGTACAAAGACAGCGAGCTTTACGATTTGGCGATGTTCAAGAGCGCGTGGACGCTCTGGCGCCTGGGCAAGCCGGAGGAAGCGGCCAAGCGTTTCTTGATCGTATTTCAGGCGACCGACACGCAAACCAACAAGGTTTCTGCCAAGCGCAAGGACGAGCTCGACGAACTCCAGAACGAAGCGCTCAAGAACTTGGTGGCGGTCTTCGTCGAAGACGAAAACAACCGCGCCGAGGACATGTACCGCTTCCTGACCAAGGCAGGTGGCGACAAGTTCGCTGGCAAGATCGTGCGCGCTTTGGCGGAAGCGTTCTACGAGCAGGCGCAATACGAGCGTGGCATCGAAGCGTACCGATTGCTGCTCAAGCTCGAGCCCACCAGCCCCGAAGCCTACAAATTTCAGCTTCAGATTGCCCAAGGTCACTCGACGCTCGAAAATTGGGCGGCGCTCGAGGAGGACTACAAACTCAGCGTGCGCGACTACGTGGCGCCGGAAACGGTGCAGGGCAAGCCCAAGACGCCGCCCTCCGCCTGGGTTCGCGCACAACGCGCGGACGAGCTAGCGGCGGCCGAGAAAGCGACCGAAAAACAGCTGCGCGAAGACGCAGTCGGACTCCACGCCAAGGCGCAAGCCGACAAGGTGAGCAAAGCCGAGTTTCAAGGCGCGGCGAACCTGTACAAGGTTTATCTGAGTCGCTTCGGTTCGCGTCCGGAAGCGTACGAGGTGAATTACAACCTCGCCGAGATCTACTTTTATCGGCTCGAGAATGCGACGGGCGCGGCCGAAGCGTACATGGCCGCGGTGCGTCTGAATCCGAAAGGCCAATACTCACGCACCGCGCTGTACAACGCGCTGGCCGCGCTCGAAGTCGCGCGCGCCGCCGAGTTCGACGCAGCCAAGGCCGCCGGCAAGAAGCCCGAAGAATCGCCCACGGACAAGCAGCTGACCGAGGCGATGGAGCTCTACATCAAGAACTACCCGGATGATAAGCAGATCCCCGAGCTGCTCTTCCGGCAAGGCAAGCTCTATTACGACTATCAGGTGTACGATCCCGCAGTGCGTCAGTGGGGGCTCTTGCTCGAGAAGTACCCAAACAGCAAATACGCGGTCGGCGCGGGCGAACTCATCCTCGACTCTTTCAACAAGAGCAAAGACTACGGGAACATCGAGACTTGGGCGCGGCGTCTGAAGACGACGCCCGCCTTTCAAGCCCCCGCCCAGCAAACTCGCTTGAACGCTCTGATCGTCGTGGCCGTGTTCAAGCAGGGCGAGCAGCTGAGCGAGCAGGGGGACCACGCCAAGTCGGCTGCGGCGTATCTGCGTGCGGCCTCGGAATTCCCGAAGGAGCCGCGCGCCGCGCAGGCGGCGGTCAACGCCGAGGTCGAGGCCAAGCGGGCAGCTGATCTGGAGACGATGTCGGCCGCTGCCGCGGTCCTGATCAAGGACCACCCGCAGCGGGAAGAAGCCGCGCAGGGCGTTTGGATTGCGGCCACCACCTTTCAAGAAGTCGGGCTATTCAGCAAAGCGGCTGATTATCACGCGACGATTGCCGACAATTGGCCGAAAAGCGAGCATCACAAGGACGCGGCCTACAACGCGGTGCTGCTACGCACGACCGTGGGCGAGCACGACAAGGCGATCGAGAGCGGACAGAAGTTCCGCGAGTATTACCCGCGCGACGAGTCCGCCGACGAAGTCATCTTCTTGATGGGCAAGGCTCACGAGAAGGCAGGCAAGAAGAAAGAGGCGGAGACGCTCTACGACCAATACTCGAAGAACGCGCGCAGTGTGAATGGTCAGATCGAAGCCTTGGTGCGGCTCGCGGGTGTGAAGTCGGACGACGAGCGCGGCGCTTCGGCGGCGCTCGATCGCGCGATTCACATCTATACCCAGCGCAAGAATCAGCTGAGTGATCGCGGTAAGTACTACGCGGCAAAGGCTCGCTACATGCAGGGTGAGGCTGTGCTCGCCAAATACGAAGCCGTGAAGATCGAGGGCGACGTCAAGCAGCTCAAACAACGCTTGAAGCAAAAGAGCGAGCTATTGAAGAAGGCCGCTGAGACCTTCTTGGGGACCGCTGAAATGGGCGTCGCCGAGTGGACGACGGCGGCGCTGTACCAGATTGGTTTCACCTACGAGTCCTTCTCGAAAGCGCTGCTCAACTCGCCGCCACCGGACAAGCTGAGCGATCAGGAAAAGGAGCTGTACAAGCAATCGATCGACGAGTTCGTCGTGCCGATCGAAGAGCGCAGCTTGGAAGCGTACGAGAGCGGTTGGCAGAAGGCGATCGAGCTCGGCATCTTCAACTCTTGGACCGCCAAGATGCGTGAAGCGCTCGGCCGCTTGAACTCCGAGCTCTACCCGCCGCTCAAAGAAACAGGCTTCAAGTTGCGCTCGCGTGGCAACAGCGCCATGCCCGCGTTGATCGACGGGACGCGCCGCACGCAGGCGGGGGGCAGCGAAAAGTTCTTGATCGCAGGCGGTTCCGGCGGCGCAAAAGGCGCCAAAGCCGACAAACCGAGCCCGGGCGACAAAGCCGAGCCGGCAAAGGCAGGTAAGAAGTGAAGCGTTTGCACTCGCTTGCGGCGTTGCTGTCGCTCGGCCTTGCGCTAGCTGGCTGTGGAGGCACTCAAAAAAAGGCGGAGATCCCAGCGCAACCACCCGCCAATCCCCAAGCTTTGGGGAAGATGGTGCAGGGCGTTCAGTCGGCGAAGGACGCGAGCGGCAAGGATCGCGCGATTCAACTGCTGCGTGATGCCGTCGCGGGCGATCCGGGGCTTTGGGAAGCGCACTACAACTTGGGCGTCTTGCTGGCAGACAAGGGCGATCTCAAGGCCGCAGAGCGCGAACTCGCTCAGAGCGCCAAGCTTGCCCCCAACGCCGAGGACGTGGCGGTGGCCCTGGCCGAAGTGCGCCGACGCCAAGGTGACGCGAGCGGAGCGATCGATGCGCTACAGCCGTTCGTGAAGCAATTCCCCGACGCCAAGGTCGCGCCGATCGCGCTCGTCACGGCGCTGCGCGAAGGCGGAAAAGTGAAGGAGGCCATCGAGCAGGGCCAGCGCGTACTCGTTTATCATTCGAGCGATCCGTACGCGCTCAGTGAACTTTCGCTCTCCAACGTCGAACTCGACGAGATCGACACCGCCGAACTCCTGATCGAAGAGGCGCTCAAGGCCGACGAAAAGTCCGCCGTCGCCGAGCGCACCGCGGGCCTCATCTCCCTGCGCAAAGGTGACGACGCGGTTGCTTTCAAACACTTCCAGCGCGCTAGCGAGCTCGATCCCAAAGATACGACTGCGCGGCTCAACATCGGTACGGTGCTCTTGCAAGCAGGCGTGTACGACAAGGCCGCGCAGGAGTTCCGAGCGGTGCTTGCGGTCGAACCCGAAAGCACGGACGCCATGTTGGGGCTCGCTGCGGCCCGCCGTGGGCAGGCCAAAAAGGACGACCAATCGGGCTTTCTCGAGGCGGAGAAGCTGCTCAAGGGCGTGCTCGAACGTGAGCCGAAGAACGTGGACGCCACCTTCAACTTGGCGATTTTGTACTCGGACTACCTCAAACGTCCGGGCGATGCGACGCCGCTCCTGCAGCGCTTTCTCGACGACGCGCCCAAGAATCATCCCGGGCGTCCCGAGGCCGAGCGGCTAATGTCCGGCGTACAGGCCGCCAAGAAGTAGACCCAAGCTCTCAGGCGCGATCGCCTGGGCGAGGTGATACAGGAATTGAAACGAGGTCGGAATCCGCTCACGCCGATCGCATAAACCTTGCAATCCCAGCCCCGATGTTGACAACGTCGCGGCCGATGCCTGGTCCGAAATCCAAACTTCCAGCGATATTGTCGCTGGTGGCCGCGCTGCTCGGCCTGCTCTTCGCTTCGAACTCGACGCTGGATTACGCCAAACACCTCGATCGCCGGCTGCACGACGTCCATTGCAGCTTCATCCCGGGCGCGCGGGCGACCTCCGAGGCCGAAGCCTGTCGCGTGGCGATGTACAGCCCCTACTCGGCACTGTTCAAAGAGCAGTATTGGGGTGGGATCCCCATCTCGCTGTTCGCGCTGGGCGCCTTCGCGTTCTACGCCTCGTTCGCCGTGTACCTGCTCGTTTACGGGTCGCGTGCGCCCAAACGAGCGCTGCGCTTCTTCGGCGTGGTCAGTGTCTTCCCCTTGTTGGTGTCGTTGATCATGTTCACCATTTCGGTGACCAAGCTCGGAACGGTCTGTAAAACCTGCGCGGGGATCTACATTTCGTCAATCCTGCTCGCTGTGGCTGGAGCAATGGCGTTCCTCTCGGCCAAAGACGAGGCGCCTGACGAGCCGCGCGCGGTGGTCGGCCCGGCGTTGCCGCTGATCTGGCTCGTCTCGCTGGGCGCGATCGCGCTCATGCCGGCTTTGGTCTACGCGGCCAGCGCCCCTGACGAGCGGCCGTACCTCACCAAGTGCGGAGAGCTGAAAGTCGCCAAAATCAAGAACGACGAGTTCGTGAAGGTGACGACGGCGCGTCCGATTCAACCTACGCTCTTGTTCGAGGATCCATTGTGTCCTACGTGCAAGGCGTTTCACGAACGGCTGGTCGCCGAGAACGTCATCGAGAAGCTCGATATCAACCTGGCGCTCTTCCCCCTGGACAACGAATGTAACTGGATGCTCGATCAGGCGCTCCACCCAGGTGCGTGTATCGTCTCCAAAGCGGTGCTGTGTGGCGGCGTGCAAGCCCGCGCGGTGCTCGAGTGGGCGTACGAAGAGCAAGAGTACCTGTCGCGCGCCGGCAAGCAGGGCCCGAACGTCCTGCGTGCGGCGATCAAACAGCGCTGGGGTGACGTGATGCTCAAATGTGTGGATGATCGAAAGACCGACACGCGTTTGAACAATCACCTCCACTACGCCTCCGACAACAACATTCCGGTCTCCACACCGCAGATGTACCTCGGCACCCGCCGCGTGTGTGACGAGGATACGGACTTGGGGTTGCGCTTCACACTCGGCCAACTGGCTCCCGAGGTGCTCAAATGACTCAACCATTCAAGCCTCCGCCTGCGGCCGGCGCGGCGGTCTCGAAGGTTCCCGCAGCCGGCCTGGCGGGTTTGGCAAGCGGCGTCGTATTCGTGCTCGGCAGTGTTTTGGCCGTGCGCTCGTGGGTCTCCGGTGCCGCCGAGCGCCTCACCACGCCCGAAGCCGAAAAGCCCAAGGTCGCGGTCGCGGATCAGTCCGAGGTTGGCTACTGCACGCCACAATTCAAAGAGGTGCTGGAGCGCGTGCTGCACTCTTGCGGTCTCGGTGGTGAATCACGCCGCGGGTGCCAGCCCGCGGACGTGAAGACGTTCGCGTCGATCAGCGACGAGGACTTCAACGCACTCTTTACCCCGTTGAAGGATCGCGGCGCGGTGGTGATGTTCGACGAAGGCGAGGACAAGCTCGACGAGTCAGCCAAGAAGCTGCTCGAAGACAAGTGGTTCGCGCGCCGCGGCGCGCGTTACTTCTTCGTCGTCGCCCGCGCCTCGAAGAGCGGCAACCAGGCCAAGAATCGCGCGCTCTCGCATCGCCGTGCCAACTCGGTCATGTTTCACTTGAACGAGGTCGCGAATGACCCGGAAATCGAGTCGAAGGTCGGGCTCTTGTGGTTGGGGAACGAGTTTGCACAACTGTCCAAGGACTATTGTTCCTGGCCGAGCTCGCGCGGCGACCTCAAATGTGACGAAGAAGCCATCAACCGGAGCGCGTTCGTATCATGGGTAGACTGCCGACTCTGAGTTTCGCGCTGGGCCTGGCTCTGCTGAGCCTGTGCGCTTGCGATACGGTGCCGCAGAAGGACGCGCCGATGGCCACCAACGAGCGCAGCCAAGCCATCACTCAAAAAGGACCGGCTACGCTGAGCTCGCCGGCCACCATCGCCGTCAAGGCAAGCGAGCCCGCCGCGCCGAAGAAGCCTCGCTCGCTGTGCGGAGGCAAGCTCACGGAAGGCCGCGCACTGCCGAAGAAGCACGTATCGCGCGCGGCAGCCAAGGGTGCACCCGAGCTGTCCGAGTCGTTGGCCGTCGGCGGCGGTAAATGGACGTGGATCAACTTCTGGGCTGCCTGGTGCGCCCCTTGTAAGGAGGAGATCCCACGGCTGCTCGGATTCGAGCAAAAGCTCCAGGCGACCGGCGCCTTCCGGCTCTCGTTCGTATCGCTGGACGACGACGAACGCCAACTGCACGACTTCTTGGATAGCCAACCGAGCACTGGCTTGCATGCGAGCTACTGGCTCAAAGAAGGCAACGAACGTGAAGACTGGCTCAAGTCAGTCGGACAAAACCCGGACGCCCCGCTGCCCTTCCACTTGCTGGTCGACCCCAAGGGCAAGGTCCGCTGCGCCATTCAAGGTGCGGTGGAGGATGCCGATTTTGCGGAAATTTCCGGTATCGTCTCCGCGCACTGACATGCCTGGCCTGGCTGGAATCGCGTCCCACATTTCTGGAAATGGGTCCCACATTCCTGGAAATCCGTCCCACATTTTCTGGTAGCGGTTTCACATCGTGGTCATCAGGCAGCCGAAATCGGCTGCCTGCGCGCTGAGCGCGCCTTTCTTCGTGCTCCGTCGCTAGGACTTGTCTACTCTGCGGCCGACAAATGGCTGGACGCACCGACATCGCTGAAGTGGCTCGGCACGCTCGTGTCTCGAAGAGCACCGTATCCCGGGTCATCAACGGCGGATATGCCAGCGCCGAGGTCAAGGCACGTGTCGCCAAGGTCATCGCCAAGCTCGGCTACACGCCCTGGACTACGGCGCGGAACTTCTCGCTTGGCCGCGCGGGGTGCTTCGGACTCGTCATGGAGTCCAGCCAGAGCGAGTGGATCACGCAAATCCTGGGCGGCATCGAGGAAGAGCTCACGGCCAAACACATCTCGCTGCTCGTCGGCAGCTTGGTACTCAAGGGCACCTACGACTCGACGACAGTGCTGTCCTGGATCAAAGAGCGCCGGGTTGACGGGCTGATCTTCGCGCGGCCCGGTCGTCGTGAACGTACGCTGGTCGAGACGGCACGCAAGGCCAAGGTCTCTTTGGCGTTGATCACGCCGGACGAGAGCTTCAAGTCGGGCGCCGTGTTGCGTAGCAACAACGTCGAAGCGGGCCGCGAGATCGCCGACCACTTGTACGAGCTCGGACACCGCCGGATTGCGTTCTTGGGCGGCCCGAAAGAATCACTCGATAGTCAGCAACGCTTCGAAGGCCTGGAAAATGGCTTGAAAGCGAAGAAGGTCAAGCTGCTGCCGAGCAACGTGACCTTCGCACCGCGCTATCACGCCGAAGAAGGCAAAGCCTACGCCGAGCGTTGGTTGAAGATCGCGCGCAACCGCGCGCCCACGGCCGTAGTGCTGGCCAACGACATCATGGCGCTGGGGTTCATGCGCACGCTGCACGCGCAAAGCGTCTCGATTCCGGGTGAAGTCTCCGTGGTCGGCTTCGACGACATTCCGGCGGCGAGCCTGTTCTGGCCAGGTCTCACCACGGTGCGCCAGCAACTGCGGGTGATGGGCGCCGCAGCTTGTCGCACGTTGCTCACCGCCTTGCTCGAAGAACAACCCGAACGATCCGTGCTCGATTTTCCGATGGACCTGGTCGTTCGCCAGAGCACGGGGCCAGCCCCGCGCGCCGCCGTGCCGTGAGCGCGCCATTCGCCGGCCCGACGCTCGAGCTCCCCGGGCAGCTCAAACGCGGCTTGCAAGCAGGCCATCCGTGGGTCTACCGCGACCACGTTCCGCGCGGATTTCAGGCCGCGTCAGGCACATGGGTCAAGATTCGAGCCGGTAACTTTTCGGCCTTCGCGCTGTGGGACGAGAGCTCCAAGATTGCTCTGCGCCTATTTTCGGAGCGGGGCGTGCCCGACGCGGACTGGGTGCGTCAGCGCGTCGCGACCGCGCTCGAGCTGAGGCGCTCGCTGCTCGACGAAAAGACATCGGCCTATCGCCTGCTGTACGGGGAAGGGGACGGCCTCCCCGGTTTGACGGTGGACGTGTACGGCCCGTTTGCGGTGATCGTCACCTATGCCGATTCGCTCGACGTGCTCGTGCCGTGGGTGGTGCGTGCTTTGGTCGAGCTGCTGAAGTTACAGGGCGTCGTGCGTCGTGCTCGGGTCGCTGACGGCGAACCTCCCAAGCTGGAGGCCCTTCACGGGCGGCTCCCGCCGCGAGATCTAATCATCGCCGAGCATGGCCTGCGCATGCACGTGGATTTGTTTGCGGGTCAGAAGACCGGACTATTCCTGGATCACCGAGAAAATAGGCGTTTTATCGGTGATCTGTGCGCGGGCAAGCGGGTGCTGAACCTGTTCTCGTACACCGGCGCGTTCTCGCTGTATGCCGCGCGCGCGGGGGCCGCGAGCGTGACCAGTGTCGATCTCTCGCAACCCGCTGCGCGCGCCGCTCGCGGCAACTTCGAGCTCAACGGTCTCGACCCCGAGCAGCACGAATTCTTGGCCGAAGACGTGTTCGCTTTTCTGGAACGGACGCGCCAAGCCGGCGTCAGCTACGATGTGGTGATCTGTGACCCGCCGAGCTTCGCCAACTCGCGCGATCAGCAAAAAAATGCCCTGCGCGCGTACGTCGGCGTGAACAGCTCCGGATTACGCGTGCTCGAGCTGAACGGCATCTACGCCGCCGCGAGCTGCACCGCACAGGTGAGTAGTGACGCTTTCCGTGGTGTTTTGGCCGAGGCTGCGGTCAACGCCAAGCGCCGGCTGCAGATCTTTCACGACGCCGGGCACGCCGCGGATCATCCGATTTTCGCGGGTCACCCGGAAGGGCGCTACTTGAAGTTCATGGCCGCGCGGGCCCTGCCGATCCCGTGAGCGCGCTTCACGCCCAGGCGCGGCGCGTGTCGTTGAAGCTCGAGACCAGGTCGTGCGCGCCGCTCTGACGCGCCACCTGGATCGCTTGCTCGATGTAGCCGATGGCCTCCGTCTCGCGGTGCCGGCCATGGGCCACGTGCGCCAGCGCCGAGAGCACGCGCGCGCGATCGGTGCCGCTCGGTCCCGCGACATCCAATGCCTCACGCAGCACGCCTTCCGCGTCGGCGAAATTGCCGGCGCGAGTCAGTGACGCGCCCAGCTTCCGCCCGAAGATCAAAACGGCGCGCAGCGGATCATCGAGCTCACCACGTGATATCTCCTGGCGCGCGATTTCGAGCCCGCGCCGCAGAGCCAGCACTTCCGTGGCTGCATCGCCACGCGCGGTCGCGCGATCGGCGACCTGCTCGAGGAGCAGCAGCGCTTGGAAGGAGTCACCCGCATAGTAAGCGTGTTGTGCGCGCGCTTCGATCGGCGCGCTGATGCGTTCGCAGGCCCGCAGGGCCTTGGCGTGAAGCTCCTTGCGCGCGGTCGCCGGAACGCCCGAGAGCACGATCTCACGCAGCAGTGGGTGCGAGGTGGAGACGCGACCCGCCTCCAGCTCGATCATCCCGGCCCGCTGCAGGTCAGTGAGCATGCCTTCCAGGTTGTCCGTCTTGGGCAGCAGCTCGAGCAGCGTGTCCGGTCGCATTTCGTCGCCGATCACCGACAACGCTTGCAAGGTGCGACGCGCGTTGGGTTCGAGCGTATCGACTCGGAGCGCGATCAAATCCGCGAGCCGGCTCGGCGGATCGCTGCCGCCTTCCTGCGAATAGCGCAGCACCTGCTCGATATACATCGGCAGAACGCCCTTCGCGTCCTCCGCCACCGAGCGCGGCCCACTGCGACCGGGCCGCAGCAAGCGTGATACGGCTGGCGGTGGCAAACCGCCCAGAACACGCGCTGCGGCGTCCGCACCCCAGCCGGCTTCGAAGCCCGGGATGTGCGTCGCGATCAACAGTGCTGAGCACGCCGGCGGTTCCCCCACGACGTCCGCGAACGCATTTCGGCTCGGGCCGTCGATGCGATAGATGTCGTCGATCGCGAGGATCACGCGTTGCTTGCCCGCGCGACGCGACGCGGTGAGCAGGGCCCAGCGCAACGCCTCCGCCAGCGCGTGACGCCGTTGCGCTGGTGAACGGATGTCCTGACGAGTGGGAGCTCCAGAGAATACTTCGGTCAGACCCGAAGTCGCATCCGAACTCGCACCCTCGAAGCGTCGATCATCGACCGCGTCCGGACCGAGCTGTGAAAGCTTTCGAATCGCTTCGCGCAGAGCGTAATACGCAACCTCGGCGTAGAACGGATCGGGACCCGTGAGCACGGTCAGATCGCCCTCGGCGCGGGCGCGACCGAGCAGCTCTCGCAACAGGCGCGTCTTTCCGGCGCCGGGTTCACCGACCAAGCGCGCGCCGACCAGGCTCCCGCGCACTCGCTGCCTGCGGTCCTCGAGCCAATTCAGATCTTCTTCGCGAGCCACGAGTGGCAGCGGCAACTGCGGTAGCGTCGGATTTTCGGGGATTCCGCTGCGAAGCGGCAGGCGTGCGCCGCACTCGAGGCAGAATTTGGCCATCGGCACCAGCGAACCGCACGAGCCGCAGGTGATGCCGCCCAAGAGCGAGTTCGGGGCCAGGCTCGTGCGCTGCTCGGGTCGCACGCTCTCGGCCAAAGCCAAGGCGCTCTTCAACGCATCGGCGAACTCCGTGGCATCCTGATAGCGTTTCTTCGCGTCTTTCGCGAGCGCCTTGAGTACGACGTCGACGAGCGGCTCCGGGATATTGCGCTCGGGTGCGACTTGGCGCGGATCAGGCACCGGGATCGTGAGGTGCATCATCACGACCTGCGTCGGGCTATCGGCTTCGAACGGCAGACGTCCGGTCAGCAATTGAAACAGCACCACGCCGACCGAATACAAGTCACTGCGGCCGTCGATGGCATCACCGCGGCCCTGCTCGGGCGCCATGTAATCCGGCGTCCCGCAGACGATGCCGGGGCTGGTCACGCTCGGGCTCTGCGCATCGGCACGCAGCTTGGCGAGCCCGAAGTCCACGACTTTGACGAAATCGCCCCCGCGGCGGAGAGGCTCGAGGATCACGTTTTCCGGCTTGAGATCGCGATGCACGATACCGAGTTCGTGCGCTTCACTGAGCGCCGCCAGCGCTTGCCGCAGTACGTCGACGATGCGCGAGAAGGGCAACGGCCCTTCTTCGTAGGCGACCCGAGCCAGGTCCTTGCCGCGCAAGAACTCCATCACCAGGTACGGTTGCCCGTCGTCGGTGCGACCGAAGTCGAACACGGCGATGGAGTTGGGATGGTTCAGTTGACTCGCCGCGCGCGCTTCGGTCATGAAGCGTAACGCCGAATTTTCATCGGACAGCAAGTGCGGGTGGATGATCTTGACCGCGACCGTGCGCCCGAGCGCGGCCTGCTCGGCGCGGTACACGCGCCCCATGCCGCCGACGCTGATCAGATCCAGGATGTAGTAGCCGCCAGGCAGCGACTTGCCGACGAACTTGTCGTCGGTCGTCGAACCCATGGTTCCGACTGGAAAGCCGCACGCTGGGCAGTACTGGTGCTCTGCGTTGCAGGTTGACCCACAGTGCGGGCAGATTCGACTAGAGGCTTGTGCTGCTGACAACCAATGACTCCGGAGGCGGCCCGCGTCCCTGCGCTCGCGGCCCGGCCGAACTTTCGTATAGGGTGGCCATTCTAAGCCAGCGTTGCCTCCGCAAACTAGTCTTGTCCCTCCGGATCGCCAAGTCGGCTCGGGGTGCGAGCAGCCCCGACCTTTCGGCAGGCTTCCCCGCACCGGGCCGTCGCCCGATTCCCCCTTGGTCCCGTGCGGCCCGGTTCCGCAAAAGTGCGCCAGAAAGTGCTCCGTCTCGGGCGAGTGCGCTAGGATTTGTGCTCGATGGTTCCCGCACGCGTCCGGCTCGGCGATCTCCTGGTCGAGGCTCAGATTGTCAGCCGGGCTCAGCTCGAAGAGATCCTGGTCGCGCAGAAGCACGACGGGCGGCGGATTGGCACGATGCTGGTCGAAGCCGGGCTCGTCACCGAAACCCAGGTCACGCAAATCCTGAGTCAGCAGCTCAGTGTGCCTTGGGTCTCGCTCTATCACATCGATTTTTCGCGTCAGCTGTTGAACCTGGTTTCGCACGAGCTGGCGGAAAAGTATTGCCTGGTCCCGATCTTCGTTCGCCGCGTCCGTGCCTTGGGGGAAACGTTGTACGTCGCGATGGACGATCCGAGCGACGAGACTGCGCAGCGTGAGGTTTCGCAGTGGGCGGGGCTCCCCGTGCGCGCAATGATCGCGCCACCGACGGACATTCGCTCCGCCATTCGCGTCTACTATGGGGTCGGCAAAGATACGGCTTCGCTCTCGGAAGCGGTCGCCGAGGTCGACGCCGAGAGCGCGGCAGGGGCTCGCGCACAACAAGCCGTCCCTCCCACGCCACCGTCCGCGGTCAAGCGCGGCGCAGAACCGACGAACGTCACGAAGCACGCGGAGGTACCGCCCGCGACCGTCGCGGCCGCCAAACCACCGCCGCCTCCGGCGACGGATGCCGCCTCCCGCGTACAGCCAATTTCGGAGCCACCGGATTCGGGCCCGCAAATCGAAGCGCGCGAGATTTCGATGCCCGTGCCCAAACGAGGCGGGGGACGCATGGTCACCCTGACCCTGCTCGACGGCACGAAGGTCAACCTCCCTGCGCGCGAACCGCCAACCGCACAGCCCGAACCGAAAGCGCCGTCGATAGCGCCGCCGTCGAGCCAGCGGAGCGGCCTCACCGCCCGCGACTTGGCCGCGGCATTGCGCGCGGTCTCCCATGGCGCCGACGCCACCGAAATCCTCGGTAACGACGTGCGCTGGGAAGCGCTCTTTTCCGCGTTGCTCTCGTTGCTCTTGAAGAAGCAACTCATCGCCGATTGGGAATTCGTCGAAGAGTTCAAGAACGTCTAGCCGAGCCTTCGCTAGCGCTCACCACTTGAGCGAGCTGCGCTGCGCGCGCAGCCAAGCAGAAGGCTGCGTTTTGCTCGCCTCGCTCGCCGTTCGCGCCGAAGCGCGTGCATCGTCGCGCACGCGCGCAGCCGCTGCGGCAGCTGCGGCGACCAGCCAGCGCGTATCGGCTCCAATCGGCGGCTCTTTCGATAGCTCGTCGAAATGCTGGCCCAAAAAGCCGATGTCGTAATCGCCTGCGACGAACTCCGGGTGCCGGAGCACGCGAGCCAAGAATGAAAGATTGGTACGGATCCCCCCGATGGCGTACTCGCCGAGCGCGCGCTGCATGCGCGCCAGCGCCTGCGCGCGGTCTTCACCCCAAACCGAGAGCTTGGAAAGCAGCGGATCGTAGTTGGAGCTGACGCGAGCTCCTGCGTAGATTCCTGAATCATCACGCACGCCGGGCCCGAACGCAGGGCGCAAGAACGTGATTTCGCCGGGGCTCGGCAAAAAGCCCGTCGCTGGATCCTCGGCGTACAGTCGGACCTCGATCGCCGCACCGCGACGCGCAGCCTGGTCGAACGAAAGTGGCTTACCGTCCGCGATCAGCAGCATCTCCTTTACCAAGTCTAGCCCCGTCACGAGTTCGGTAATCGGGTGCTCGACTTGCAGTCGGGTGTTCATCTCCAAGAAGTAGAAATTGCCATCGGGTGAAAGTAGGAATTCGAAGGTTCCTGCGGAAAAATAGCCGATCGCTTCGGCGCCGCGCACGCTGACCTCCGCCATCTTCGAAAGCGTCTCGGCGCTCAGTACCGGGCACGGCGTCTCTTCGATCACCTTTTGGTGTCGGCGTTGGATCGAACAGTCGCGTTCGTACAGCGATACTAGCTTCCCGTGCTGGTCGCCGAGCACCTGGATCTCGACGTGCCGTGCATGCTCGATTGCTTTCTCGATGTACACGGCGTCACTCCCGAATGCGCTCTTGGCCTCGCTCCGAGTTCGCTCGAGGGCCGGCGCGAGCTCGACCTCGCTCTGCACGAGGCGCATGCCTTTACCTCCGCCGCCGTCGGTGGCTTTGACCAACACGGGATACCCGACGCGCTCTGCGGTAGCTCTCGCCTCGAAGAAGGTGCGCGCGTCCCCGCCCGGGATCAACGGTACGCCCGACGCTTCCATGCGGGCCCGAGCTCGCTGCTTCGAGCCCATGGCGGCAATCGCGCTCGCCGGTGGCCCGACGAAGCACACTCCGGCCGTCTGACAAGCAGCGGCAAACTCTGCGTTCTCCGAAAGAAAGCCGTAGCCAGGGTGCAAGGCGTCGCAGCCCGTGGCGCGAGCAACGCGGATCAGTTCTTCCGCGTCGAGGTAGCCGAGGGGTGAGCGTAACTCCACGGCGCGGTCCGCTCGGCGCGTGTGCAACGCGCGCCGATCCTCGGCTGTGTACACCGCGACCGATTCGAGCCCCAGCTCTCGCAACGTGCAGGAGATCCGTACCGAAATCTCGCCGCGGTTTGCGATCAGAACGCGCTTCATCGAGGGTCGACTCGGAGCATGCCCGAAATCAGGCGTTGCAGCGAGTCAACCCCTGGATGAGGGGAACTTACGCTTGATACAAGAAGCGGCGACTCGAAACTGGCGGCGCGTCCAGATCGCTCGCTGGTTCGGAGTCACCATAGCGGCTCAGGTTGCGCACGACCCTGGCCGGTGCGCCGACCGCAAGCGTATTGGGCGGAATATCACGTGTGACGACGGAAGCAGCCGCGACGATCGCGCCCGCGCCGATTCGAACGCCCGGTAGGACCACGACACGCGACGCGAGCCATGCGCCGTCGCCAATCTCGATGGTCCCGAACTTCCGTTCGCCCGAGCGCATCTCTTCCGGGCCGACCCGATGGTCGACGGTGAGCAGAGATACATCGTGCCCGATGCGAACGCGGCTACCAATCTGCAAGGGTGCACCAATGTCGCAGTGGAGTGCGCCGCTGATCAAAGTAAAGGTCCCGATCGAAATCAGTTCACACGGATTACCCTCACCCGTGATGCGCATCGGGCCTTGGATCAGTGAAGTGCTGCCGATCTTCATTCCGGCGCTGCGCAGCAACGCGGTGCGTACACGGCTAAACGATTGGGTAGGGAAACCTTCTGCGATTTGCGCCAAGAGCCGGCGCGTGATGAGCGGCTCGACCTCTTCCAGAGCGACCCGCTTCAGATGCGGCCAGGAAAGGCTGTAGGGTTTCATCGTGAGCTCACTCCCAGGGGTTGCGATTCGTACGGTGCTGTTCGCGACCTGCGGCGAAGCTGCAAATAGTCAGCCATGGCACCTACACAGCGCCTTTGAGGCTTTTTTGGCCGTATTCGCGCTGCCCTCCCTTTGCCCGGCCTGAGGCATGGTGCCACGGTGAGACATTGTATGCCTGACTATCACACGTGCCAGATCCGTCTGCAAGTGACGGCCCGAGGGTCGAGCCCGTTTCGCGCTCTTCGATTCTCACTTCAATCTCAGAATTGGAAGCGCCGCTTTTCATGTCGAGTTTCGACACCTCGAATCACGTGCTCGCCCTTCAGGCAGGATCTTTTACATCCCCACCGCTGCTGCCGGTAGTGCAGCACTTGGAGCTGCTTACACACGCATGTGTGCAGACACACATCGGATCGTCAGGTCACGCCGTTACAAGAACGAGAATCCGAATCCCGTTTCCGAATCCCGCCGAAGAGGTTTCGCTGTATCGAGTTCGGGCCGCGACCAAAGCACGCGGTGGTGCCGATGCTGTCCGTGAAATGGAGGGGTTGCGGGCGAATGTGCGAGATCTTCGTCATTTTCATGCCGGTATGTGGCAGCAATGGACCATGTTATCTTCCGGTCTATCGTGGGCTCGTCTCGTTATTTCGTAGCGTTGTCGTTGGTTGGTTTGGGCGCCGCAGGCGGGTGCGCAAACGTGATCGGTCTCGGTAGCTACAGCGTTGCCGATGGTGCAAATAACGGCGGCGTTGGAACCGAAGCGGGCTCCGGTAACGTTGCGGGGAACGTCAATGGCACTGGCGGTGAGAGCACCGCTGGAGGGGCTGGCGGAAATGTCGCTGGTAGCGGAAGCGTTGCTGGCGGCGGCATGCAGGTCCCCGGTGACGGTGGCATGGGCGGCGTTCCAGAGGAGAGCGCGGGCGCAGCAGGTGAAGGCGGTCTGGCAGGAAGCGCAAGTACGGGATGCACGACGCTTGCGGATTGCAACGACGACAATGAGTGCACGCTCGAGACTTGCGTCTTGGGTTCATGCGTTGTTTCGCCTGTTTCCGCCGGTAGCGCCTGTGTCAACGGCGTTTGCAATGGCAATGCCTCCGCCGCCAAGTGCGTGGCCTGTGCCGACACCGGCTCAGGTCCGACGCAAGACGCGGGCTGCACCTCCGCGAAGCCCGTTTGCGACTCGAGTGGCACGCCGACTTGCTATCAATGCAACACGAACGCCGATTGCGCGACCGACAGCGTGAGCTGCACGGTGGCGACTTGTACGAACCATGTTTGTTCGCAGGTGCCGACAGACAGCCAATGTGCGGCGAGCGGTGACGTGTGCAAGCCGAACAAGTGCGATGCGACGTTGGATTGCAAGCAGGTCGACATCACAGCGCTCAACTCCATCATCAGCACCGCCAATGACGGGGGCAACGGAGGCTTCGAGGACGTGACGCTCGTGACCGGGCCGCCGCCGAAGAATGAAACGAATGCGACGGCCAAAGGCTGGCTCGAAACCGGCAATTTCTACATCATCTACGATTGCGGAAGCGGCGGGTGTACTGGTGTGAACGGCACGACTTTCCCGCAATCGCCGCTTTCTGCTGGTGGAACCTATGTCGCCTGGACTGGCAGCGAGGCGGAGACCGAGTTGTATCGCGCCATCGCGTTTCCCGAGGGTACTACCAAGGTCCAAGCGCTGGTCGACATCAATTTCCAAACGGAGAGCACCGCGCCCGAGAACCATGACTTCTTCGAGGTCCGCCTGCTCGATTCGAGCCTCGCTCAAATCGGCTCGCCCCTGGCCGCACTTTCGAACGCGAACGGGCAAACTGGCACTGCACACGCTTGGACCAAGGACGGTATCAAAGCGACTCGGGACGTCTCGGCGCTCGCTGGCAAATCCGGATACTTGATGTTTTGGACGAGCGCGGACGCGACGCTTGCGACCGATTTCTTCTTCGACAACGTTCGGCTCATCGCGACTGTTTGCAAATGAATCGCGCACGTCGCTGATCTCGCATTCCGCCGTGTGGGCCCCGCCGCGAACTCGCGCGACGGGTATCGACTGTAAAAGTGCGAGGAAACGCGAGCTTGGACGCAGCGGAACCCAAATATTCCAGTCAAACCCCGCGGCCGGGCACAATTGCCGAGCCCGCCCGCGGGCTCGCTGCTATACGCGGCTCCGTGCGCGGGCCGGAAGAGGTTATCAGTGTTTCAGAGCTGGACCGGCGATTGCGGCTCGCAGTCGAGGATGCGTCCGCGCGAGTTTGGGTGGAAGGGGAAGTGAGTTCACTCAAACGCGCGCCGAGCGGGCACGTCTATTTTTGCCTCAAGGATGAAGCCGAAGACGCGATCATCGAGTGCGTGATGTATCGCTTCGACGCGATGCGGGCGCGGCGCTTCTTGAACGAGGGGGCGCGGCTGCAGTTGATCGGGAAGGCGACGGTTTGGGCTCCGCGAGGGCGGTTGCAATTCGTAGTCAATCAGGTGCGGCCGGCGGGGCGTGGGGCGTTGCTCGAGGCGCTCGAGCAGTTGAAGGAGCGGTTGGCGGCGGAAGGGCTTTTTGCGGCGGAGCGAAAGCGAGCGTTGCCGAGCGAGCCGCACGTGGTCGGCGTGGTGACGAGCGCTTCGGGCGCGGCGTTTCACGACATCGTGAGCGTTGCGTTTCGGCGAGGTGACGTGAAGATCGTGCTCGCGCCAGCGTTGGTGCAGGGGGAGGAAGCGCCGAAGAGTCTCGTGCGTGCGCTCGACTTGATTGAGCGTTATCCGGGGTTGGATGTGGTGGTGATCGGCCGCGGTGGGGGCTCGGGCGAGGACTTGATGGCGTTCAACGATGAGCGCGTGGTGCGGCGTGTCGCTCGACTGCGCGTTCCCGTGGTGAGCGCCGTTGGGCACGAAATTGATTTCTCGCTGACTGATCTGGTCGCTGATGTGCGTGCGGCGACACCCTCGCAAGCGGCGGAGCTCGTGGTACCCGAGAGTCGAGCGCGTGCCGCGGCCTGGCAACGAGCGCATGCCTCGCTGCAACGCGCGACGCTGGCTCGCATTCTGCGTTGGCGCGCGGAAATCGAGCGTGCACGCGCGCGCTTGTCCGATCCTCGTTTCACGATTGCCGAGCGCCAACAGGAGCTCGACGAGCTTTCCTCCGCACTCCGTCGGCATGCGACCAATGCGGTCGCGGAACGTCGTGCAGAGTTAGAGCTCCTAACTCGCCGCCTGTACACGCGCCATCCGCGGGCGGTGCTGGCGAGCGCGCGCGCTCAGCTCGGGCCGCTGGACGTGCGTTTGCAACACGCGGCTCGGCGTCGCCTTAGCCGCTGCGAGGCGCGATTGGCGGACGCGGCCACGCGTTTGCATGGGCTTTCGCCGCTCACGATCTTGGGGCGCGGCTATGCCATCGCAACGCGTGCGGACGGCCGGGCGATCCGGGCGGCGGATGACGTCATTGTGGGTGATGAGCTGACACTGCGTTTGGGGCGCGGCGAACTGCGAACTCGGGTAGAAGGAAAGGAACCGTGAAAACTGCTTCCGCAAGCCAGCGTTTCGTCCTGATTGGTCATCCAGTCGCTCACTCGCTGTCGCCGGTGATTCACCACGCTGCGTATCAAGAGTTGGGGCTCCCGCATCGCTACGAGCTCGCTGATTGTGTGGACGAGATGGCGGTGGAAAAAGTCGTCGCAGCGATCCGCAGCGGTGAGATCGCCGGCGCCAACGTGACGATTCCTTGGAAGCGTCTGGCGTTGAAGCTCGCTGATCTCGTCGCACCTACGGCGCAAAGCGTGGGCGTCGCCAACGTGCTCGTGCGTGGCGCCGACGGCGCAATCGTGGCGCACAACACCGACGTGCCCGCGCTGGCCTCGGAGTTCCAGCGCTTGTCGGGGGCAGTGCGTCGAGTGTTGGTGCTCGGGAACGGCGGCTCAGCACCCGCCGTCGTTGCCGCAGCGCAGGATGCGGGCGCGGATCGCGTCTCGCTGACGGCTCGCAAATTCCTCGCCTCCGTCCCGGAAGCGGAGTGGCCTCATGCGGCGGAGCTCGTTGCCCAGGGTGTCACGCTGCTGGCTTGGCCGGACGACGACGCGCGAGCCAAATCGCGACTGCGTGAAGTGGTCGCGCGCATCGATTTGATCGTCAATTGCACGAGCGCGGGCATGTCCGGCTTGGATGACGGCCAAAAATTGGCCGAGATCGTGCCTTGGGACCATGTTCCGCAGAGCGCCTTGGCCTATGATTTAATCTATAACCCGGCCGCAACCCCGTTCTTGCAGCGCGCACGCAGCTCCGGCATCGGCGCGGAGAACGGGCTCGGTATGTTGGTAGAACAAGCCGCGTTGGCCATCGAGCTTTGGCTCTCGGCGTCGCCGTCGCGTTCGGTGCTGTTGGCCGCGGCGAACGCGGAGCTCGCTCGGCGAGGGCAACGGTGAAGCGCGAGGGCAGGCGAGGCGTTCTCGAGGGACCCTGGCCATTCGTCGAGACGCATTCCGATCTGCAGCCCGCCGAGCGCGAGTGGCTGCACACCAACGGCGCCGGTGCGTACTCCATGAGCACGATAGCGATGATGCACACGCGTCGCCACCACGGCGCGTTCATCGCTGCGCTCGCACCACCGCTCGGTCGACACGTCATCGTGAGTCACGCGGAGACCAACGTCACGATCGATGAAGACCGCCGCCGCGTGTATCGGCTCGCTACCCATCAATTCCCCAACGTAGCCCCCACTCCCGGCTATCGCCTGCTGCAGAGCTTTGCCCAAGATCCTTTGCCGCGCTGGATCTTTCGTTTGGGGGCGCACACGTTGGAGCGCACCATGTGCCTGGCACGCGGCAAAAACGCGCTGATTATGGGCTACACCTGGCGCGGGCGGATTCCTGCCAGAGTCAGCCTGCGTCCGCTGATGCCGCTTCGACCGGTGGAGGGCTTGATGGTCGAGCATGGGGCCATGAACCAGGTCGTGCTGCTTCGTGGCGGCTCGGTCGAGGTGCAACCGGTGCCTGAACTACCGCCGATCGCGTTCCGGCACGACGGCGTCTTCATGGGCTCGCCCGATTGGTGGCGGCGCTTCGAGTATTTGGAAGACCGCCGTTTGGGCAACGCCTTTCAAGAAGACATGTGGACGCCCGGCGTGTTCGAGCTCGTGCTCGAGCCCAATCGCACGGCGTATTTGCTGGTCGCCGTCGGCCCGCTGCCGAGCGAGTCCGCTGCTGATTTGCAGGCCGAGGTTCGTGAGGCCTTGCTCGCTCAGGATCCTGGACCGTCGCGGCCACTGCGCGTACGCCAGATGTTCGTTGCAGCGGAGCAGTTTTGCGCCGATGCGGTGAAGCATCCCGTCATACTCGCGGGTTATCCTTGGCACTCCGTATACACGCGCGACCTGTTGTTGTCGTTGGTTGGCTTGCACCTGGCGCGCGAGCGTCTCGACCTCGCTCGGCGTGCGCTCGGGACGGTGCTGTCCTCACTCCATTTCGGGCTTTTGCCCGAGACGCTGCTGACGACGGGCAAAAAACGCGCAAAACCGGTGCCGGACGCGACGCTCTGGCTGTTCGAGGTCGCGCGGGAGTTGCGCTCGCGTTTGCCGGCGAGTGACCCGTTGCTGAAGGACCAACTCTATCCCGCGTTGGTGCGCGCGTTCCTACGCGTGCGTTCGCGGCGCAAGCGCTTCGTCTGGCTCACGAGCGAGGGGTTGGTGGCGAACGGCGCGCCGACCGTGGCGTTGACTTGGATGGACGCGCACGTCGGGCTCGACTTCGTCACGCCTCGTCGTGGCGTTGCCATCGAGATGCAGGCGCTTTGGAGCAAGGGCGCGGAAACCCTGGCGGGTCTGGCGCGCGACTACGGACACGACCGACTCGCGGACTTGGCGGAAGAGACCATGCATCGCGCTCGCGCGGCCTTTCGTGCTCGCTTCTGGTGTCACGAAACCGATTATCCCTACGACGTCGTGAGTGAAGCGCGAGACACCAGCGAGGCGTGGGCGGACGCGAGCATCCGCCCAAACGCGCTGATCGCGCTGGCGGTCGATCCGGATCTGTTCGATCTCATGCAGACGCGCGCGATTCTCGACCGAGTACAGAGCGATCTACTCACCCCGTGTGGGATCCGCAGCCTTTCGCCGAGTGACGGCCGCTACATCGGCTTCTTTTCGGGCACGAGCGAAGAGCGTGAGTATGCGTATCACCAGGGCAGCGGTTGGGCGCACTTGCTCGGCTTTTACGTGCGGGCGGCATTGCGCTTCTCGCCCGACGACGATGACCTGCCGGCCGAATTGCGGACGTTGATCGAAGGCGCCGGCGAGAGCCACTTGTTGCTCGGCCAAGTGGCGCAGCTCACCGACGGTGAAAGCCCATTTCGCTCGCGGGGCTGTCCCGCGCAGGCAGCCAGCGTCGCCGAGTTGCTTCGAGCTTTGGTGCTGGACTTGGGCTTGTGAAGGTCGTCAGAACTTCGCTTCCAGGCTAGCCAAGAAGCTGCGCCCGTCTTGTTGCACGTTGCGTTGCACGAATTCCGAGCTCACGGGCACGCTGTAGCGAAAGTCGAGCGCGTTGTAGACGCCGAAGGCGTACCGTAGGCCGTAGCGCGGCTCTTCACCGCTAAACACCAGATCCACGATCACTGCGCCGCCAGTCGTACCTTGTTCTTCCGTATCGCTGGTGTTTTCGTAGCGGTCGAAGCGCGGTCCTTCCACGCTCATGCGGGTGCCAAAGTTCAGCGCCCGATTCAAAATCGGAATTACGCCTTTCAACGAGGCGAGTTGAATCGGCGCGTTGGCGACCGAGCGCTTGTCGGGTGCTTTCGACAAGGAGAGCAAGTCACCGGCGCTGTTCGTCTCCAAGAAGCGCGGTAGCGAAACCCCGTAGCTGATGCTGAACATCGCTCCCTGGCGGAATTCCCTGCGCAGGCCGAACTCGCCGCCGACCACGAGCAGAGGGGACCGTTCGTTCTCGTAGTGCAGCGGATCTTCTTGGGTGCTGGCGCCTACCGACGAGATCAAGTGAGCGGCGTAGTTGGCGTAGGCCGTCGCCGTCGCGACCCAGTTGGCGGAGAAGCGATGCGCGTGTTCGACCTCGAGCGAATACAGAGATTCCGGGCTGAGATGCGGGCTCTGCACCTGAGTGTAGCCGCCATCGTTGTAATAGAGCTCGTAAATGCTCGGCGCGCGGAAGGCTTTGCCCACGATGACTTTGGTGTTGCCGGCCGCATACGGCTTCAGGATCAGCGCCGCGCGCGGGTTCAACGAGGAGCCAAAAGTCGAGTAGGCATCCAAGCGCACGCCTACGGAAAGCTGAGCCTTCGCGCTCAAGCTGGCGTCGGCCAAGGCGTAGAGCGCGCCCACTTGGAACGGGCGGCCGTGACTGCCCGTGTCATCGAGGAACGTGCCTTCCTCGTTGCTGCCGTGTTGCTCGACTTGATAGTGAAGCTGCCCTTCACCGCCGAGCGTCACTTTTAGCCGCGAGAACGGCGTGAATTCGAGGCGCTCTTCCAGCCCCAACCAAGAGCCGCGATAAGTATCCACCTCCAGGCCGCCGGCCGACTCATCGTGCGCGTATTGGCCGCGAAACGTATAGTGATTCCAATGCAATCGCGAGAGGACGGTGACCGCGTCGGAGACGCGCGGTTCGGCGCGTAGTTCGACATAGCTCCTGCGGTCGGTCTGCTTGGTCCGCGGATCACCGAACAGCGTATCGAATTCCGCTGTCGGTAGGTTCTTTTCGTAGGAATGCGCCGACCACTGGAGGGAAATGAACTTCCAGTAAGCGCGACCGCGCAGGGTGCCTGCCTCGAAGCCGTCGACGTTTCTTGCGACTCCGTCGGGTGCGGCTGGGCTTCCCACGAACTCGGGGAAATAGAACTCTCGGCCGTTGCCACGGCCCATGGCGACGGACGCCCACGCACCCGCATCTTTACCGAGCTTCACGTCGCCGCGCACGCGTGCCCGTGCGACTCCGCTCTGATTGCTGGAAATGCCCGCAGAAACGCCGGGTTTTGCGTCGTTTTGACTAACGACGTTGATCACCCCGGACAGCGCGTTGGTGCCGTAGAGCACGGACCCAGGGCCGCGCACGACTTCGATGCGCTGGACATCGCCCAAGTCCGTGAGCCCGTCGTAGCCGACGTACGAGGAGCCGATCCAATTGTCGTTCATGGCCTGCCCGTCATAGGTGACGAGCAAGCGGTTGCCGTAGCTGCCGAGCCGACCGAGTCCTCGCATGCCCAGGGTGACGTAACTACGGTCGTCCGACAGATAGATGCCGGGGACGCCCCGCACGGCTTCGGCGATCGTCGGCGACGCGAAGGCCGCGAGCTCACGCTCACCTACCAGGGTGACCGAGCTCGGTGCGTCCTCGATCTGCTCGCGCGCGCGCGACGCTGCGACGACCTCTTCCGACTCGGCGAGCACGACGTCGAGGCGCGTCTGCCCGTTTAGCGCCACACCGATCTGACGATCTTCCGGCCTGAACCCTTTGAGCTCGAGGCGCACTCGATGCATTCCGACAGGCAGGCTGATGATGGTCGGCGTAAACCCGCTCGCGCGTCCGTCGATCTCGATTAGCGCCCCTGGCTCGTCCGTGCTGATGAGCGCGCTGCCCATCAGCGGTTCGAGCCGCGCGGACACCTGTTGGTGCTCGTGCGCGCGCACGGTAAACGTCTGTTGCGAGGCGTGGAAGCCAGAGTGCGAAAAGGTCGCGATATGGCTACCCTCGGACAGGAAGCGCTCGCAGGGGACGATGCAAGCGGTTGAGTCGGGCTCCCCGTCTACGTTCACGCGCGTGCCGCCCTCGGCGCTGAACGAGACCTCGCCCAGGATGGGTGTGAGCTGCAGATCGAGCGCGAGTTCCTGCCCGGGCGGTGTGGCGGGCACGTCGACCACGGCTGGCTCGTAGCCAGGGAATTCCGCGATCACCTGATAGGCGCGCGGCGCGAGCCCGAGCAGCTGTGGGCTCGCACCGCGCGCGCCGAGATCCTTGCGATCGATGTACAAGGTGGCGCCTGCTGGGCGAGTCGTGATCCGAAGCACCATGACGTAGCGCTTGATCTGTGCGAGCGCAGTGTTGATCTTGGCTCTCGCGTCGTGGTCCGTTTCGCTTTCGAGCGCGAGTGAATAGTAACGGAAGGCAGCAGGGTAGGACTTCAACTGTTCGTAGCTGCGTGCGATGTTGAACAGCACGTTCTTGTTCGCGACCAGTCGGTTGGAGATCAAGAAATGCTCGAGCGCGACTTTGTAATCAGCGCGCTGATACGAGTCGGCGCCCAGTGAAAACTCGAGCTCGGCCTGGTCAGCCAAATCGTCGGCTCGGGCCAGCTTGGGCATCAGCAGCAGCGTGGCGAGGAGCAGCGCCGTTCTGAGCAGGGGACGCGTCACCGCGCCAGCTTAGGGCCCTCGAACGGTTAAGTCGATCGCTCTCGCGGCCGATGCAGCTCGGCCGGCTTCGTTGCTCCGCGGTTACGTCCCGGCAGTTTGCGCCTTCGTCGCCCCTCGCCAACCGGGCGCCTCGAGCGCGATCAACTAGTATGGGTCAGGACTTTTCGCGTCTGCTCAGCGCTGCATGAAAATGTCGTTGCCGGGTTTGGCTTCGGCGCCGGGTGTTTTGCCCGAGGGCGGCTTGTTGGCCGCAGGTCGAGCAGGCATATTTACCGGCGCTTTCGCGAGCTCTGCCGACACACGCGCGTCCTTCGCGGATGAACCCTGGACGATCGTGTATGGCAAGTAGCCAGTCTTTCGCAGTGAGAAGGTGCGGGCACCTCGGGCGACGCTTTCGCTGTCGATGCTGAGCTGGATCGGCGTCGTTCCGAGTCGGCGGTCTCCTTCCAACACCTCGGCCCCCGGTGGACTCGAGTCGATCTGCAAAGTAAACGCGGCGCTGGTCGGCGCGGGCGTTGCCGATGGTGCCAAGGCGGATGCAGGCTGCGAGACCGGCGTGGACGCCGAAATCGGCAGCGGAGGGTGGTCCGCGGAAACCGGGACCGCGACCGAATTCGGCGTTCGCGAATCATGCACGGCCCAGCTCGCAAGCGTGACCAGCAGCAAGGCCGCGAGAGCGAGCGCCGCTTTCTGCGCTCCGCTCAGCCGACCTCCCACGACGTCCGACGTCGAGCTCGGCGATAGTGGCGGCTCAGCGAGCGTCGACTCCGGTTTGGAGTGATTGGCGCCGAAGTCTTTGAGGCGCGGGCCCGAGCGCGTGAACACCGCGCTCGCCAGTGTCCCGGTATCCGATTGCGGGGGCAGCGTAACGGTCGAGTCCGTGCGAAGTTCCTCGAGCTCGCGGCCGAGCGACGAGGAGCGAACGGTCGCGTCACTCACGACGGCAGAATCGGCACGCCCCGTCCAAGGCACGAGCACTCCGATCAACTCGCGCGCAGTCTGAAAGCGCTTGCCCGGGTCTTTTTCGAGGCATTTGAGCACGATCGCTTCGACTTGGAGCGGTACCTCGGGGCGCTTGAGGCGCAGCGCTGCTGGCGGATCGGCGGCGATCGAAGCGCACACGCCGGGCAGCGTCGTGCCCTCGAAGGCAGGTGAGCCCGACAATAGCTCGTGCAAAATCAACCCGAGGGACCAAATATCGGTGCGCGAATCGACCGCCTTTGCGTCTCGCACTTGCTCCGGCGACATGTAGAAGGGCGTCCCGAGGATGCTGCGGGCGGCGGTGAGGTTGCTGGTCACGCGCTCGACCTCCGAGCCCGTGGTCTTCGAGATTCCGAAATCGAGCACCTTGACCAGCGGCGTCCCATCACTCCGTTGAGTGAGAAACAAGTTCGAGGGCTTCAAATCGCGATGCACGATGCCTTCGGCATGCGCGCACGCGATGGCTTCAGCTGCCTGCCTCACGCAGTCACAAGCGCGTTCGACGCCGAGTGGCCCCTGCAGCAGTAAGACGCGGGCGAGATCCTGACCGCGCAGCAGCTCCATGACCATGAACGGCGCGCCGCTCGCGAGAGTGCCGACGTCATACACGCGCACCACGTGATCGGAGGTGAGCGCGGCGGTGGCGCGCCCTTCACGTAAAAAGCGCGCGCGAGCCTCGTCGCGGCGCTCGTCTTCGTCCGAAACGGTCAGCACCTTGATCGCGACTCGCTGACCGAGATCGAGGTGCGTCGCGCACAGCACGATGCCCATACCGCCCGAACCCAGCACCGAGTCGACGCGGTATTTCCCCGCGATGACCTCGCCGACGGCGGGGACCGCGGGCGCTCCGTCGAGCTCTTCGGTCTGTGCTTGGTTGCTCATCGTTCCGGGACTCGGCAGGGCCGACAGTCGAGCTCCGAAATGTACCCTGGATGCCCTCCGCCCGGAAAGCCCGGCATGTTGAAACTATGACGCGCTGCCCCGTACCCGGGCCTCGGGGTTCCCACTATAGTCCGCGGGCTCATGGCTTCCCGGGACACGACGCCGCTCGGCTACCGGCGGATAGTCATTCTCTTGGTTTCGCTGGTCGTCGTTCCGTCGTCACTGCTCCTGACCTCGGGCGTGGTCCTGATCTTCCTAGGAGAGGCGCGGCTCAACTTATTGATGGGGATCCTGGTGATGGCGCTCAGCGGCGCGGCCGTCACCGGCGTGGTGTTGGTGTGGGTCTTCGTGCGTCGCGAGGCGAATTTGTCGCTACTTCAGAGCGACTTCGTGTCCAAAGTTTCGCACGAGCTCCGGACCCCGCTCACTTCCATCCGCTTGTTCACTGAAACCTTGGAGCTCCGTCGTGGCGATGCCGTCGCCGAACAAAAGTGTATCGACGGGCTCGCGCGCGAAAGTACCCGGCTGCAAGAACTGATCGACCGCTTGCTCGATTGGGGTCGCATGGAGAGCGGTCGCCGCGAATTCACGTTTCGCGAAACCGATCTGAAGTCCGTGATCTCGACCGCGCTCGAGGCCTTCGAGACCTCGCGCCAGCGCCGTTCGATCGAACTGAACGTGGAGCTGCCCCCGGAATCACTGTTGGTCGTCGCCGATCGTGGCGCGGTTTCGGACGCGCTATTCAACCTGCTCACCAACGCCGACAAGTACGGCGGAGACCCGGTAAAGATAGACGTCTTCGTTACCTTCGATGACCGCGAGGCGAGGCTGACCGTTCGCGACAACGGAGCTGGCATTCCCGTCGCGGAGCACAAGCGCATTTTCCAGAAGTTTTATCGCTTGGACGATCGCCTCTCGCGCCAGCGTGAGGGTTCGGGGCTTGGTCTCGCGATCGTGAAGCACGTGATGAAAGCGCACCGCGGACGGGTCGAACTAGTGAGCCACCCCGGCAAAGGCAGTGAATTTTCGCTCGTCCTACGTGTGGTCAAGCGGTAAGGAGTTCGACGATGGCGGCGAACGGCAAAAGGCACATCCTGGTGGTCGAAGACGATCCCAGTATCACGCTCGGGCTTCAGATGAATCTCGAGGCAGAGGGCTACGAGGTCAGCATCGCGGTCGATGGTGAAGACGGCCTCGCTCGCGCGGTCTCCGCCGACGTCGATCTGGTGATTTTGGACGTCATGCTGCCGAAGATGAACGGCCTGGAAGTGGTCAAGGCCATCCGTGGTCAAGGCAACCACGTACCAGTCGTGATGCTCAGCGCACGCGGCGCCGAGATGGACAAGGTGATGGGACTCGAGCTCGGCGCAGAGGACTACATCACGAAGCCTTTCAGTTTGGCCGAGCTACTCGCGCGCGTGAAGGCCGTCTTGCGCCGTGATGGCATTGCTCGCCAGACTCCCGAGCAAGTGGTCCGCGCGGGGGATTTGCAGATCGACTCAGGCTTGCGCCAGGTGCTGAAGGCGGGCGAGCTCGTTCCACTCACGGCGACTGAATTCGACGTGCTCTGGTGCTTGGTGGATGCGTCCAACCGAGTGTTGACCCGGGAGGACATCTTGACGCGCGTTTGGGGCGCTGGGCACCACGGCACGCTGCGCACGATCGACAATTTCCTGCTCCAATTGCGGACCAAATTGGAGTCCGATCCTGCGGAACCCGAGCACTTGCTCACGGTGCGCGGCGTCGGCTACCGGTTCAAGCGCTGACCCTGTTTTCGTAAGCTCCGAAGCCGTGCTACATCCCCGGCGCTTTGGACCAGAATCTCCTCCGCGCATACTTTGCGACCGTCTACGAGTTGCCCACCGACGGCGGCTTGCTCCGCGTCTCGATGGACGGAGAAATCGTCAAAGATATCCAGGCACTACCACCGTTGCTTCGGTCGAAGTTCGCGCTGCTCACGGCCTATAATCCCCGCTCGATGTTGCTGCCGCGGCGAGTGAACGACGGCCGGCATCAAGTGATGCGTGACATGCTCATTCTCGGCTGCTTTCGCGTCGAGCATTGCGTCGGCTACGACGAAGAGCCCGAGGGCGTGTGGCGCGAGCCGGCTTGGTTGGTACACGGTATCGAGCGCGACGAGGCGTTGAACTTTGGGCGTACATTTCGGCAGAATTGCATCCTGTACTGCCGTGAGGCGCGACCCGAGCTGATTGTCACCGATCCGACGTGCGACGAGATCGGCCGCACTTTCACCGGGAACTGGCGCATCCGCACCTAGGTTCCACGTGGTACGGTTAGAAGGTGTCTAGCGCGCCCGCCTTGCTCTCTGGCATCGCCTCGCGCGGCCGATCTTTGGTCGCGGTCGGGTCATTCGCGCTGACATTACCGGTCTTTGCCGTTCAAACTTGGTCGAATGCCTGCGCCGATCGGTTGGGCGACGGCATTGCGGCTCGGTTGAGCGAGCTGGTACCAGCCCTCCCTGCGCCACCACCCCCGGACGACTTGGGCGACGCCGACGTCGAGCCGGCGCTCGGCGCGGCGCCGGGCATGCACGGTGCCGCGCTCGACGGCAAGAGCGCGCGAAAGCCCGTGCGCCCGCGAGTGACGCCAAAAAACGGCATCCGCATCTCTTCGGCCCAGGTGCTTGCGCTCGCGGCGCGCCGCGCCATGCCAAGCGCAGCTTTCGTCAAGGCCAGCCCGGAGCACCCGGCGGGTTTAGTGCTCGGCGGAGTCTCGGCGCTCGGCGTTGGCCTCCAAGATGGCGATGTCCTCACCGAAGCTGCCGGGCAGAAAGCAACGTCCGTCGCCCAAGTCGTCGGGATCGTCCTTGCGGCGCGTAGCCGCCAGGCGAGCGAGATCAGCGGCCGTTTCTACCGAGCGGGCGTGCCATTCCTGCTCACGGTCGAGCAACCGTACCCGAAGCAGCCGGTTCCTGGTTGACGGGGGGCGAGCGCGCGGCAAGATTCTCGAGTCCCATGTCGCGAACCGTGCAGTGCATCAAGCTTGGTAAAGAATCCGAAGGCCTCGAGAAGCCGCCGTTCAAAGGCGAGCTCGGGCAGAAGGTCTTCGATACGGTGTCCAAGACTGCTTGGCGGCAATGGCTCGAACACTCGAAGATGCTGATCAACGAGTATCGCCTGGATGTCACCAGCGAGCAGGGGCAGCGCATTTGGATGACCGAGCTCGAGAAGTACTTTTGGGGTGACGGTGGCTCCAAACCGGCCGAGTACGTCGCGCCGCAGGACGATCACGGTCACGGCCACGGCGGCCACGGCCACGGCGGCCACGGCCACTGACCTAGGAGTTGTGCCGCCCCGCGGGGAGCGCGCGCGACACCGGGCCGACCGACTTCGGCGGAGCAATCGAGGCCACCGCGCTGGCGTTTTCGCGCGCGACCCGCACGCAGTTGCGTCCAGCGCTCTTCGCCTCGTAGAGCGCGGCGTCGGCGCGCGCGAGCCAGCTGTGTCCCGTGTCCCCCGACGCGAGCGACGCGAGGCCGATCGAAACGGTGATGTGAATTTTGCCTTTGCCGGTGTCGATCTCGAGCTCCGACAGCGATTGCCGCACGCGCTCTGCGCGCAGCTCTGCGTTGTGCAAAGAAGAATCCGGGATGACCACGACGAACTCTTCGCCGCCGTAGCGCGCCACGAAGTCCTCGCGGCGCAGGAAGTTTCTGACTAGACCGTCGGCGACGCGCCGAAGCACCTCGTCACCGGCGGCGTGCCCGTACGTGTCGTTGCAATTCTTGAAATGATCGACGTCGATCATCAAGATGCAGGGACTCGAGCTGAGCAAGAACGCAAGGTCTGCGACGCGGTCGAGGTGCGCGTCCAGTGCGGCGCGGTTGAACAGTTGAGTCAGCGGGTCGAGCGCGGCCTTCTCCCGCACTTCTTGCAGCTCGTCGCGCAGATCGCTGATCTTCTGGCTGAGCTCGCTGAGCATGCGCTTTTGACTTTCCGAGCGCTTGGCCATCACCTCTTGCACCACCGCGACGATGCCTTCGGCCTCGTTGCGAATGGCCTGTGAGTCATTCGACTGAAACGCGCCGACCAACTTGCCGAGCTGTGCGCCGACCCGCTCGTCCGCGGCGCGGTCTTCGCCGACGGTCGTGGTGAGGCAGCGGGCGAAGGCGTGAACCGCCTCCCGGAGGTTACCCAAGCTGCGACCCACGAACTCACGCTCGTGCGAGCGTTGCGCGCTGAAGTAGCGGCGCACGCCTGCAAAATCGCGCTTGAAGGGTTTGCCCGTTGGCTCGGTATCCTCGTTCTTGGCTTCGCCGACCGCGATTTTTTTTGCCCAACCCTCGCACTCGGCTCGGGTTTCCACTGCGGTCACATTGTCGGTATCAAAGGCGTTTTCCCCAAACGCCTTCAGCAGGTGGGTCACCGCGTCGATCGCTGCGTCCTCGCCGTTCGAGGCGTGCCGCGTGGATTCCGGGGCTGTGGTCCCGTTCCCTTTCTTCCAGAACATCGTGCTTGGACGCTGAACGACCACATTCCAATAATTCTTCAGGGGTTGGGGGCTGGCCGCCCCGCTTCGCTAACTTGTGTCTGCACTTAGGCCACAGGTGACGCCGTCCGTTTATGATGAGGCGGCGCGCCCCACCAGCACATGCTTCCCTATCCGACGCCAGATTCCCTGCGGCTTTCGACGAACCCGCCGATTGCCGAACGGGCCGGACGAATTCTGGTCGTGGACCCGAACGAGCAGCGCCAGGCGTTGGTGCGGAGCATTCTCGATTCCGAAGGGTACGAGGCCGTTTACCTTGCGGACGGGGACGAGGCGCTGCGCCTGACCTCGGAGTACGAACCCGATTTGATCTTGCTCGCGGTCGAGCTTCCCAGCGGCAGCGGGCTCGAGTTGTGCGGCGAGCTCCGGGCGAGTGACCCCCGTCGCCATTACCCCGTGCTGCTCTTGGGCGATGACAGCGACGAACAAAGCGCCGCGCGTGGTTTGCTCGCGGGAGCAGATGATTTCATGGCGCATCCGATTCGCGAAGTCGAACTACGCGCTCGCATCCGCGTGCAACTGCGGAACAAGCGCTTCTACGACGCTCTCGAGCGCTTGCGCGACGAGCGCGACAGCTTGCGTCGCGACGCGCAGATCGATCCGCTCACGAACGTCTTGAATCGTCGCTCGTTGGAATCGACGGTGCGTCAGCGCTGCCAGCTGCGCGAGCGCTTCGGTGTGCTGTTCATGGATCTCGACCATTTCAAGCAGATCAACGATCGCTTCGGGCACGAAAGCGGCGATCGAGTATTGATTTCGGTCGCCAACGTGATCAAGAACGGTCTCCGCCCGGGCGATATCGTCGGGCGCTATGGCGGTGAGGAATTCGTGGCGATCGTGGCCGGCGCGGGGCCAGAGTCCGCGCGCTTGGTCGCTGAACGCTTGCGTTTGGCCGTGGAGGAGATGGTCCCGGCTTCGCCCGGTCCCAGTCGAATCACGATCAGCATCGGCACCACCGTCTTCGATCCGCGGCAACTCGAAGAAACTCCCCAAGAATTGGTACACCGCGCCGATCTGGCGCTGTACGCGGCAAAGCGCGGCGGCCGAAATCGCGTGGTCATGGTGCCGCCGGGGGAAACGCTGCCCGAGCTCGAGCACAAAGAGTCACTGCATCCGCCGCGCTTGTCGATGCCCACCCCGCCCGATCCCGCGATCTTGATCACTTGGGAAAGGCGCTCCGGGTGACGAGCTTCTTGCAGTATCTGCCGAGCCAAGCTCCGGTCGGCGACGTGGCAGAGCCCGCATCGCCGGCAATGGTGACGGCCGAGCCGACGCCGGAAATGTCCGAGACCGAGCGCGAGTTGGTCAAGCGCTTGCGTACCGGTCGCGCTGCGCTGCCCGTGCTGCCGCAAGTTGCCGAGGCCGCGCTGCGGCTGGCCAACGATCCGGACGCGCGCATTCATGATCTCGCCGAGCTGGTCGATACGGATCCGCCGATCGCTGCGCGCTTCATGTCCGTCGCGAATAGCGTCGCGTATTGGCGCGGGCTGCTCACTAGTTCCACTCAGTCGGCGATCGTACGGTTGGGCCTCGCGAACACGCGCGACCTGCTGTTTCAGGTCGTGTACGCGGCTTCGGCTGGCGGGCTCAAGCGTTACCAAATCCAGGTGCAGAAGTCGTTCAAGCGTAGCGTGGTCGCCGCGGTGGCGGCGCGCACTGCGGCTCGCGAGCTCGGAATCGAAACCGAGTACGATTACATGAGCGGCCTGCTGCACGATATCGGCGAGTCTCGCATCTTTCGCATTCTGGATGGCCTACCCAACCGAGTCAGCGATAACAAGCTGGTGAACGAGCTGGTGCAGCGCTACCACACCGCTGCCGGCGCCGAAGTGGCCATGGCCTGGAAGCTGCCAACGGAGATCGTCGATGCTTGCGCGGCGCACCACGATCCGCAGGCTGCCTCCGTGCCGCACGTGCGTCTGGTGATGATCGCCGACGCGGTCGTCGAAGCGCTCGAGGCCGGTCGTTCCGCGAACCTGGAGCGCTTCGAAGATTTGCTCGTCGACGTCGGTGTCGCGCGTCGCATCATCGAGCTGACCAAGGGCGCCGCGACGATCAGCGTCCGCCCCTGAGCTAAGCCAGCCGCAAGTCTCGCGCGTTGAAACCCATCAGATAGAGCAGCGTGTCGAGACGCTCGTGGTGATTCAAGCTCATGTGCGCGACCTCTTGCAACTTGGGTTTCGCGCGGAACGCGATGCCGAGGCCGGCGGTCTGCAGCATGAAGATGTCGTTGGCGCCGTCGCCGATGGCCACCGTCTGCTCCAAGGGGCAAGCGTAGGTCTGCGCCATTTCTTTCAAGACTTGGGCCTTGCGCGCGCCATCGACGATGTTGCCGAGCACTCTGCCGGTCAACTTGCCATCGACGATCTCGAGTTCGTTGGCGAACGCGAAATCGAGCCCGAAGCGTGCTTTCAGCTCGTCGACGAAGAAGCTGAATCCACCGCTCACCAGGCCGACCAGAAAGCCGAACTTATGCAGGATCTTCACGAATCGGTCCGCGCCGGGGGTCAGCTCGAAGCGCTCGATCAACGCCCGCGCGCGCTCGAACGGCAGTCCTTCGAGCAGCTTCACGCGTTCGGCCAGAGCCTGTTTGAAGTCCAATTCACCGCGCATCGCCCGTGCGGTGATCGCGGCGACTTGCTCTTTGCAGCCGGCCAGCTCCGCTAGATCGTCGATGAACTCGCCTTTCACGAAGGTGGAGTCGACATCCATACAGACTAGCCGCTTGCTCCGGCGGAACACGTCGTCGCGCTGCACGGCTAGGTCCACGCCGTGCTCCATGCCCAGGCGCAAGAGTTGTCCGCGCAGCTCACTCAGCTCGCTCGTGCTGAGCAGCGTGCCCGCGGTCGGATCGACGGTCAGCTCTAGGCCGTCGAGCTCGTTCTCGCTGAGCGAGCGGATCTCCCGGATGTTCATGGCGCGTTGGGCCAAAAAGCTCGTGATTGCGGCGGTTGCGACGCCGTCGCCGAGCGGACCGAGCACGATGATATTGAGCGAGTTGATCTCCTCGCTCGCGCCTTGCGCCGATTGCGCCAGAAAAGGCGTGGCTTCGAAGCGGAGGCCCATGTCGGTCGCTGCGAACAGCAGCTTTCGGAGCGCGTGCGAGTCCTTCGGGAGGTCGACAATCGCCGACAGCATCAAGTAGCCATGCAGCACCGATTGGCCAATATTGATGAGCTGCGCGCTTTGGTCTTCGGCGATTACTTGCGCCAAACGTGCAGTAACGCCGGGGCGGTCACTGCCGGCAATGTGCAGGACCACGCGGTCGGGGTGCTGAGTCGTCGTCATAGGGGCGCGTAAGCTACTCTTGCGGTCGAATTTTGGCCACGGGTTCGAGGGGACGATGTGTGCCTTGGGCTCCCCAATCACGTGGCGCTACCTGGCATCGCGCGGCAATTGTGCTTGCGCTCGAGAAACCGGTGACCGAAGCTCTCGGGTTCCAGCGTGAGAACCTCAGTCAGTTCGTCTACGTCGGCGCGAGTTTGGGGGCTCTGGTTCCTTTGCCTCGGAATGGTCGTCGGGCTGATGAGCCCGAAGCGCCTCTGGGCTCAGGCCCCGGCTACCAGCTCAACCGCAGCAAATACGGCGATCGCTTCGGCCAAGGCGGTGCACTCCGCCGCGCCGGCATCGCCCGCCTCTGCAGCCGTCGCGGCTTCGGCTTCTGCGCCGACCTCGGTCATTGCGCCCGCTTCGGCTTCGGCTTCGGCTTCGGCGCCGCAAGCGGAGGCTGTGCCCGTCGCCAGCGCTGACGCCCCGAGCGCTGTGATTGCGAGCGCGTCGAGCGAGCCGCATGCGCCGAGCGAACCGGCCGCGCTCGCAGCAAGCGCCGCGAACGTGCCGGCACATGCGCCGCCTGAACCATCCGCGCCGCCCGCCCCCAGCAGCTCCGGGCCGCCCTCCGCACCACCGAGCGCATCGGCTGCGCCGAGCTCTGCTTCGGCTGTCGTGCGCTTGGCAGATACGCCCGTGTTCACGCTGCTCGTCGCGCGCGGAAACAAGTCGGCCGAGGTCCGCGCCCGTGAAGCGAGTGAGGCTCTGCAGCGTGCGTTCAAGGTGGCGAAGGCCGCGCCGATCACGCGTCAGGTCGAGGGTGACGTCACGGTCGTGCGCATCGGGCAGATCCCGATCGTGCAATTGACGCAGGAGGATGCGAACGCTGCGGGTGAATCCTCGCTCGAGGTATACGCGGCAAGCATCAGCTCCAAGATTCGCGACGCGCTCGACTCCGAGGACCGCCGCGCGGCGGTTGCCAAGAGCGTATTTTCGATCTCTCTGTTGGTCTTCTTCGGCTTGATCGCCTTCTACTTGGTGCAAAAAGTCGGCGAGTTCGCCGAGAGCGCGCGGGAGTTCTTGGACAATCGTCCAGACCGCGAGCTGTCGATCAAGGTCCAGAAGATCGAGTTCGTTCGCCCTGCGACTCTGCGTAGCAGCGCGGTCATGGCGATCAGCATCGGCAAGTGGCTCGGCCAAGCCGTGATCGCCTATGCGTGGTTGGTCGTCGCGCTCTCGTTGTTCGACGCCACCCGCAACTACACGCAGCGTTTGACCGGCTTCGTACTTTCGCCGGTGTCGCAGCTGATGGAGCGCTTGGCAGGCGCCTTGCCGCTGTTGCTCGTCGCGGCCCTCGCCAGCTTGGCCGTGTTCCTCCTGGTCCGCTTCGTCGGTTTGTTCTTCGCCAGCGTTGCCCGCGGTGAGACCCCGTTGCCCTGGTTGCCGGCTGACCTCGCTGCGCCCACCAGTGTGCTGCTTCGCTCGGCGATCGTGGTCACCGCGCTGGTCTTTGCTGGGCCAATCGTGACCGGTGATGCCAACGGTTCGCTCGGACGTTCGGGCGCGGTGATCTTGGTCGCGCTCGGCCTCGCGAGCACGCCGGTGCTGGCCTCTGGCGTAGTCGGAGTGACCGTGCTGTTCGGTCGCCGGCTGCGTCTCGGTGAGTTCGCCGAGATGGGCGGCATGATCGCGCGCATCTCGGCGATCAACTTGCTCGAGGTTCGGCTGCTCGACGCGCACCGCGTCGAAACCCGAGTCCCACACTTGTTGTCTTTGGTGCGGCCGCTGCGCGTGCTCGGCATGCATCCGCGGCTCAGCGTCGACGTCGCCGTGGCAGCCGTCGCTGCGCAAGAAAAGGTGCGCGAGATCCTGCTCGACGCAGGCAAAAAGTGCGGCAAGGAGGCTCGCTTGGAGCTGCTGAGCTTCGATCTCGACGGCGCAGTTTACCGCCTCAGCGCGCTGTGCGACTCGCTCGATGCCAGGCAATGGATGGCCGAAACCGCGCTGAGTGATTTGACCTTGGCCGGAATCGCGCTCGGCCGCTTGCGCGTGGTGGCTGAGTGAACGCGATTGCCTTCTTGCTCGGCCTATTGGTGCTCTCCTATCTCGGAAGCATCCTAGTCGGCGGTCGTACCATTCGCGGCTTTGGTCTGGCCTCGGGTGCCGAATACCTGGTCCTGGGCTTCGTCCTCGGCCCGCAGGTTCTCTCCGTCGTCAATCGTTCGCTCGTCGAAACCTTTCAACCCGTGGTGCTGGTCGGTGTCGCCTGGCTTGGGTTGGTGCTGGGCGTGAGTTATCTGCGTGTCGGTCAGCGCCCGGTGCCCGCGCCGCACATCGCGCTCGGTGTTGCGTTGTCTGCGCTGGTCAGCGCTTCGGTATCGGCGACCGTGTTTTTCGGAGCAAGTTACTTCTCTCCGTTGCCGCGTACCCAGGTCGTCGCGCTGGCGGCGACTGCGGGGCTCATCTGTTCCGAGACTACTCGTCACAGCGTGCGGTGGGTCGTGGAGCGCTACGGCGCCAAAGGTCCCCTCGCGGACCTGGCAGCGGATACCGCGCGCGCGAGCGCACTATTTCCCGCATTTTCTTTGGCGATCGTCTTTGCGTGGCTGCCCGGTGCGGCGCCGCCCGCGTTTTCGGTCGTCGGGCGCGTGGTGACCTCGCTCGGGCTAGGCATGGTGCTCGGTTTTACTGCCGCGTTGCTGTTGGGGCGCGAGTTTCGACGCGACGAAAGCTGGGGCATCTTGCTCGGTACCTCGTTGCTCGGTACCGGCGCTGCGGCGCGCCTCAATCTATCGCCGCTCAGCACGACCTTCGCCATGGGGCTCACCCTCGCGCTCGTCTCCCGGCATCGTGACGATATAAAAGCGATGATCACTCCCACCGAGAAACCGGTGCTGCTCCCCGTGCTGCTGCTGGCGGGCGCCTACGTCAACGCCAAGCTGCCGCTTCCGCTCTTGGTGCTGGTGGCCACGGCGATGACCGCGAAGATCTTGGGGCGCGTCTTTTGCGGGGCGTTGCTCGCCGCACTGACCAAACCAGTCAAGGGCGTGGGCTTGGAGTTTGGTGGTAGCATGCTGTCGTGCGGCGCTCTCGGCGTAGCCGTGGCATTGGCGTTCTCGATTCGGCATCCCGGCGTGGTCGCTGACACGCTACTGCTGCTCGCATCCGTGGGCGTGCTGCTCGGCGAATGGCTCGGCCCCGGCTCGCTCCGGCGAGCTCTAGCGCGCGCAGGCGAAATCAAACCGGACGTGCCGTCCGAGGACTCTCAACCGAACTTGCCGAGCGAAGCATGAGCGGACACGGCGGTTCGAAGAAGACAGCAGCGACGCGCGCCATTCAGGCCGCATCGCTGCTGGTCACGTTCGGCGTGCTTTACGGCGTCACCCGCTTGACGCCCGAGCTCGAAACCCACTTGGGAACGGTGGCAGCGGTCGGCTTCCTGCTGCTCGCAGGCACGTTGATGAGTGAGCTCCTCGAGACCATCGGGCTTCCTCATCTCTCCGGCTACCTGCTG